>Ga0307518_10004087_pt1 | contig 10471 bp, 4 predicted proteins | sample 25_EM_MG_FD_203889 | JGI IMG/M metagenome (GOLD analysis project Ga0307518, IMG submission 203889) | Populus trichocarpa ectomycorrhiza microbial communities from riparian zone in the Pacific Northwest, United States - 25_EM | ecosystem: Host-associated > Plants > Roots > Unclassified | place...
GGATGAGACTTGTAATAGTATGGTAGATGAGGGGATTTCTTTGGTGGTGGAGGAGATTTGTAGTGGTATAGTGGATGAGGGGATTTCTTTGGTGGTGGAGGAGATGTGTAATGATATGATGGTGGAGGGGATTTTTTTGGAGGAGGTGGAGATGTGTAGAGAATTGGTGAAGGTGGTGATGAAGATGGAGGTGGTGGAGATTTATAATAATATGGGGGAGAAGATTTCAACAAAGGAGGAGATGATTTATAGGAATAAGGCTCATAAGCCACCACACTGGTGGCTACAAGGCAAATTGCTATAGCATGTATCATTAGGGACAAATGCCCCGACTTCCCCCGTTTTCCCATCCTTAGAACTCTTGCTTTGTGTTTGCATGGTTAGCATGGATACTAGCCCTTTATATAGTGATCCCTTCAATCATTGTTGACAAAGACATGTTTTCCCATGATTATTACAGCCTGGATTAAAGCATAAAAATATGTTCCAAATCTGACTGAGCTGCAACCTCCTCGTTCTTATTGTTTTTGTCTACTTGTTATTAGTGGCTTCGCACTAATTTTATCAGTAATGCATATAATAAACCTAGAAATTGTCAGCTTGAGAGCTGGTGAGATATGCCATTTTCCGTGTAAGAACTGTAAACGCGTTTACGTACAGCAGATTGGTCTGAATGTTTTAGCCTTGTTACAAAAATACGATAATAGAGGTGGCGAGGAGAAGTGATCCGTGAGACAAAGATCATAATTTCAAGGCAAACATTTCCATTTTACAATAAAAAATTGCTGCCTTCTAATTTAGATTTGTTAAATTCTTGAGGTTTTACGAGGAAAGTAGCAAGTTACTTCAGTACCATGATCCAAGGAAGTTCTAAATAACAAATCTATGTATGATCAAGTAGTATATCTCACAGTCGGTGAATTTAATAAACAAAATGGAACAATAAATTAAAATATTCTTTAAAATATAATCCCAACTAATTTATAAAGATTTGTCAGCAAATTCTAGTAGAGTGAATCATATGTTGATTTTAGTTAATCCATTCATAAATGACTTCATCAAGCAACAGGACGCGAAATTATATTAATCTTGCTTCTTGTCCAAATGATTTTAAATAAAATTCTTGAAATTATATTGATCCATTCTTCTAAAAAAGTTAAGGGAGTTGGTCATTTCATACGTAATAAACCACTACACTTAGCAGCCCATGTTGTGTTTGTCGATTAGGGGGTCAAAAGAGATTTGCTCATACTCCATATATAATGTTGTTCGTACATGTATAACTATATACTATTGTCATTGGCATAATCAATTTTCTTTTCTTCTTCCTTATTTTATTTTTTAATAAACACAACATGGATATTTACAATTTGTTTGAAACTAATTGTACCAGATCACGTTAGCATTTAGATTGATAGGGCTTAATCACTTCCATTTTTTTAGAAGAGGCCTTGTTTAACATTCGATGAAAATTAGAAACTTTTTTCATTTTTAGTTTGATTTATCAGTAGCATAGTTTTAAAACTCGATCTAAAAATTAATTTGAAGACCAAAGTTACGAATCGAGAGATCAACCATGGTTGACCTGTTTTTTTTAAAGATAAAATAATATTGTTTTGAATAATTTTTTTTTTAAAAAAACTAATTGTTTTTTGTCATAGTTTTATTAGATCGACAAGGTGGTAGGGCAATCCAAGTTTTTAATGGTTTATTATAAAATACAAATCAAGGCTAATATAATTTAATGTTGACATTATACAGTGAACAATTGAGAATCCTTTGTTGTGCAGGGGTGATAGTGATGATAGTGATAGTGGTGATGATGTATATTTACTTTGCATATTAAAAAATAAAAAAATCATTATCATCAAAATAATCTGTAATTAAATATGTGGAAAAAAAGTGCTACCTACATATATAATCCTCCTCCACTTTCTTATTTCTATTGAACAATTAAAAGAATATACAAACATATCTGTCATATCTAGCTCTGTTCAGCCTGTAAACCTTTAATTCAATTCAAATTAATTATTTTTATTCAAACAATATATATTATTATTTGTTAACAATAATTAATTTTAATTGAATTAAAGGTTCACTTTCTATTGCACAATTAAAGGAATATACAAACACATATGTCATATCCGACTCTGTTCAGCCCGTAAACTTTTAATTCAATTCAAATTAAATATTTTTATTCAAACAATATATATTTTAATTCTTTTAATTAGTGTTGGTTTGATTAACTTAGCTGGTCAACTAAATTACATGTCAACTTGAATGAATTGACTAAGTCTTATCATATTAATAATTTTTTTTGTTTAAATTTAAAACTTGAGCTGAGTTAAGTTTTAGATCATGTGGAGGTTTCTTAGATTAATCTATCTGACCGAGTTTAAACTATGCAATGCATGTGTGTGTATCTACATATATTATATTAGTTTGTAGATAATAATGGAAAGAAAAATCAACTCTTATTTGCAAAATTGAATTGAATTGAGCGATTCTTGCGACTTCACGATGACCTGATCATTTATGTAAAGTGCCTCTGTCAGCTTAGTACGCAGTGTAACATGCATGCACGACTTTTACCAGTTAAAACTTGGATTATACACTTTGTTAATTTAATTTATGCATGCCAGGCTGAATGTTTCTAGCTAGAAACTCTCAAGCAATAGTGCATGCCATTGCCATGAAATGTTCCATTTTATTGAGATATTCTATCATCAACCAAAAGATATAAACAATCCATTAATTTGGATATAGTTATCTCGTATTTATTTCTTATGAATGATGCAGCAATAAACTTAAGGTTAAATGAGCCAAAATTATTTTGAATTTTAAAAGAAATAACTTAACGTTTTTTTTTAAAAAAACAAATCACTATCACAATTCACAATAATTTATTTTTTAGTGAACATGAAAATAGTATTTTCCCGTAGCTTTTAGAGTATTACTTAATTGTTAAAAGGAAAACAACACAACATGCATGCATTCATTCTTGTCAACTAATCCAGTGGTATATGGGAAAAGAAGAAGAAGAAGCAGCTAGGTCAACAATAAAAAGTTGAACAATCAATGAGTATAATGCAAGAGTATACACAAGATTGCTGCATAAAGTACTCACGAAGGATTGCTGCTGAATTTGATGCTGGAAACACGCAAGGAAAGGTCTTGAAGAGTTGGCTTGACATGGAGCTACTAGCTAGCTATTTTTTCTATAAAAATCTTTGTGATTTTGTTTATTTTTATTTTATAACTGTTGTGGCTGTACGTATATCTTTTGTATTTTATACCTTCCGTTACAGGACACCAAGTTTTTATGGTTTTATATTAGTTGAAGTCGAAGAGGGAGTTGTCAATTCTCCTTTAGATAATAACTAGCTTAATTGCAGGCGTTACTCTCCGAGTTTCTATTTTAATTAGTCAATTAATGTGTTATTTAATTTTAAGATTTTGCATTTTTGCATATATATATATATAAGCAGTCTATTTGATTTACGTAAAGAGCTTATTAGATACATGAAAGACAAATTATTTTCATGATAAAATAGAGAATAATGCATCATTGACGTCATAGAAACACAATTGCTCGAGGTAATTAAACCGCTTCAAAAAGTTTCTCAACTTTGTTTATGTATTTTTTATATTAGCATGATTTTTTAAAAAACAAAACTTATCATGACTTGAAAAGTAGTTGAAATAAAAAAAAAACATACGTTTTAATAATTTTTATGCTAATGCAAGCAAAAATAAAAGAATAATTAATTTGAAAAAGTTACATAAAATCTTCACGAAATAAGTATTTATTCTCATTGAATATCTATGAGGAATTTTTTTTAAAATAATACATATTTGTTTTATATATAATTATTCATAAAGTAACTACTAATATTATCATTAAAAATTAAAAATATCAATTAATATCATTAAAATCTTTAATTTTATTTGAAAAATATAGTGTCATTGTATTTTTTTTAAAACATCATTGTAATTTTTTTATTTAAAAAATATTTTAAAATATTAAAAACTTAAAGGCCAAATGTATGGGCATGGGAAAGGGCTATTCCATGTCCATACATTCCCATGCCCATACATTTGGCCTAAAAAGCAGAAAGCTCAGCCCCTATTTTTTTTTTTAAAAAAATTCAAGTGGAGAACATGTTGTTCACTTGAGTTTTTTTTTTTAAATGTATGGATGGCTTGAATAGTCGGGCTACATGATGATGTTTCTTTAATGATAAATTCCAACCACAAAATTAGAGTTCAGAGTAATTTGGATCTCAAAATCCAAATTTGCGCGCATATAGATAATAATGTCCTACAAACATTAATAATATAATTTCAAGCTTTAAAACCTTATTTAATTATACTTGAGACTCAAAATCAAACTGAATCTAAAAATAATTTACAAGTTTTAATATATTTTCTTTAAGATAATTAAATGCTAAAATCACCAATATTAAACTTCATTCTTCGTTTTGATATATTTTCTTTAATATAATTGAATGCTCAAACCACTAATATTGAACTTCATTTTTTAAGATAACTTATTGACAGTGTTTTTAAATCCAGCCTGGTTGACCTAGCTTAAGGTCCGGGTCACGGGTTTTGACCGGGCCAACCTTAATTTTTTTATAAATCAAAACGATATCATTTTTATTAAAATAAATAAATAGTTAATGAGTTACAACCGGATTTTGACTGGGTCACCGGGTCAACCCACCAGGTTAACCAGGTTAGTCGGGTTTTTGACTTTCTTTATTTTTTCATAAACTCAGCCTGGTTTTGGTCAACAGGGTCAGTCGGATCTCGGGTTGACCTACCAGACCGGGTCGAGTTTTAAAACTATATTTATTGGTATGGATAATATGTTTTTTTTTTATTGCTGAATGAAATGTTTTTCTTTCCTTTCTTTTCCAGAGATTCTTTTCTTTCTTACATCAAAATTCAAGCAGTGAAACGTAAAAAAAATAAACTTTTAGGACCGAAGTATCAAAATCGAGCATTTATCCTAGAAATCCGTGAAAGATGAGGAAAGCTGTAGTAAATGCTATAGAGTTTTCCATTTCCTGTTTTAGTTTATACAGTAATTGTAATTGTAATGTATGCAATCACCCTAAATGATCTTTTGGTTGTATAGGAAAATATATAAATTGCCAGTTTTTCAGCTACAGTGCTGTACTTAATTGAATTAATTAAGGCTAAAATGTGTACAATATCCTACAAATATATTAAAATATTACAAATATATTAAAATGTGATTGCAGTTATTTTTTAAAGTGATATAATTTTTATTTTTTAAAAATTATTTTTGATATCAGCACATCAAAATAATCTAAAAACACCAAAATAATATTAATTTAAAAAAAAAAAAAATTTAAATTTTTTTTGAAATGCAAAAACAAACAGAAATATAGCTTTCCATACAATGATGTTTTAGATATGTCAATGAGTATTTAGCTCAATCAACTAGCTATATAGTTATTTAAATATAGCTGTTAAATCAAACTTTATGATATATTTGAAAATGATTTCAATTCGATAAGTAAATAGGATTCAATTGAGTTATAATTAAATTCAAGTGACTGGAACAAATAATAAAAAAATTCTCTACTGCACCTCATCTAATTTATATTCTTCTCACATGTTCTTGAATCTTAAAAATCATAATAAATGGAGAGGGAAAGAAAAGTTTGCTTTCACTGCAACTTCTTCAACAATATCCAAATTCATTTGAAACCTAATTAGAAAAAGGAAACCCAATTTTTTTTATTAGTTCTGTTTGGTTTGTAAAATACCTATTTCTTTGTTTATTTCTCTCTCTATAGCCATTTTTTTTACTGGCTGATCAGAGATCGTCTTTAAAAAAAAAACAAGGAAACCCAATTTCTCCAAAATCAAAAAATCAAGTTACTAGTTTATAGTTAAAGAGAGACCTAAAATTAGAGATTTGTAACATAATTTTTTCAAAACAAAATTCTTCAACCATTATTATGATAAAAGAAGTAGTTTTAAACCTGTTAGATTAATTAATTGAATTAAGTTTTAATACCAAATTGTGGCTTCTCAACATTGGGTTGTGGAGAACCAAACGACCGAGTTACTGGTTTGGCAACAGCAGACCCTAGTGAAATAGCAGTAGAACCAGGAGAACCAGTAGCGACAGACCTGGAAATTTGCGGACCTGAAGGAGGAGAACTTATATCTAGAGAATGATCATTAGATAAACAAACATATGGTGACATAAGGGCATGGCTGATAGGTTGTTATATGGTGGTAGAAATAGTAGGTAGTGTGAGTAGTGGAGAGGTTGAAGGTGAACTAAGCAAATTTGGCAAGTGGGTAGTAAGGATAGGATGCAAAGATGTGTTGTAGGGTTATGCCATTTATTCAGGTTTGTTAAAAAAAAAACACATCTTCATGAAAACGGATATGACATGAGATATAAATACGTTGAAATGCTAGATTAAGACAACGATAACTAAGGTGAGAGGAGCTATAAGCTAAGAACACAAATGGAGAGGAATGAAAATCTAATTTATGAGCATGATATGGACACATGCAGAAATGAAAAGCAAAGGCATCTAAAAATACATAGAAAATTATAATCAGGAATATGATTAAAAAGACACTCAAACAAGGATTTATTTTGGAGGATAAAAGTAGGCATACAATTGATAAGATACACTGCGGATTCAAACGCATAATTCCAAAACCATAATGGAGATTTACACTATCCGAGGAGAGTAAGATCAGTTACGACAATATACCAATGCCGGCGTTCAACAATGCCATTTTACACTATCTGATGATGAATACTGATAGTTTGAAAGAAAGTGTTTAACTTGTGGTATTCACTACTCTAATCAGTTTGAACAATTTTATTTTTTCATGAAAATTGACGCTTAACAAAAACTTGAAAAAGATAGAAAGTAGAAAATATATCAGATTTCGCAATAAAAGGATAATACCATATATATTTCATATATGCATTGACATATGTTATAACCTAATTTTGACCCATTTGCTTTTTAATCTAATTTTAAGGGGGTTAAAATTTGAAATTAAAATATCAGGGGCTTGAATGCAAAATTTTGAAACTTTAAGGACGAAATTGAGAAATGGTCACCTTAGTCAGAAACAACTCTATTTTGTCATTTCCATTCTTCTTCTTCCTCTGAAAACAGAGGAGACCACCTGCGGAGGAAATACAGAACGCCACCCAGACAGGAAGCTCACACTACCAGACACATTGCAATGCCCACGACTTCCATCACCAGCTTCTCAGTTCATTTCCATGTCCTTCGCCGCCATAACAAGCCATTGAGGCATGGAGGAAACCACCACCAGTAGTCCAACAATGGTAGGACAGTTGGCGTCCCAATCCAACCAAAACAAGGAGTCTCAAATTCTATCTCTACATGAAGATCAGCGCTCGGGGAAGATAAGGATTAGCCTTGCGCGAGAAAAGCCTATAAAAGACAGAGAGGACCAGGAGAGAAGAGGGGGGAAAGAAAACAAAGGGAACTGGGGCTTTCTCCTAGAGAGAAGAAAAAAACAGAAAACAGAGGAAAAAAAGAGAGTACATAGGAGGAGAAAAATCCAGACGAAAAAAATACTGCAGGGGACAAAACACAGGAGAGAAAACGAGAGAGAGAGAGAGAGAGAGAGAGAGAGAGAGAGAGAGAGAGAGAGAGAACCAAAAGGGGCAGAAAGACAAGAGAAAACAAATAGAGGGGAAGATACCGAAGACAGAAGGAGAACTCCAGCAACGAGTATCCACACCATTCTTCGCGCAAAACTCCAGCAACAGGTAAGCTTTCATTGTTTTCCCTCTCTTGCAGTTTAATTACATAGATACTGTGCCAGACGTGCATGGACAATTCACGTATGCCTGCAGATGACTTAGCCGGGTTACTAGTTGAACCAGTAACCAACCGAGGCGGGTTGGCTGGATCCGGGCCCAGTAAAAAAAAGAAAAGAGGAAGAAGAGTAGGTCAGATCTAGGCCTTAGGCCCAGCCAGCCCAGTCCATATTTTCTAAGGGTGTGTTTGGCCAAACACACCCTTACGCCTTGGCCCTAATTTTTATGTCCATTCTAGTTTGATATTTGGCCAAATAAGCCCGCTTTTTATATCAAAAAATTTCAAAAATATTTGGCGATCTTCGTTGATTTATTTGTGGGCCCCTCACACTTTGCCTTATTTTTTTCTTTGTGTTTTGTATTTTTTCTCCTATGTGCTCAATTTGTGGACCAAACTCTATTAAATGTAAAATTCATTGTGCAACGTTTCTTTTATTTCAGTCTAAAAAGGGTAAAATAAAAAATATAATAAAGGGTAAGCAAAAAGAAAATGGCGTAGAAAAATTCTTCTTTAAATTCAATTTTTTACGAAATTATTCACTTACGTCAGTGTCAGGCATATCGTATTTTTTTAGGTTTGTGCAATATTTATCAACACTAGAGTTGAAAATATTTATAGGAATTATTCACTAACGTCAGAGTTGGGAACATGATAGGAAGAACAAAAAAAAAAAGGAGAACAAATTCTTAGCAATTTTAGCCAAAAAAGAATGCAGTCTGCCTCAGGTAGGATGCTTAAGGGGTGATAGTATCTTTCCTTTCACGTAACTAGTCCCGTACCATAGAATCTCTGTTGACCAGTTAGGGTTCCTAGTGACCGTAATATTAGGTGGCGACTCCTTGAACTAATACCTTTCCCCTTAAAGAACAAGATGTCGTATATCTGTTCCTTTTCCAATCAATAATATTTTTAATCGGCCGTTACGATGTTTGAGTGTGACAACAGAAATTAAAAAAAAAGTAATGAAAACCATCAGAGAAAAAAATAGGAGCAGGGCCCTAGACATCACTAAATATTAAATCAAGTGGAGCAGTAGTTTTGTGACCCGTAGGTCTTAATGACAGATGTAACGGTGTACCTAGCGGACAAGCTTCACATTGAAAAAGTGAACATTTAGAGGTAAAAACAAGATTATTATTGGAAACTAAAAAAATTAAAAACACATGAAGTAAGATATTCTAATTGACGATGCCAAATATCAATAAAAGTAGAGACGCAAGGAGACCAATAAGCTTGAGGAATGGACGTGGCAGAAGACTCGGACAAAACATAGAGACTATCATTACTCTAACTAAAAAGGAGCATTGCTTTAGTGGTGAGATCCTTAACATAAAACACAACCACGTGAAATTCACAATAGATATTATTATCACGATAAAATTTTAGAACAGAAAGTAATGGCTTTGTAATATGAGGTATATGAAGAGCATTAGATAAGGTAAAAATGCGTTGTGGGGTATGTAACGTAGTATGCCTAATATTAGATATGGAAAGGCCTTTACTATCACCAACATGCAAATGATTATTACCAAGATAGGGTTCAGACCTGGTTAGAGTCGCAAGATTAGGTTTAATGTATTAAGGCTTTGATACCAAGTTAAGAAGAATAAGATGCTTAATTTATTAGTTAACCAACCTTTTCTATTTATATATATAGGGCAGTGTACATTAGTTAATGTAGATATTACAACACAAGATTAAGCTTATTAATATTTCCTAAATATATACATCCTATATCTTGTAATTTCCTAAAATAAGGATAATGAGTGTTCTTTTAGATAAAAAAAATGATGTGATATGAAAATAATGTTAAAATTGAAAAATATGAGATGAATTATCTACTTTTTATTTTTTTTATTAATAAAAGCATAAATACAATTCAACAACATTGGACGTGGCTTACTAAGATGCATGCATGCATGCCTAATGAGATCATAATTTAGAGAAATTAAAAAGTGGGACATGAATATATTATCTTCAAATATTTTATTCTGGCTACTCTTTTAAACATTCCAATGATTATGACTTGCAAGTTTTATATATTTAGAGGTCTAATTGGGTTTGTGACTAGGGCTTTGACTTGCCTAGCTCATGCAAGGAGAAAGTTGGCGTGCATTTCCTTGTAATCAAACAAATAAGAGAATCTAATTCAAGCAGAAAGCAAGATGAACTCATAAAGACATAACAAATATATAATTCTCTTTGGAATTGTAATTACTACCATTACAATTACATTACATTGTAACAAGATGAAACAAAAACAATGATTTTACCATGGACCTTCACTCTATCAAGATCCTTATTGTACAAAAAAAAAATTACATTCATTCAAGATCCTTGTCTTCATTTTGAAAATTTGTTTGTAAATGATATAGAGAAAAGTACATTATTGTTGCGTGTATATGTATCTCAAGTTGATTCAACTGAAGCTTAATAGTATGGAGGAGGTGGGGAATGAGTTGGAGGTGGTGGAGACTTATAATAGTAGGAAGGGGGAGGTGAGGGAGATGGTGGAGGTGGAGACTTGTAGATGTATGGAGGAGGGGGAGACTTCTTTGGAGGTGAAGGTGAAGAGTAGTGGTATGGAGGTGGCGGGGAGGGAG
>Ga0307518_10004088_pt1 | contig 10471 bp, 1 predicted proteins | sample 25_EM_MG_FD_203889 | JGI IMG/M metagenome (GOLD analysis project Ga0307518, IMG submission 203889) | Populus trichocarpa ectomycorrhiza microbial communities from riparian zone in the Pacific Northwest, United States - 25_EM | ecosystem: Host-associated > Plants > Roots > Unclassified | place...
TTTCAATTTTTTTATTTGTTTAGGAACTTTATTATTTTTCATTTATTTTTTTTTTAAGTTAGTTTTTTTTAATATATATATTTATTTTTTAGCATCCTTCTTAAACTCTAAGTTCCTAGATTCACATTTTAAAGTATATTTAATGTAACCTCGTCGTCTCTTTAAAAACCATATGTAATGGGTAGTAGGTGGACTATTTTTAATTTTTTATAACCAGATAATACTAACTAATCAAGTATAGGCACAGGAAAAATATTATTTTTTTATATTTATTAATACTAGATTATATAATTTTATTTTATTTTGCATTTTGATCCTTTTTCATTCTTTAATTATTAATTTTTTTTAATTTAGTTTTTATATGATATGTTTATAAAGATTTAGAATTGATAATTTATTTTAATTTATCTTTTATATGGTTATTGCAGTATACAAAAATATCAAGTTGATATCATAAAAATATCTTTATATTACGATATAATTTATTTTAAAAAAAATAATTAAATAAAAAATATTTTTTAAAAAAATTAAGTTATTAAATTTTTTAAAATCAATGACTCAATTTAAAGTTTGATGCAAGCAAGACGGATAAAACTAGTTTACTGTGCAGGAAAAAGAGAAGCTTTTAAGAGAAAGCAAGCACTCCTAATCGGCTGTTGCAAGCTCAGGGCGAGGGATGACGCTCAATTTTACTGTCGAGTAGGTTTTTTTTAATTGAATTTGATTATATAATTTTTTATTTTTTTATTATATAGTTAAAAAATAATTTTAAAAAATATATTATTAATTTTTAGAAAATTCATGGGCTTGTCGACGGGTTTGATGAGTTTAATTTGTTTTTTAATTTTATTGTTTTTATTTTATCATTCGATATTGAGCTGAATTAAATTTTATAATTTATTTTATTTTACTTTGTATGAGATTATTATAGTCTTAAAAAAAAATCTTATTATTAGTTTGATACTCGATTTTGCGATCGTTTATTTTTATCATCATACAGTTCAATAAAAAACAGTTTAGAAGAAAACAAGTTATTAATCATAATAGAGTCCATTACCTGGTTTGTGGGTTTGACATGTTGACCCAGGTTACTCGATTCATAAGTTTAGCGAGTTTACCCATCAAACCTGTATATATATATATATATTTTGATCCTATAATTTTTCTAATTGTTTTAATTTTATTTTACTCTTCTTCAATATTGGATTGGATGGGAAAAAAAATTCATGGTTTTTTTTTTTTTACTTTCTATAGGATATCATGATCTCAAATAACCATTTTTTTTTTTAGTGCTAGATTTTACAAGCATCTAATTTTATTATAAGTTTAAATAAAAATAATTTATAAAAATAACAAAGTTATTAAATTCATGACTCGTGTTGTAGGGTGACCGAGATCGATCCAATATGATATTGTCTCAATATTAAAAAAAATATTATCTTAATTTTTTTTTAAAAGCTATGTCATGTTCTTACCTCTCATTCAAGTTGTTTTTGGATCCATTAAATTGAATGATTCATTTTGGATCAGCTCCCATGCAGTTTACTTTGAAACTTGAGGTAGACAAGAAGTCGAGTTTGCAGGTTTCAAGATCGAATCGATTGATTGGATTTAATAATACTACTAAAAAAATCTCTATACTCTTAATATTTTTTAAAAATTAATAATAATAATAATAATAATAATAATTCGACCCCAAACAATGCGCTGGAGAATACACTAACGCACCATCTGTAACAAGACATGATCTCGTTATCATACAATTAATGTTCCACGTTATCTAGATGGAGCTTATTTTGGCTGTTCCATTTCTTAATCAGTTGTCAGCACATTACAGCTAATTCCTCAAAATTGTTTATGCAGGGCAGATTCCAATCCTGAGCTTAGCTGCCATGCCATGCCATGCCAAGCTCTACTGAGCCAAGCCTCAGAAATTCTAGTACTGATATTCCTTCAAGTTAAACAGAGCAAAAAAGACGTTTCTTTTTCCTGTATTCTTTTTGTTTTTTGGATGGTATACTTAAGAGTATAGTACTGTATTCATGGACATGCAGTATAAAACATAGTTTTAAACCTTTCATGCCCAGATAGATTGATTCAAGAAATTCAAGATTTGAAACCTGATTTGAATTATATATAATTAATTCACATGATCAAGTTTTTTTTATATTTGATTGACTTGGACAAATTTAATTTAAATTTAATATCAATTGAAAAATAAAAAAATAAAAACCTGCTATTTTAATAAAATAAAAAAAACGGTTGACTCGAACTGGTGCAGTAATTTGGTGATGCAAGTCTTTTAAAAGGTCAGTTCCAGATCGAAAATGACAATTAATTATGGCAGGAGGCATTATCTCATCGTTCAGTATACTCTCTCGGAGATTCAACAATCACTAGTTTTTTTGGTTTTGCCAACTATATATGATAATTACCACGGTACCGTAATTATAACTTATTTTTTTATCCGACAAATTAAAAACTTATATATATATATATATATATATATATATATAGTCACGCACTAGGTGGGGTGGTTTTACTGTAGTTGAGCACTGTTTACAAACTCATGTGGATTTATTGTTTATTTTCTAATAATTCATTTTGGTATTTAAAGTTTTATTTTATGTTATTTAATTCTAATTGGACTTATGATTTCTTAGTCAATGATGAAATGAAATTGAAAGAAAAGGGCCCAAAATTAAAAAGGCACTAGAAAAGGGTGGCGTGCTAGAGATTATATGAAAAATAAACTTAGGTTCTTGATCTTTAAAAATGACACAATTAAGACATTTTAGGTTCCTTTATTTAAAAAAAAACACTTTTGATACACATGTTTATTTATGTTATTTTTTAGTTTCTGGTTAGAGAGAGAAGAAAGAAAGGGATTACTGGATTCCGATGATGAGAGAAAAAGTCATCTTTCACCCCAATTCCAGCCACCAAAATGAGTTTATTGGTGTCCACAAGTTCCTCAGTCATGGTGATTGTTTGAAGCTTCAATGTTGCATGAAAAACCAGATTGAAGTCGAGAAAGTCAAAACTAACTCAGTTTGATTTCAAGTAGTTGGGCTATTTTTTGAGTATTTGGAGTTGATGGAATGATTTGTTAGTGTTTAAAGGGTGTTGATGACGTGTTTTTGAGTTGAAATAACTTAAAAATTTGTTTTTTTTTTCCGCCAAAAGAGTTGCTGCCCTGATTGGTGGCCAAAATATGGGCTTGTAGATGACATGTCGACTGCCTTGATAGGCGGCACGTGACATGCTTATTTCTTTTTCAAAAAAATAGAGGCGTCTTCCACCTTCTTATGAAATTTTGAAAAAAAAAAACCAAGGCTAGGCCCGTAACCCTGGGCTTGAAGGCCCACCAACACTCCTAGGCTCTTCATTCCAGTAGTCAGGCGCGCCTAGTCTAGATCTTTTTGGCCTTTTTTTTTCTCTTTTTAGGTCGAGTAAAAATTTAAGGGAAAATGAATCTAGTTGAGTTCATGCTCCAAGTCACAGGTTTGATGAGTTAAACCACAACACCCAAGCTATTTTTTTTTTCTAATATTTCTTTTTTTAACTAATATATTTTTTAATATGTATTTTTTAAAATAATTTTTAAATTTATGTTTCAATTAATATCTCTCATTGTGATTTGTTTTTGTTTATTTAGCATTTTTGGATACACAATGTTTTTTTTATGGTGTTGTGCGTATTTAATTTTTGAAAAGATTATTCTACATTATCTATAATTTTTCTTTTATCTTTTGTATACAAGAAATTTATTTAGATAATATTTTTAATATGTGCAATCTTGCATGATATTTTTCACACTTTTATTTTATTTAATCAATTTAATATGAGTGTCTATTTTTAATATCAAATCAATTTAAACAAATTCAGTACACACAATTGCGTAAATGTCCTGTCTTGCAAGATTAATTATCTTGATCTATACATGTTTCTTGATTTGTCCAGTTTTATTTTTAGTTATCGTTAATAATTTTTTTTTTTATGTTTATTAATATACATAGTTCTCAATTTATTTGATTACATGTATGCATGAGCTTTTTAATTTAATACTTAAAAAAAATTTACGTACAAAAATACATCGAAAAAGACTGCATATACAATTTTTTTATATAAAAAAATATCCAGTCCGCGGCGGAGCACAGGTTAAATAGCTAGTATAAGTTAAAGCTGAAGGCAAATCTTTGCCCTTCTAAAAAAACCAATAGCCTTTGCGTCAATGGTATTTTAGTCTTTTTACACAATACATCAATCATTAAAGATTTGTGCGGGGGAGAAATTTTCACCTTTTTTAACTATAGTTGAATGACCGAATTACCCTTCATGTCAAAATTTCTAAAACAAGGTAAGAGGGGTATTTTGGTCTTTTTATTTTTAAAAATACAGTAGATCTACAATTTTGCCTCAAGAATAAAAAAAAAATTAAGCCATACGTGGAGTGACATTTCTATCTTTTCACATAGTTTGTGGTAAATTCCAGGAGTATCGGGGTACTTTCATCTTTTTAGTTTCATGAATTATTTTTTAATATAAAAAATTGTTGTCATGTGTAGTGTACTTGTCCATGCACTTTGGACAGCGCATGCAGTGCCTCCTGTTGGCTGAAATTATCCTTTTGTCATATCATTGGATGTGTCGCTACGTCCTTTTCTTGGTGGCGCAACACGTGACGGCAGAGGTGGAGTGATTTATTGCTTGTGGGCCTTTCATATTTTTTTTTCTTTTCTCTTTCCTCCCCTAAAAATTGTAGACTGATCCTTTTTTGTTTTAACATTTCAACTTTAGTTTTTATTCTTTTGATTTCTAATTTTTGTTCCTGACCCTTTTTATAAAAAAAATATTTGTTTTCAATTTCGTCATTCAATCCCAATTTATCATATATATATATATATATATATATATATATATATATATATATATATAATTTGGTCCTTATTCTTTTAATTTATAATTTTTTCCCTTGACCATTTTATAGAAGTTTTATTAATTTTTAATTTCATCATTCAATCCAAATTTATGGTATATTATTTTTTACAATTTGATCCTAATTCTTTTGATTTTTTTATCCTTTTGTTAATGTTATTAGTCTTTTCAATTTAACCATCAAATCAAAAATTTATTTTTCCCTCTAATTTATTTTTATTTTGATTTTAACCCTTATTCTTTTAATTGTTATTTTTTTTATTTTGAATCTTCTAGAGTGATTTTTTTTTCTTTTTGTCAGCATTTTATTTCTTAGGGATTGAGTTTTGCAATTTTTCCATGCATGGTATTTTCGATCTGATGACTTAGGTCACAAGTTAGAAAAGTTATCAGGGATTGACATCTTTTTTTTGGCTGATTTTCTTTTCCAATTTCTTCTTGACATTTTTTAATAAAAAAATAGCTTTGTGATTTTTTTTAATTCCTTTTCTATTATGTTATCCTGACTTCCTGATATAGGACATGAGTTTAAGAGGTTAATCTAAACTAACTCGCTCTTAATTCCTAGATTACATATCTATCATGCTAGTTTAGGTTCACTTACATTGTTTTTTTTTTCTTTTTTAATTTTATTTCATCATTTCATATTTAATTATTTGAAAATTGAACATATTTTTTTTTCACTCTTGGATAAAGTTTTTCCCAAGTTTTACTTTTTTAATTGCTCAGGATTATAATGTTATTGAATTTTTCTTCTTTCTTTAGAAGGCGCCAGCTACGTAGTTTATTCGATTATCGGAAGAGAAATATCTAGTACAAGGATTCCCTCAGATCAGGAGGGACACCCTGACTTTCAGACCGATAATGTTGATTGCCGCTGGGACAGCAATGCTTGAGCTTTAATGGACTAATTACATGGACGAAGAAAAGAGAGAATCTATTTAAGAAAGCAAAATTATGAAAAAAGAAAGAACAAAAAGAAAATACCATGCACGTCGTCACAGTAAATTAAAAATTTTCAATATATTTTACTTAGTAATCAGTATAATCTAATACAAGTTAAAAAGAGGGATATTTTGATAAAATTAAATATTTCAACAAAGTTAATATTTTTATATATAGTTATGAATAAATAAGGGAAGGGTGCTCGAGATGGTTTGACCATGCCCAACGTAGAACACCGGAGGCTAGATCGGAGAAGTTAGAAGTTGACAATGATAGAGACAGAGAAGTAACCTACATTATCGTGGATGGAAGTGATATCAACGTATTTAAAATCTTTTGATGTTGAGATGGATTTGGTGTATTATTGCATGGAATGACGTAAAAGGATCCATATAGCTTACCCCACCCAATTAGGGATCGAGGCTTGGTAGCTTGGTGCCAAAGTTCTCTTCCTCCTCTATTCACCCTCTTGTTCTTTCTTTATTGCTTTAATATGCTGCTGCCACAGTGCTGCGAGCTAGCGATGCAATCCTTTTCTTCTAAAACAAATACTGTAAAACCTCAATTCAGCTGACCCCTAACCAGGAATGTTTTGTGGGACATTAATAAAAAAAATTTCCAAAATCAGTATCACTGTTTTTTCTTGAGCACCACAGATTAAAATTCTCAAGACGCTGCAAGTCTTGTAAAAGTTCTCAAATAACCTTTCACAAACCGTTATTCTCAGAATACAATCATTTGGGAGAAGAGTCCTAACCATTTTAGCTGTATATATGATTTCAATTCCAAACAGCTCTATAGAATAGCCTTCTTTGAAATCCGGTAGCGACTAGCAACTTGTCTTCGCCATTCATGAATTGGAACCTACAGATCAGACCGGGAAAATAATTTCCATATTAATTTGAATTTGTGATGTCATTGAGAATGAATAGACACCAAGAATTTGGCCACACATCAGGATGAGATAAAAGAAAGAAAAGAATAAATCTTACTGCAGGGAAGCCACCATAATCCCCAGGCTCTCTAATGTCTTTGGTCACACAGCTATTAGCAGCAAGCCGGACCTGCAACTCAACCAAATCAGATATCCCATGACAAACACCATAATTTATATCAGTTACAGTAGCTCATCCAAGGCCAGGCCTGTATCTCAGCCATTACATGCAATTCAATCTAATGATCTATGCATAGTCTAATGGAGATCGTGATAGTACTATGTGACAGACAGATACAAGTTTGCAGAAAAAAGATCTGTCTGAAAATATTTCAGAGGCCCTAGATGAAGAGAGTTGAATGCAAATTGGAGGCTTGAGACTCATAAGAAATTTACAGCTTGTCCTTGTAACTACACAAAGAAAGTAGCAATTCTTTGCATGATTCAGCTTTTCATGGATTACGAGTGTCGATGTGTCAATCACCCAATGAAAGAATCAACTCACTGTTTCTCAAGACCAAATACATGATTTAATACCTTCGATGCAATAGATACATGATCACGAACTGCAACCCTTCCTCCTAAAGTGACGTAGTCTCCCATGCTAAACAAGAACAAGCAAGACAAAGATGTAAACAACGAATGCCTTCTAAACCTACCCAATCATCTACCGGAAACTTGAATTACTTCAAAAGAAACAGCGTCATATACATGTTCTTCAGAAGCAACTTACGTCACTGAGCCTGCAATCCCAACCTGTCCACAAAGCATGCAACCCTTTCCTATAACCACATTATGACCAATCTGCAAAGCCAGGTAGAAAGGCAATTAGATACCACTAAATGAGAATATCATCTGGCCAAAATGGAAGAGAAGAAAAACTCACTTGGACTAAATTATCTAACTTTGAATGATCCCCAATAACTGTGTCTCTCCAACTGCACATAACCAAATGGGTGGTGTACTTAGTCATCTAGTTTGGACAGGTTCCAAATTCAAGCCCGTTTACTATTAAACATACATAAATATGAGTAAAAAACTAGTCCCAACAGCCATCACACCTTCCCCTGTCAATGCATGTATTTGCCCCAATCTCCACATGATCTCCTATGATAGCATTCAGCAGCTGAAAAATAAAATAGGACAGTGCAGTTGCTGATCCAGAACTGAACAAGACATAAAAAAAAGTGTAAATGGCATAGTGTGAACCGCTAGGAGTGATATTATGAATTTTCACTTTCACTGATTATGATGCTCCATAATTCAAATGTTAAAGCAATACACAAGACAAGAATGCCCAGATTCATAAAGCACATATAAATAATCGATGTATGTCTAAAATGTGAGGGTCCATACACAGGGATCAGGGGTGGTGTGTGCGTGTGTGCTCTTTCACATATACAGAGAGGAGGGGAGAGAGAGAGAAACAACAAAATCGATTGAAATGGTCCTCAAAAACTATTAAATATCACCAACTTGAGGCTTCTTCATCATGTTGCCTTTGTCATCCACAAAAAACCCAAATCCTGTAGGTCAAAAACATATGATTTAGTGATCAATATTTCACCAACAAATCCCAGGTCCATGTATGAGGTGCATTGGGTAGAAGCAGAGATAATGGAAGTTTAGAAACATGTAGCAAGCATCAATTAGCACAAAATGTCGAAATGTTAACATAGAAAAGAATGTATATTAAAGTGGTCAAATGCATTGCTCTTCCTAACACATGTAGTTAATCATAAATCAGTTCGAAATATATAACTATCGACAATACGTATAGAGGGTAACGTGCTAAGAAGTAAGACCTTAAAAGTTATAAAAATTGTTGTTAATGAAAAAAAGCAGGTAATGTTTAACTCTAAATTTAAAAATAACTAAGCCTTACCATCTTGACCAATGCATACTCCATGGTGAACTACACACGAATCCCCTATCCTACAATTACTGAGGCCAACATTATACCTGATAAAAAAATAGAATTACTATATATATATAAAACCAACAATATTAATCGCATAATAAAAATTCCACGAAGACCTTTTTTTGCATAAAGAAAGTGCATTATACCCTATCTTTGTAGAGTGACCAATAGTAACTTCAGGTCCTACAACAGTTCCTGATCCCACATGAACATTAGTGCCCAGCACAGCTTTTGAATGAACTACTGCGCCAATTTCAATTAACACTGTTGGGTCGATGCAAGCTGATTTGTGGAAAGTTCCACCTCCATTGTTCCATTTTGAATATTCTTCATAAGAACAGAAAAGCAAGAATCGGTTAGTAAATGTCTTGTGCCATACATTTTAACAAACAGGTTGTATGCAAGAAAATTTGGACTTGAGATGAATCAGCACTATCTGGTTTAAGAATGTTTATAGGTATACCAATTTGATTAATGGAGGATGCTGAGTAACTTGAGACACCAGAGTGTTTGATTGGTCTCTTTAAGGAAATGAGACGGGATAATCTTTTGGCAGAGATTGCCATCATACGCTACTAGCAGTGTGGTTTTGAACTCGGAAAAGAACAGCCAGTGGACAAACTGGCAAAGTCTCTTCGTGCTAGTATTTAAAAAGAGTCTTACAATCACACCCCTGGCCACTTGCAAATTAGCATTTGAGCAAACTGTACACATATCCCAAACTTCGGGTCAAAGTTATTAAGCAAATTGGTGAAGAACTAGGTCACATGTTAAGCAAATTGATATAAATTAATTCAAAAACATATTATTTCAATAATTTTTAAAAAAAACTTTGAAGAATTTTTTTTTAAAAATTTAAACTGAATTTTAACTAAATTATTCAGAATTAACTTATCAAATCAATCATATCAACTTCAATTTAATTTTTTTTTAAATTTAAGTGATCAACGGGCCACTAAGTTGACCCATCGCATGACTTTAATTTAATAACATTATTTGTTTTTTTTTTTTTTTTTTTTTTTTTGCGCGCGCATACAAGGAAACACCTTAAAAAATTCTTTTTTTTCTTTGTTAATTTGCCTCGTCTAATAATAATTATGGTTAAATAGACTACTAGAAAAGATTAAATCGCATCTTTCAAAAAGACGAGTACTTAAATGAACTTTGGTGTTGGTCACCACTGGCTGACCTGATGGTGGCAAGGGAGGCCAATAATAGAAGTTTAATTTAGTCACTATATTTCTAGACAAATGCAACTCAGTCCCTTTATAATCTATGGGAATTATTGACCGTCGCAAATTGAACAGCATTTTGTGGATGGAAAAGAAACGGATCAAAGGGGGTTTTGGCATATCCACACCATTCTTGCAATATCTGAAAACTAGCACACGCCCCTACTAGATGAGATCGGTGGAGACAAGGACGGAGCTAGGAAATCTCTGAAGGGGGCCAAGATTATTATTATTTTTTTTAAGTAAAGTCCAAATTTAAATTTTATTAGTTTTGGCTTTTAAATTTTAAATTTTTAAGAGGGGCTAGGAGTTTTAAGGTGGAGGAGGGCTTTGTAAACTCATTGGGTGCCAATTAGTTAGGGTGCCTGACTTAATTTGTTTTTTTGAATATGAATGAAAATCACATAAAATCATATTACAAGATAAAATCTTTAAATAAAACAAAAAATCATAAAATATAAAGTCCAAAATACAAAACCACAAATATGTTAGACCTGGAAA
>Ga0307518_10004089_pt1 | contig 10470 bp, 10 predicted proteins | sample 25_EM_MG_FD_203889 | JGI IMG/M metagenome (GOLD analysis project Ga0307518, IMG submission 203889) | Populus trichocarpa ectomycorrhiza microbial communities from riparian zone in the Pacific Northwest, United States - 25_EM | ecosystem: Host-associated > Plants > Roots > Unclassified | place...
GAGGAGGAAGAAGCGCAATCCTATCCAGAAATAACCACCCCTCGTGGTGGGCTCCAGATGTGAGTCAAAGTGTGGATTTGGGTCGGAGTAATAACCCAAACACAACACCAACAAAGGACTACGAAAATGTGCGAGTGGTGGTTTACCTCCACGGTGTCCAGAGAGGATGTGCTGAGGAGGGGGAGAGGGGATCTACACCAACAGGGTGATGCAGACAGAGATACAGGATACTCCTGGGGTACAGGAGTGATAGAAGATGAGGGGGATAGGTGTCTGGACTCTTCCTATAGCCTAGGAAGTGTCAAAGCAGGGATTGAGTAGACTGGGACTGAAGTAGCAATACTACACCTAGAGATTGGTGCAGCAAAGGGGCAAGGGGGCTCCTGATGTCCAGAAGCAATGGGAGATGAAGGATTGACAGGTTAGACTCTGCTTGAGCCTAGAGAAAGACTTGGACTTGAATAGATTGGATAAAACTTGAATATCAGAGCCTTTAGACCTTCACTGAAGCCTACAAGACTCAAAGTACTGAGGGGATTCTGACTGAGAGAGACTGAGAGAGGGATAATTTCATACTATTTGGGCTCTCTTCCACTGGGCTGAGCCCAGGGGTTTAAATACATGGGGGGACACAGCATTAAAGTACAAAAAGGGAAGGGAATAAGCAGAATTTGTCAAGGATTGGTAAGTGATTGGTAAGGGCTTTGTAAGCGATCAGTAAGCAAGGGATAAGCAGGAATGAGTAAGCATAGGAAGCATGAATAAGCTGCTGAGTAAAGGAATGAATAAGCTGCATGACAAGATTGATTGGTAAGGGAGTGAGTCATCAGCTGAGTAATATATCAAAAATGCAAAAGGGATAGAGTAATACTGATGACATGAGAGCATCAGTAAGAAAGGGATGAGTCACTGCACAGCAGAAGGGAGTCATTGATGCACAGCCCAGGAAGTTTGATAGGAGGCTGTGTACCATCAGGAAGATTGATGGGACAACAACGAGGAAGATCTGGGATTAATAGGGGGATTGATCTGAGACAGAACAGCCACAAGAAGGGTATCAGGGGTCTAGAGGTCTTTGGGGGGTCACCATGCACTAAGGTGTAATGCATGTGTTCTAGTGCTGCTGAAGCGCAACCATGGGCTCCCTTGACGAGCTCTCTTCTGGGAAAGGATGAGAGAGGGTTCTTCTTCCTAATAGCACTCTAAAGTAGGGATATAATCTTCCCTTCCCTCAAATTCTCATCAACAAACTTTTTGGCAGCTTCTTTCTCCTTCAGGGATAACGGGTATGCTTTGCCACTTTTGGGACAAAGTCCTCATCAAGGTTTATGGCATGGTCGTAAGGTTGGGGTGGAGGAAGGACACCCTCCTGTGGTTTGTCAAAGATATCAGAGAAATTGGAGTATTCAGGTGGGAGGGTGGGTTTTGGTTTTGATCTTTCTGCTTCTCTGGCTAATTCGGTGGCCATGTTTACCTTTCGTATTTTGGCATTATTTGGCCATTTGATTAGAGAAGCCTGGAGGATGGTTTCCCAGGCACAAGCATTGACAGCTTGGACCGTGAAAGGTTCTGGTTCCCCGTAATCGAGATGGTTAAATAATGCTTTCCTATCTTGTGGTTCATAGTAGGTGCCAGAGGGGTCATATTTTGAGGGGTTGAACCAGGTGACGTTCCAAATGTTATGTTGTTCGACCAATTCTTTAGATTGGTCAATCTTATCATCAAGAGTAAGGGATTCCTTTTCCCAATCAATGTCAGGGTTGGCTTCCTTTAGCCAGGGGAGGCCAAGTATAACATTTTCATTTCCACAGCTCATGACAAAGAAGCGGACCTTCTGGGTGATTCTTCCAATTCAGAAGAAGAGGGGGGCAATGAAGAGGATTTTTCCTTTGGCGTTTATGGAGCCATTGGCATTTCTGAGACTGATTGGTTTTGGGAGTTGTTTGGTGGGGATGTGATTCTTCCTGACAAATCCCCAATCAATACAGGAGGCATCAGCTCCAGAATCTACTTTGGCGTGCATGTTGACGACTTGAAGGGTTTGTTCATTGGGTAAAAGGGACACTGAAATTCGCATGGATCGTGCAGAACACTGCAAGCATTTCCCAATGTTTCATGACAAAACATTGTAAAAAAATAGAAGAAAGAGATACTCTTTTATTTACAATTTTGTTCAACAAAAAAAACAAATATCATACAGCATTATTTTTATCATTTTTGTGTCAAGACATGAGACATGATTTGAGATCATTTCCCCACAGCAAGCATTTTCAAATTTCTGCAGTGAAAAATTGAATCAAAAGATATTCTATTCCACAAAAATAAATGTTTAGGAAATATGCTATATATTTTTGGTCATAACACTCTAGCCAACCAATCAGTATCCAGGAACAATTATGTTTCTTGAAGAAAAATCTATTGTTTTCTTTCAACATGTTTTTAGAAATAATATGATATCTTATTTCTAATAAAACATACTGAAATTCTTGCTATGAAAAAGTTACATTTTCTTTTCTTTATTTGTTTTTCAAAGAACAGGCAGAAGAAAAAGGTTAAATTTTTCATAGTTCTAACATATGAAATGGTCTCAAATGATGTTTTGTCAAAGAAAATGACAAAATGATGCTGTATGATATTTGTGGTTTTTGTTAAACAAAATTGTAAATAAAAGAGTATCTCTTTCTTCTATATTTTTATAATGTTTTGTCATAAAACATTGAAAAATGCTTGCAGTGGAAGATACTTGTACAGCGAGAACAGAGATAGATGAACTTTCCTTGACTGAGCTACAGCCTTCTTCATGTGAGAGAGGCCAAAGGCGACTCTCTTCTCGTTGTTGTTATAGACGTTGTTGTTGATCAATAGATAGGCTTTGATTGACATCAGCCAACCGGTGGCTGTCTCTTGGTTTCCATCATACTCTATTGGGACTCCAATCTTTAGTTCGGTCAGTTTGACGGTGGAGGAAGTGGAGGAAGATGATGTCCCAAGAGAGGGGAAGGGGTTTGCAGGATTCTTCCCAGTAGATGCAGATGCGGAGGAGGACATGGTGAAAGATGGATGAGGGGAGCCTAAGGGAGAGAGTGCGGAGGAAAGTAGTTTCACAAGGGGTTCGGAAGCGTTGTTGGGATCTGGGGTGTTCAGCCTGGTAGAAGGCAGGTCTTTGGTGGAAGTCTGGTCTTCTTCTTCAGAGGAAGAAGGTTCTGGGGTTTGGGTTCAGAGACCAAAGGGTATAACCCAAGGTCTGTTCTTCTGGGACAAAATGGTGGTTCACTAAACAGTGACCGTTCAGCACAAAGGCAGGATTCTTGAGCTTTTGTTACGCTGAGACTGGGTCTCAGTGTGTTCTAACCCAAAGGGGTCATTCATTCGTCCTTCACGAGGTTGTTCCTCGTGTCATGCCCACAGGCGATACTTGGGACTTAGTTCTAGGGGCCACGGTTCCCTAACCAGCAAAGGTTACTGGATTTAGTCTAGAGTTCAGAGTATCTCTTGGCAGAGATATGAAAGCGATCAGAGAGCAAGAGCAAGCTAGATTGGGTAGCTCGAGAATGGAGAATACAGGAGCTGTCCCTAGGGTTTATATACTATGGTCTGTATGGCCTCATGGAGGCAGTGTGGTATACACAAGGTAAGAGAAACTAAAGCTATTGGTTGCCACAGGCACAGCCGAACACAGGAAGGTACAGGTAAGCATAGGTTGGCACAGCCAACATGGACAGCAGGGAAATGCATGTCGTACAGCAACGAGGCTGTTCAGAAAAGGGACTAGTCCAGGAGGGGAAGTGAAGAAGGAAAAGAATGGGGCAACCGTAACACTCAACACAACAAATGTTAGTGCCAGAGCTAATGGTAAGTTTCCTACTACCACTACATTTTTACTTGTCTAACAATGGTACTAGGCTATTTGACTCCACAACAAATGTTAGTGCCGGAGCTAATGGTAAGTGTCCTGGCACTACTACCATATTAATTTATCCAACAATGGTACCAATAGGTTACTTGACTACACAACAAATGCTAGTGCCGGAGCTAATGGTAAATTTCCCACTACCATTACATATTAACTTGTCTAACAATTGTACTAATAGGTTATTGGACTATGGTCAAGCATGATTAGAGGCTATTAGCCTGCCAGAAATTAACAACCACCCTGTAAGTTCTTCACTAGCTCAACCTTAGTATTGCTCCATTGGAGCAGTGTTTTTGGTACTGGTAGTCAATACACCATGTATGTAGTTAGTAATTGATAATATATTTGGTGCTATACAAACCACTATGAGTGCCATAAGAGTCTGAATGAGTGTTATTACTACTAGTATGAGAGCTTTGAATTGGCTTTTGGACAAAGCCTAGTATTGGTGTTGCAAAGGAGTACTAAGGACAAGTGTGTACTAGTTTTGCTAATGATTCTGTACATCTGGGGAGAACTGGGGAGAACTGTATAGACTTCCACAGAAGTCCACAGTCTATGTCTATCTGGACAGAGCTGTCCAGTATGGACTAAGCTGGGGACTCTGTGGCTCTATGTGGCACTGTCCAGAACAAAGTGATTTGCTGATGTTGATGGTGCAATCTCCTTCAATTGGATAGATTGGATGTGTTCTCTGACCCATTTACAGTGTCTCCTTGCTGTTTCTGTGCAGGTACTTGAGGGGTGAGCCCATCAGAGCTCTCCACAGCGCTCATTGGTGCCCTCAGCCCCACAGGTGAGTTTGAGCAGCCTTGGATGAAATGTGAGCCTATCCCATGTGCTAACCCTTCCACTTCATCAGCGTTCACATGTATTTCATTGACAGGGAGGTGGTTGAGGCCATTTGTGCCTGCTCTTGCAGGCCTTTGGCACTCACCATTGAGCTCGTCCATTTGCAGCTCAGATGCTCGATGGACATTTGTGCCTGCTATTGCTGGCCTTCAGTTAGGAGTTCTGGAGCCATATGCAGGGTGGTTGATGCTAGGTATGTCCCTTCTCACCCTAGACTCGAGCGCTCGGAGCATTCTGACCAGTAGCTTCTTTTTAGTGAACATTTTGGGCAGTGTGCAATTACCAGCGATCAAGGGCATAGGTGCCCAGTTCAGGGTATGGGCGGCATGCAGGAGGATGTCTCCCCAGTGCCCACTGATCCAATCGGTGTCCATCAACATCATTTGGGCAGTTTCAAGTAGTCTGCTGGCTGTCTGTGCAGCCATGCTCTTGATTCCCAGTGCATGCTCATTTACTGCTTTGCAACTGATTCCTTTCATGTTTAGGTAGGCTTGTAGGGTGTTGAAAGTCCCATCACCAGTATCAGCCATGCGGAAGTGAGCAGCACACTTGCCCGTTATGGTTTCAGCATGATCAAGATACTCTTGGGTAAATTTTAATATTTCTCCTTTAGACTTCATGAGTCTGACTACGATGTGATGGGAATAGGTGTTGACGAAGGTGGCGAAGTAGTAATTGCCCATCTGTGTTGCTGTGTCAACAAGGCTACAAACATTCAAGTATGTTGTGTGCAGCAGACATGGATCTTCAGATTGCGGAGGTGCCTTCTTGCCATAGGTTGCCTCATTGGGGTGTCATGCTGTGGAGAGAATATACAGTGCACCCTTTTTATATGCGGTTCTGATTGTCTTTTGACCATCTGTAATCTGGCAGGATCATGTGCCAAAAATAACTTGAAGGTTGTGCCTAGCAAGACACGAGACAGACAATGAATTCTTGTCTAATACTGGGACATGGCAGATGTCACAGAGGGTTAAGACCCTTTGGCGACCATCTCCAATATATACCAATAGACGAATGTCCCCAGTTCCTGTCATGGGAATGGTTCTGCCATCACCAAGACCAATGAGCTGGGGAGGCCACAATGGCCAATATGAATCAAATAAATCATGTTCTGAGCACATGTGTGCAGACGTGCCAGAATCAACGATCCAGTCCCTTTGAGTAGGGGTGCTGGCTAGTCGTTGTGCCATAAACAGATGGAGCGGAGGTGAGTGGGTTAGTCCCACTTCCGCGACATGAGCCGCTAACTCCCTTTTCTCATCCATTTTTTATTTTGATGCATCATCTTTCTCCTTTGAGTGTTCAGTGGTCTTCTTCCAACACTCATCCTCAGTATGGCCATTTTTCAAGCAGTAAGTGCATGATTTCTTTCCTTTATCCTCCTTACCCCCCTTTTCCTTTCCCTTCCCTTTAGGTTGTCCTGTCGTCTTCATGGCAAGAGCCAAAAGGGTAGAAGAAACCTTTCTTGACTTCTCTTTGATCAGGACCTGATTTATTACAGCATCCGTCATAAGTTTGTCATTGGCAGCCATTAAAATGGTCTGCAGGGTGGAATATGAAGGTGGGAGTGAGATTACCATAGCAATCACAATAAGAGAGTCTTCGAGCGGCTGGCCAAGTGCTTTTAATGCATTGGCCTTCTGCCACATGGAGTTTAATTGAGTCTCCATGGACTCATTGTCTGAGAGTGTGCTGCAGAAGAGCTCACTTATAAGGTAGGCAATGGACTGTTTCCCTTTCCCCTCATAACACTCACTCAACTTCCTCCAGGCAATGCCTCTTGCACTTCAACCACCACCTTCCCCTTTTGGACAGGCCTCTGCCCCACCCAAATATCAGTGCTCTTCCTCATTGCTGTGCATGATCCTTCTCTTGGAGATTGGAAAGTGCTATCACACCTTCCCCAAAGGCACCTTTCAGTCTTGATTTGGCCCCCCCTGTGCAGTCCCCCACTCAGTCCTCCATCATATCAGTGCTCACCCATTCTACTGGTCTTGGACCATGAAAGCCGGCCCCAATGCTGGCAAATCCTTCACTGTCCCCACTGTCCCAACCTCGTGTCCAAAGGACAGTCCCAAGGCTGTCCTCTGGATAGTCTCTATTTTCCATGCCTTCAAAGTGCAGCTCACCTCCCAGGCGCTTGACCAGGAGATGGGCAGGGTTCTCCCTGCCTACATCAAGCTGTATCAGAACAACATGCTGATGCACTTGCATGCTCAGCTGGCTCACCTTCATGCGAGCAGGTCCCCCCCCACTCCTGCCCCCTCTCGCGCCACCCCCCAGCCAGCTGCAATTCAAACCCCACAACCCCCCCTTAGTGCCATTGTGGAGCTCCGAAAGGAGGTCACGGCCCTGTGAGCCGAGGTCCAGGCCCTCCAGCTCTTGCATGAGGCATCCACATTACCCCCCTTCCCCATGCACTGCCCCACAGTGGTGCCTCCACATCCCCCCTCCCCCTCTGCTGCTTCTTCTATGTCTGTGGTGCAGGAGGGAATTGCCCACCCAGATCACCAGTGGCTGCATGCCGTCATCGACAACCAGTACTGCCCACCAGCATTCAAACACATCGACTCCTCCATGGTCCCCACTTATCCCCTAGTCATCCCCAAGGATGTACAGCAAGTTCTGCAGGTGATCTACGAGGCAGATGTCTGGTTCGTGGGTTTTGACTCCAACGGTGACCTTTGTGTTGCTATCTGGTCCCCAGCCGAGTTAATCATTGTGGCAGTTGTTGTCCAGGCAGGTGCCGTCTTACCCCCACCCCCCTCCTACTAGCCCTAAAGGCCCCTACCCTCCCCCTTGTCAAGTCCGGGTCTACTCCGGTAGGGGGTCCGGTCAAGTCCGGACGAAAGCGGACAAGGGACAAGGGCAGAGGGCTGGACAAGAGATTAGTCCGGCCGGAGTTGGTGACCGCTTGGATTCAACGACTAAGGACAACGAGCGTTGATCCCTTGCGTAGGTTCCGGTCAAGCAGAGGAGACGGAGATAGAGACGGAGACGGACAGAACCAGGAGTAGATGACTATGGTTGATTTCAGACTGAGGTATACAGGACAGAGTACAGGGTACTTATACTATGGAGATCTAGGGACGAGTATTTACGGTGACAAGTAAACAGCCTTAAAGGCAGACAAGGAACGACCGGAGTAAAGACTAGGTCAGGTCCGGGTAAAATAAAGTCAGGTCCGGTGAAAATGCTACAAGGTATAGGATATATCGAGTTCACGGAGAACTCACGTCAAGGCAGGGCAGACGGCAAGGTGTGGTAACGAGTGAACAGAGGATAGTCCAAGGGTCGTACTTAACGGAGGCATATCTGCGCGACCGTGACCGGAGTAACTGTGAGCGACCGGAGTTGGGCTAGAGTGCTGCGATGCGACCGGAGTAACCGGATAAGTCCCGGAGTTGGACATGGTCGTAACACCCTTCCCCCTTTTCTCCTTGCCCAGTTCCATGGTTCCTTTGATTACATAGTGCTTGGGGGGTGGCATATGCCCCCCTTAGCCCATGCTCACTGGTTTATACCTGGCACATGGGCCATGTGGCTAGAAAGTGGACTCAGTTGTTTCACGTGTAGGTACAGTAGACACATCACATGTGTAGGAAGTGGAGTGTGATATGGGGATGAGTCCCCGAGACACTATAATACCTATTGAAAAAAAGAAAAAAAACTTCCTCCAGGCTTCTGCAGACATAGTCATGTACAGCACCCCACTAAGGGGCTTGTCCTTCAAGGTAAGAGTAATTTGGGCATGGGCTTCTCAGTCCTTCGAGAGCCACTCTTCACTTTCAATCGGGTGAGTTGTCTCATCCGGCTGCACTTCATCTCCACTAACAATATTCCATAGGCCTCGGATGCCTAGAACCATTTGGACATGAAACTTCCACATCTGGAAGTTCATTCTGTCATTTTCCAGTGAAGGCATGTCATATAAACGACTTGAACCAGCAGATTTGACTGCTGCCAACATGGCTATAGTCAAAGACTTCATTTTTCCTGGCCGTCGAAGCTGAGGATGGGCCAGACATGTTTCATGTAGGAATAGTTTAGATAGTGCTGTGCTTGTCTAGTTTTATAAGCCAGCAGGGCTCATAACCTTTTGTGAGTTGGCTTGCACAGGGAACTAGACAGAGGCTATAAGCTAAGTAGGTTAGTACTGAGTAACTAAATGAATGTGAGTATGTGTCTTACCTCAGTGCTTTGTCTTCGAACACTGAGGTGAAAAGAATCCCCAAGCAGATGAAAAATAGTCCATGCTTATGTAAGGATACTCACCATACGAATAAGGAAACTATCAGTAAGCCTAAGGAATGGTAGTGAAAGAATAGGAGTTTCAACATGTATACATTGTACACTGCTTTGTGCATGCTGTGCTGGGTTCTTTGTGTTTGTATGATTAGAAACACTGCAAGTGTTGGGCTGTCAATGGGATCATGCACTGATCATTGGAGCACTGTGGTATTCCTTGGCCACAGCTGTTGTTGCATGTCTTGTTGCTCATGCTCTTGTCTCGGTTCTTGTTCCTATTGTGTCATGTTCATTGTACCGTCATGGTCAAGGGAGTGACTTGTACTCCAGCACTGTGTATCTTGTGTCCTTTCCTCCCTGTGTCTTCATCTCTCACTCCTTGTTGTTGGTGTTCCTGGCACTGTGTAGATATCAAGTTCTGAACTGAGCTGGTGGCGTGATCTGCTATTATATTTCACCATATGACCATCATGAATATCATTATTAAACATTCTGCATCCCTGGAGAGATGGGTGTACTGCCTAACATCAGCAAACCAACCCTTCTGATTAGCTGAGCTGACAGTATTTGACAGTGCTTAGCTGCCCACCCAGGCTGTCCGACTCTGTACCAGTCTGTCTGACTCTGCACCAGTCTAGCTCAGCCCATTATTCCTGGTACTAATAGTCACTCCATTGTATCAGTAGAGTAAAAAATAAATAAATTTATTAGAACTACTATGAATACAATACAAATAACTAAGTACATATATTAAAATGGCAGGGATGGGGTTGTTGCGTCATCACTGTCAACACTGGGGACAGTGTCACACACCAAACAGGTTTGGTACAGTGAACATGGAAGATAACATCAATATTGAATGATCCTGATGCGAAGGATGAGCATGACGGAGCCTCATCATAGCCATCTATCGCACAAGAAGACTATCCTGATGCAAGAGACAACTGCCGACGTCTAGCAGTCATCACTCACACAAGAACCGCCAAGAAGCAGAAGAAACTGAAGGAATAACATCCATTATGGTATGAGAAAGGAATGCAATCTACTGCAGTCCAACTCCCATACCAGAACGAGCAAAGAAGCTGAAGAATTGATGGAGAAACGAAGGAAAGAAGAGAAGAAATGATGTTAGCGCTCAAATGTCATTTTTAGGCACACAGTGCTGGCATTCCGATATTTTGAATAGCTCCACCATTGCCAAAGCTATCAGGCACGTGACTATACCATCAGAGAGCCTAGAGTGTGGTCTATCTGTCTGTCAAGTTTGGACGTGGATCCGTTCATTTCCCACGGAGATATTCCCCCTGCAATCCAGACATTCATCTAGTCAGTCACTATGGAGTCCGTATTTTCTCTGGATCATTTCTCCGCTATTGCTGCAGATCTCCACTATGTCCTGCTCTTAGGACAGCCTCTCCCAGAGTTCCTGTGCACTGCCTGGCACATATCTTCCC
>Ga0307518_10004090_pt1 | contig 10470 bp, 17 predicted proteins | sample 25_EM_MG_FD_203889 | JGI IMG/M metagenome (GOLD analysis project Ga0307518, IMG submission 203889) | Populus trichocarpa ectomycorrhiza microbial communities from riparian zone in the Pacific Northwest, United States - 25_EM | ecosystem: Host-associated > Plants > Roots > Unclassified | place...
CATCAAACGCGTTAGTTCAACCCTACTAGCTTGAGCACCGCCGAGCGAGCGTAGGGGATGTATGACAACGAATACCAGGTATAGGCAAGGTACTCGATGATCACAAACACTGCGACTGAGTTGAGGCATGGCCAAGAGGACCTGTCTTAGGTACTTACCAATGCAGAGAATCTGCAGGAGTCAACGATCGACATCTGGGAGAAGCGATGACTGACGTACCTCGTTCCCAAGCACAAATGCACCTACAAAGACCAACCCTATGGAACACAAGAACACAAGCGTGGCCAACAAACGTATAGGTTTGAACATCTTCACAGCGTAGTTAATGCGTGACAATGTCCAACAGGAGGGGTAGACAATACCATCTTAATCTGAGTGGCGAACTGCATCAAATGATAACTGAGCCACTGACAGAACTGGAAAAGTAGAGTAGCATACCCCAATCAGAAACCCTGTACCAGCAAGGGAGACGAGGACACCGATAGTGTACAGCACTGGAAAAAAAAGGATGGGCAACCTTGTTGTCATACGTGAAACGTTCCCACCTGCAAAGCTGCCCAACTGGCCCAGGAATAAGAGTATACTGCCTAGTATGCTTAGTGCGAATCCGATGATGAGGCTGCGGTACATGGAACGAGGTTTCGACGGCAGAAGGAAGCATTGTAACCATCAAGCATCCAAAAGACATGCAGTGAGTCAACTACCCACCAGCCGATGAAGCCATACAGCCGTTGGGTACGAGTGAGGCCGAGGAATTTGAACGCGGAGTCACCCTCGAAGAACTGGTTCTCCGGGACCAAGTTCCCCGCAGACTCGAGGTTAAGCCAACCTTTCGAAGGCATATCGGATGCGAAGTGGAGGGTGGCGTAAAATGGTAAACCCTCGGATGACTGGTGGTGGTGATGATGAAGGGGATTATAAGGAGGCTCGAAGTAATATTCATTCGCCAACCATATCAGGCTGTTGCACGTGCCACGGAACTTCGGCTTTGTTCACCAAGTTGCGTACTCTTCGGCATGCAAGTCCCCTGACGACATACCAGTAAGTTTCCCTTGTATTACAATCATGTTGTGATATCTATCTCCTCGAGATACGAGAAGGCAGAATCAAGTGCACTGTCCTCTCTTTATGTGTGAACTGTTACGAGCATACATAATTGATAGGGTAGTTTGAGAGTCGTGCTACAAATTGTATTTGTGTCACGAGTCTACAGGAGTCACGCGGGGTATCACGCTTCGGTCAGTCCAAGGACTGCCAACCTCTGGGGGAATCGCGTCAAGGATAGTATTGTGGTTCATAATCAACAATCAGGACTCTGCGGTACAACACCAACATGCACATATAAGTGATTTCGGGATATAAGTGCCGTGAAACAAGAAACTGCCACTAGTATGTAAAACTTACACGGTTACACTAGGTTCGCCTAGGTGCTCTTGGGCCATGGAATACGCTGCGCAGAGAAAATAATAGATTTCAGCGCATTCTGTTGGATATCAGTATCAGCTTCCTTGATAGCCTCGTTCAAGTGCGTAATGATTGCCGCATGTAGCTCTGTAGCAGCTTTGTCGATGTCTTTAGGATCGTCACCCTGAGAAGTCGGATAGAACTCGAATGGAGGGGCACCGGTCGGAGCGGGACTGGTAGGGGTGAGAGGTTCATACGGTTGCTGAACCAGGATGTCAGCAACGGGCTTCAGGACATCGACCATGATGGAATGCGTGTTGGTAATAAGAGCGCGACGGTGGACAGGGTCTGCAACTTGCCAAGTCTTCTCGAGTGTGATCAAGAGGTAGCAGTAAGTAGCGTTTGAAGCAAGCGCAAGCTAGTTGAAAAAATTCACGATTACCAGCACACGTAGTAATGCTGGAGACCTTACCCGATGCACGAATGGCGTCTTCTCGAAATCTTTAGCATGTGGTGAACAAGGGACAGGGTAGCATTCCCAGTCGGTTCGCTTCTGGAGGAGCTCTAGGAACATCTGGTAGTGCGCATCCTCGACGCCCACACTACCCTCCCCCTGGTCAATTATTGTCTTGATTGCATCGTGAGCAGTTTTGTCATCAACGACTTGGGTCATCAGACCACCGAAGAATTCCTGCGAGGAATATTGAAGATCTTTATTGATAAAATTGAGGTAGCTGCCGGAATGCAAAATAACTGAAAGAATGTCAACAAAATTCAGTTTCACGAGTAGATATTACATACTTTGTTCGAGGGTGGCATAAAACTCCCCAATACTATTGAAAAAGGGCAGTTGCTCGGTTTTATATCTGTTAAATGCTCCTTCAAATTTGTCTAAAATGTCGGATTTATCCTTGTTGTCGGAGTTATCCTCCGCGGATACGTTGGCGGACTCATCCTCCTCGGAAAGGCTTGGAGGTTCCATGTAGGGCGCTTCGATCTGAGGCACACCAGGGGTCAGGCCATGAGGAGCATACTATGAGAAAGTAAAAATAAAGTTACCCTCAGGAAGCATTCAAGGTTGTCTTTCTTGCAAGGCTCGAGCTTCATCGGAATCCTTGAATGAAGGATGGTCTCGTCTTCGCCGTATGTCGGTATAGCCGACTTGAGATAAAGGCGGGGTCCCGAATCGATTGACGTCAAGATGTTCCCTGCAAGCGCCACATGTAACATCTCCTGACGGACTACAACTATATGCAGCTGTTAAAACTACGTCGACTGGCTCGGATACCAATCACCTGCAATCTTGGCTTTTGCCCGGAGACCGTCCATTACATCTGGGTCAGAGTTCTTGTCACGAGCACCTATGATACTACAAAGGGAGTAAAGGTATAACTGAATCGCGCAGTGAGTAGGATAATCCATAAAATTAAACGCAAAGATGACCCACTGGAATAGTGGAGAGTTCAACATGGACAGCATCACGGAGCAAATGCGTGATAAACTTCTTGAAGGCTCGTTTAGCTGGCGTATCCGCCATGGCAAATAGGAGGAGAAGAGGACTGGTGAACGATGGGGTATCACCCCTGAAGGCCTGATCTTATGTGAGGAGAAAATGTGGTCCTTGGGCCACATTTGGAATTGGGACGTTATCGAGCAAAGAATCTCGTTTTGATCCCAATGAATATCTGCAAAATTATTGGATACCACAGAGTTGGGAGGATGTAATAATAAGGCGACGGATGCTCGGCAGGCTCTTTGGCTCCGGCAAACTTTACTTGGCTGAACATTGGTCCCTTGGACAGATGCGGCAAACCAAGACACGATATGCAGGCCGGATGCGACATGCAACCTGAGATCGAAATATAAATGATTCTATCGGGCATTAGGAATGATGGAATTCCCTTTGGGTAGCGCGCAGCGGCGCAACCCCTAAGTAATGCTGTTGCTAGAACGTCTGATACGCTCCAGTGACAGGCATGTTCTGACCTGGAAAGCTATAATGAGCATTGCCTCCGCACTGAGCGCTGAAAGCAAAGAATCTGCGAAGTATGAAAAAACTGGCACGTCACCACAAATAGGAATGAATCCAATGGACCTTGGCACCCAGGCGGACTCGCCTAAGACTTCAGAGTTCAAACGGACCCAAAGGCAGTATGTGAATGACCCTCCAGTGTTTTAACACCTGCAGGTTTGACTCCGATAATGTTCACAAAGCTGAGCCCATGCGGCATATGGCCTTAGATTTACTATAGGAAGAGTCCACCGTATCAGCAGAGATGGACAATAGCCTCCGTGGCATAACGCATGGTAAAGCCCGTTTCGGGTGTACTGATAGCAAAATAATCGAATGTGGGCAAAGAATGACTGAACACCGGAAGCCCGCGTAGAGAAGGAACCTACATGGTATAAATCATAATCGCTTTCTGCGCGACGAACTGACCCGAAGTTCAGGAATTCCACTGTCTGTGACAAAATCTGACAGAATGCGCAGCATCAAGGTGATCCACAAGGGCATCACCGATGTTGAGCGAAAATAACTAGTTGCTTTACTATGAGTGTAAATGAAACATTGAGCAGACCATGACTCCGTTACAAAATAATTGGTTGACTGATACCGCCGGATGTTCGAAATGGCACTGTCATTCGAATTGTTGGGGTGAAATTTGAACCAGTTTTCCAGGAGTAATCACTGTTCCCTGGAGATAACGATTGGAGTGTTGGCAAATGACCCAGATGATCATCGGATACGACACACGGGAACAGCGGAATGGATTCAGACAAGTTACTAAACAGGAGCTCCTAACTAGCGCCTCACATTCTTCGCCTTTTTTCGTCATCCGTTGGAGCCTGATAATCATGGTTTCATGCAAGAAGCGCCCGAGGTCCGCATGTTGCCGTCTCAGCAGCTCCGACACGACGGCGCTATTATTCTGGTCAAACTTTGATGGTGAAGATATGTTCTGATCACGGAATCCCGGTTTCCCGCCAGTCTTTGTATTACCTTTGACCTCTGCTTGATTGGCCAAACTCCATAAGCAGGGCATCTCATCCATGTCACCAAATATTGGCACACATGTTCCAGCCGCGGGTGATAACGAAAAGGCGGAGAAGTCATGTACCTCGAGGCAGCATACTAGATGGCGGGTCATCTTCCCCTTAACTGGGCCGGTTGACGTCCTGACTCGGAGATATCCAACAAGCAATCGAGGAATGTATAAGTATTCGCGGCAAAATTCCTTCATTCAGCATTCTTCCTTGGGGTTTACCTCTGAAACGCTCTAACATCGTCGTGATGACTGACCCTTATTCCCAAATAATTTACATACGGATATTTCCTCCCTTAGGCGTTGCTCGCCTTGGAGACTCTGGGTTCAACCTCGACACCGGAGAGCCAGACGGCGACATAAAATGGTTCCTCCCGTCCGACCTTCCTGGGACGGAGAATATGCCTGATAGTCTGAACGGACGTTTCAGAGACGATAAAAATCGCATCAAGCGTCAGGTGAGCCAATTCAACCCCATACTTGAGTACATTCAGTTCCAACTCTCTACTCGGCTATCCTCACAGGCCGTCCGTTTTCGTGTCTACGCATACAGCCAGAGTGGCAGAAATCTCGGGGAAATTACGTCGGGAAAGAATTCTCCCTGTAAACTCGATTGGACTGTCCATGTCGCCAACCATAAAGCTTCATACAACGAGTTCCATGGTATGTTCTTTTTATGCATGTACCTGGATCTGAAACCTGGTTAGGTCAGTATAAAAGCAGAAAGGGTTTGAGAAATCCAGACGTCCAAGGTGATATGGTACATAGTCATCTCATCTCCGAAGGGTATGAACTGAATCTATTTTGTAGCCCCCAGAGGAGCGAACAAAGTTACAAATTGATGCCGGGGAACAAGTCATATCAAATGGAAGGGGGTCGGACCAGCCAGCCCCGCCAGTTAACCTTACGGGAAATTTCTATGGGTCCCAAACGAACCCCACAAAAGTTCACCTTGGGCAAGTGCTCACGGACGATAAGGGACGTCTCATTTTCATCGGAGGTGCTGGTTATTCGCGCTACGTCGGAAAGTGTGGAACTCCTCACTTCCAACCTGACATTACTTCCGAGTTCGACAGTATAGACTGGGTCGATGATACGTGTGACGGGTGGGTCAATGTGGTTGTGCAGTTCGAGCATGACAACTTCCGGAAGAAGTGAGCAACCCCTATTAACTGTTCCCCATCCATCTCTGACACATTCAAACAGGATATTCGCTATGAACAGATCCACTGTACTTAGTGCACCTCCGAAGTTTGCTTGGGGCATCAATTCACCTACCACTCTGTTTGACCTTCTAGAGAACATATATAATAAATGGAAAGATCACCCCGACACGGACTTCTATATCGATATATGGCCTGTCCTGCGGTCTACTTATGCCTTATCCTGGGTCAACAAGGATTCATACGAGGGACACGGTACGTACACCCCATGTGTGTTGTAACGTTGTGATACATTGGCAAAATAGGAGTGGCTGGGAAAGGAAATTTCTTGACGATGGAAAATCAGCTCAAATCGAATGGAGAGGACAGTCGGCTACTCCGCGAGCATGTATTCAATCGTCTGAGACTCCCGGAGTACAAAGATCCGGGCCAAGCCAACACGATGTATATGCCTCGGCTCTCTGGTAATAAGTAGGTGCTGTGAATGTTTTGTCGTTCTGCAACTGATGTGGGGAGCCAGTGGTGATGCAATTGAACCTGGAGAGAATCTCAGGCCTAATGAAGATGCTCCCCCGATTAAACGATTCGCGGCGTTGACAGAGACACAATATGAACGCTTCAAGGATTGGAAAGATGGCAACTTCGTCAATACAAACCCACCGTGGAGTGCATATGACCATTTTAAAGAAGTTCCTACGAAATATCAGCCCACGTTCTTAACACGTGCTGCCCTCGAACACACGATCGGAGAGCCTCTTTATCCTGGATTGGAGATGTACTGGCTTGCGAGGCTACCGGAGGTATATATCCTCAACCAGTCTTCGCAGGACAATGATCCTCCTTTCCGCATTAACCACGCCAAATATCCGCCCGGTCACCTCAGTCGTGGTCTCAGTTTGCCGTGGCAGAGTGATTTTGACCTATGCAACACTCACTGGTATGTTCTGATAGCCGTCGTATCTTCATCTTCATCAAACCTGTTCCACAGGTGGCCTTCTGGCAGGCCTGATGACGTTATTAACATTAAGTTTGTGACGGAGCAAGTAACGACCGACGTTATTACAGAAAAGGAATTCATCAAGTCTATTGCTCCTAAGCGGAAGAAATGGACCCGAGGCCTGCGTGAGACTCCAGAATGTAAGTTTCACTTCGTTGTGGTGTATCCAGACTCTGATTAACTGCTTAGATCCATCCGAGTACTATCCCGGAAGCACGGACATGGTTCGCCAGTGGCAAAAGCTCGGATTCGTTGCGAAACATCCTAGGCTTACCATAGGCGATTCAAAGTTGCCTATATGGGTGGAGAATGAGCGAATGCCCATTTCCAAAAAGACTCTACAGTATAACGAATTTGTTTTGTAAGCTGATGGGTGGATCGCGGCTTCTATCCTTTTCCACCTGATGCTCTGATGGGGGAGAGTCGGTACTGATTAGTCTGCTCATTTTGTATTCGAGATCACTTACACTTTGAATGCCATCCTAGCCCTCTGTGTGTCCACGCGGTGGAACAGTCCCTTTCTGCTCAATTGAATTGGCTTCCATGATAGGTAAGAAATCAAACTCACTTGCAATACTTGTAAGTCGCGATGCAATGCAACGTCGCACTGAACGTCTGATTATCCTTCACTTCTTGTGGTCCTCAGCAATGCTATGTATATGTAAATCTGCAGGCACTAGTCGTGAGTCCAAAGGGATGCAATGCATCGGCCTGTTTCATCCAGATTGTCTCCATACCATCATGTTCTTACGGTGCGCGACTGCCTGTGCCAGGTTGGGCAAAGCTGAGCGCACCTTAGCGGGAGGTGAGCAGGTGCCAGTGGCGTAGTATACAGAGCTCATGTCTGCAATACAACTTGCTCAATGAGAACAACAAATATGCCCCATAGAGCATTGCAAGCGTAGTAATGAGTTGGGCTGTAGCCTATGATTGAATCAGAGCACAGCCACTTGGGAAGCACAGTACTTCATGTTGACGTTGGTGCGCTTGTAACAAATGAAATTTACGTCCAGCAGACCGTGAGCATCAGCGAATAAGCTCGGTCTTCCACTCGCGTCGTCGTCCGGTCGCCCACGACATGATTTGAGCAACACACGGACGATTTCCGTCAAGTCCATGTATCAATATATGCTTCGGAATTTCCAGTAATATTGCATAAGGTACGTGCAAGCGCCCTAGACCTCGTGGAGGTACGCATTGTACCACTGATACATAGAAGTGATGACCTCCGATAGCTCTGCGCTGCTTCGCTTGTCGATACAGCAAGTGTCGACTCACGGCCACTCGTATCCGTCCTTCTGAGTTTGGCACCTGCTCGCAGCTCTGGAGGATCTTTTGATAGCCATCATGTCGGCGAATCTCGTCTCTTTCTCCTCCATGGCCATCTTCGCGAGCCCAACCATCTCGTCATAGTCCACTTCTTGCCTGACCCACCGATGGGACAGGATCGCATACTCTGTTTCTTCGTCATCGTCATCGTCATCGCCGAAGTCAAGGCCGCTCCACTCTCTTTTCCTTTCTAATCAAACTCTCCCTCGCAGGGAAAGCTCTTACGATGATCAGGTGCATGCTGGACAAGTGCGCATCAGTCTCGACAGGATCATCATTTGTGAATGGTACCCATACCTCCTCTAACAGTATTGAAAGATCGTTGGATCGGAACGGTAGACGTGTAGTTGTGGTGACACACTGCTCAGTTTGGTTCTCTTCACTCGATCGACGTCTTATGTACGCGAGTACAATGGTAGCACAGCAACAACACTCACAGCGGCACTCTTCTACTGTCGACACAGCGAACATGATTGATGGTGGTGGTAAAGGCACAGAATAACACGTATTGTTTCTAGCTGAAAAGTTTCGCCATAGCACAGCGAGCAATTGAGCGCCCTATGACATATGAGCATCAAGTACAACACCTTGACATCAGTAATCTAACAAAAATCTATCCGAGCTATTACGGCTTTATTTGTGCCTTTCGGGACATTTAGGACTTAGTACACTTTTTTTGGCGAGGTAGCCAGCGGTCCATCACATGTTGTCAATCCTTCCTGCCAACCTTTGTAATTGCATTGTATTGCCCAGAAAGGCTGTAATCCTCATAATTATTGCATGATACATTATAGAACATTACAAACCCAGCCCCTCTGGCCAGTGGACAGAATCTTGTGGCCTTAGAAAACTCTAAAGCAAAGTGATAAACAATTGTAAAGGATGCAGGCTGGTCAAGTTATTGGCAGAAACAGCAAATTGACAGTCATGGGTATTTCATCACATGTCTTCAATCTTTGTTGCAATGTCATTATTTTTCCAAGAAAGGCTGCAATCCTCATAATTATTACTTGATACATTGCAGAACATTACAACCCCAGCCTCTCAGGCCCATGCAAAGAATTTTGTGGCCTTTTGAAAATCCAAAGCAAAATGTTGGACATTTGCAAGGAATTGAAATGATATTACCTTTGACAAAGAGCTTACTAAATGTTGGATTCTGTAAATACAGGAAACCATGTTGCCTGATGGAGAATCACCCCATATAAACTCCTACTGGCTGAACTGTCAAAATGGTTATGTATGGCTAACTACTGAACATCCCATAGACATTGTTCACAAGTTTCAATTTGTTTTTAGTCAAGATTACCCATTAAAAATTCTTTCAATTCAAAGCATATTCATGTTTCAGCCTTTGCTCCATAGTTTTATGATGGTGACAACAGTGTAGATGGCTTCAAAAATCACTGCATTGCAACTGACAAGCACATTGATTATCACTTGCAATGTATGACTCCATGTGAGCAGCAGACCTTATGTGTACTCCAGACAGCCTGTTGGCCTTCGCACCTAAATTGTGCCTCCAACACGATAGTCCCAAATTAGTCAACATTAATCAATGACTTGCCAGATTTGCAATGATGTGCCAACGCCACATAAATGATGCATAAATATCTGGTTGTCCTTCATTCCAATAATGACATCCATACAGAACAACAATAGCATGTTTACAATAATAGTCCATTCTCCTACATCCAGCGAGCCTTCAGACAGTTGAGGGTGGTCGACTCCCAGTTGTTCTGTCACGGCACTTCCTCCAAGTTGAGGCAACTGACTTTCTCTCAGCTACCTGTGGACAATACGCGGATACGTTCATCCATCCGACAACAGCGCTACCAAGTATTAGTACCTTGCATTAGATATGTTGAACGTACCCACAGGAAGCAACCTACCGATTCCACCAAAATAGAAGATCTGCAATTTCTGCCTATTCCTGTCATGTGCGGCAATCTTCAAAAAATGTAGTGATGTTGTAGAATGCTTCATAGTTAAAATCCTCATTGATGATATGTCAAGAGGTACAGCTCGACAGAGCAAATCACAACTGATACCAAGTCAGCCACCGTCTGTGGAATGAGCAATTTACTCACCTGTACTGCAGTGTACACAATTGCACGAGGAGTAATTTGAAGGGAGGCTACATGAGCATGGCTTCATTTATCACTGGGGTTCTTCCAAGGCTTCAGGGGTAGTGTGGAGGTTGATGCTCTGGCTTCAGCATCAATGGAACTCGGTGAAGGTGTGTTTGAAGGTGTGTAGAAAGGGAAGGTCCCATTATTGAAGGAGGGTTCATGACTAATCTTGTCTAGGTAATCGGGGTGGAAACTACAGATGTTTGCTCTATGTCTGCAGTTACAGCACCAATGAGTGAGCGTGATATTCAAGGTGGAATAGTAGGCAAACGTGCTGCATCAGCAAGGTGACAATTTCTCTGACAGCACTTAGGTCCCTTAACAGTCTGAAATGGTCTGACATGACTTAACAGTCTGGGAGCATCTGGCATCAGACTGGGAGTTCTGGAATCAGACATTTA
>Ga0307518_10004091_pt1 | contig 10469 bp, 5 predicted proteins | sample 25_EM_MG_FD_203889 | JGI IMG/M metagenome (GOLD analysis project Ga0307518, IMG submission 203889) | Populus trichocarpa ectomycorrhiza microbial communities from riparian zone in the Pacific Northwest, United States - 25_EM | ecosystem: Host-associated > Plants > Roots > Unclassified | place...
CGACCAGGATGGCTGTGAAGCCAGTAGATGAAGGGAGTTGCTCGATGAAATCCATCGAGATGGAATTCCATGGCTTCTCCGGTACGGGGAGCTGTTTCAGCAGTCCGTAGGGTCTATGGCGCGGTGTCTTAGCTCTTGCGCAGGAGGTACAGGACCGGACGTAGTCCTTGATGAAGGTCCGGAGACCAGGCCAGGTATACTCACGCCGGATTAGTTCTAGAGTCCGGTTTTGCCCAAAGTGACCAGCGAGTGGGTGATCGTGTCGATACCGGAGTACCCGGAGACGGAGATCATCCAAGTCCGGTACGTATATACGACCGTCTAGTCGAAGGAATCCAGTCTCGTCGGTGGACCAGCGAGAGTCCGGTGGATCAGCGAGATGGACCTGGGCAATGGGGTCAGAGGGTAGTGCAGAAAGGATGTCGCTGTGGAGTGTTTCCACGTCCATGATAGTAACTGCACGGAGGACCGGAAACTCTAAATAAGTAGCGCGAAGAGAGTTAGAGAGCTGTTCTTGAGTGAACACCGGCCTAAGATTTTGGGGATTAACCCAGGCATAGCCACTATCCCCCTCTTTGGGGTAGACGTCCCATCGTCTAGTGAGAGCGTCCAGCTTGGCACCGAGTTTTCTGGGACGGAAACGAATGACAAGATTAAATTGAGATAGGAATTCAGACCACCGGGCTTGCTGGCGGGACAGTACTTTTGAGGTGGAGAAGTACTCGAGGTTTTTGTGGTCCGTGACGACGTCTATAGGAGAGGCGGAGCCTTCGAGGTAGTGGCGCCAGTTCCGGAATGCCTCGAAGATGGCGAGGAGTTCCTTATCGTGGGTGTCATAGTTTAACTCCGGAGCAGTCAAGGTCCAGGAGTAGTATGCGACCGGACGGATCTCTCCGTCTGCGCAGGTAATAGACAAGATACCGGCGACAGCGTAGTCGGAGGCATCAGTTTCCACAATGATAGGGGTATCCGGAATGAAGTGGGTGAGGATGGGCGCGGTAGTGAAGGCATGCTTGAGAGCGTTGAAGGAACGTCGACAGTCCTCGGAGAAGTTCCAAGGAGTGTCTTTCCGGGTGAGCCGGGTAAGAGGGACCACGATGTCCGAGTAGTTGAATATAAACCGGCGGTAGAAATTGGCGAAGCCCAAGAAGGACTGGATGTCCTTTACCTTTCGAGGTTCAGGCCAGTCGGAGATGGTTTGGATCTTGTCCGGGGACATAGTCAAACCTTCCGGAGATAGGCGGTAGCCAAGATACTCTACTGAGTCCGAGTGGAACTCACATTTCTCCGGTTTGGCAAAGAGGCCATGCAACCGGAGACGGTGGAGCACTTCCCGGACGTGCTGCTGGTGGGACTCCATATCCTCGGAGTAGATGAGGATGTCGTCGAGGTACACGACGACACAGACATCCAGCATGTCAGCAAAGACAGTGTTGACAAAGCGCTGGAATGCCGCAGGGGCGTTAGTGAGGCCGAAGGGCATTACTAACCACTCGTAGGACCCATAGCGCGTACGGAAGGTGGTCTTCCACTCGTCGCCCAGAGCAATCCGAACTAGATGGTATGCATGCCGGAGATCAATCTTGGAATAGATTTTAGCACGGCTGGGTGAGTCCAAAAGATCAGAGATAAGGGGGAGTGGATAGCGATCCTTTTTGGTGATTTTGTTTAGGCCTCGGAAGTCAACGCAGAGGCGGAGTGAGCCATCCTTTTTCTTGACGAAGAGGACCGGAGCAGCGTGGGAGGAAGCGGTAGGACGGATGAAACCTGTATTAAGATTCTCGTCGATGAAAGTCCGGAGAGCAGAAAGCTCAACCGGAGACAGTGAGTATAGAGTTCCCAAAGGAGGGGAGGTACCTTCTTCAAGGTCGATCTTCAGATCGTAGTCACGATGCGGGGGAAGTTCAGAGGCCTTCGCCTTGCTGAACACATCCGCATAATCGCGATACTCCGGAGGGACTATGTCCAAGTCCAGCGGAGTAGAGGCGGAGGAAGAGCGAGCCTTCGCTGAGTCAGAGGGACGCAGCTGAAGTTGGTACTTGGTGGATCCCTCTAACTTGCATGCATGCACGAATGCGGCTGCGTTGATTAGAGAGATGTGCGGAGGGGTGCAAACCGGAGTGTCAACAGATGGCACTGGGCCTGGGGTAGACTGGCCGGAGAGGCCGGAGTCAGGGTTACCGGACTGAACCGGAGAGGGAGTCGACGGGGGCGCTAGCAAACTTGGTGCAGGGGTCCGGAATGTTAAACTGCTCAGTACCCAGTCAATCAACGGATTGTGATGGGTGAGCCAGTTATGTCCAAGGACAATCGAGCATTCAGAGTCTAACGGAGCGAGGTAAAAGGTCATGGGGGTGACATCACCGGATGCGGGGAATTTCACTGATAGGTCGACGGCTTGAGTAATTACAAAATTCGAGGTACCGTCAAAGAGCTGGAGTACAATCGGAGGAACTGAATAGGAGGTAAGGTTGTTTTTGTGTGCGAATTGTAAATCTACAAAGCAATGCATGGACCCGGAGTCCACAAGTGCGCGGGTTTTAGGTAAGTCAAATGATAAGAGGGTAACATGAGGCATAAGAGAATTAGCATCGTAAAGAGCGGACACGTTGAGGCGGGCCTCCTTGGGTGCACTTCCGGAGTCAACGCAGCTCACCGGTTGTGCGGAGGGCCGGGAGCTGCTTACTCTTTTTTTGACTTGGAGTTGGCACCCGAGTTAGTAGAGTCCGTCTTACCGGACTCAGCAGCGATGGCCGCAGCGCGAGCCTTGGCCTTTTTGGTCTTCTTTGGACAGTTGTCCACGAAATGACCGGTACCTCTGCAGAACATGCAGAGGTTGTTTTCCAGACACCTTTTGCGCTCGTCTGCGGTTAGCTTCCCGTCCTTACCAAGTTTGTTGGTTAAGTCCGGTCTGGAACCGGAGGAGGACTGGTTGCTGGTCGCTTTGGACGAGCCAGAGGAGTTGGCAGGGTTTCCGGTCTTGGATTTCTCCTGGCCGGAGTTGGATGAGTTGCCTCCGGAGTTGGAGGGCTTGGTGGGGGACAGGGTAGGTTGGCTCTTCGTGGTACGAGAGATCTCATCTTTGCGCTCCCAATAGCGCGCGTCGATCTCTTGACAAAGAGCCCTAAGCCCATGCAGAGTCAGGGGTTTCCCAACTCGAGCAATCTTGTCTTTGAGACGATCCAGGAGACCGGAGTAAAACAGGCGGCGGAGCGCACCATCTCTGTAGTCCTGGACCTGGGAGGCGAGTCGGTTGAAGTCTACTATGTACCGTGTAACACGGTACGAGTCTTTCATCCGGAGATGCTCGAGCTGGTGCTCAGCATCAGCAACTGGGTCATGAGGACCAAAGGTACTCTGGAGTTCTGCTACGAAGTGGACCCAGCTGTCCATCCACCGTGGGCGGTCAGCCAGATTACCAGAGTTGAGGAGGTCCGGTTCAAACCATTCCAGTGTCATACCTTTTAGATAGGATTGGGCGAATGTTACCCTTGCCCTATCTTGGTGGAAAGCCTTAGCACGATCCTGGAAGCACAGTTTGCACTGGACCAAGAAGGTCTGGAGTTTTTTGGGGTCTGTGCCGTCAAAGGTGTCCGGCTCACGGACCTTGGCACGGGAGGAAGAGGAGTTGTTGGTACGACGAGAGGAGCGGGAGAGGCGGCTGACGGCGATGGCGAGATTGTGGAAGACAGCCAGACTAGGGTCTAGCTCTTCCGTGGCGTCAAGGAATTCGTCGTCGTCGTCGTCGTTATTGTCATCTCCGGGACCGTCCTCAGGACCGAACCATTGGAAACGACCGGGTTTGCGACGTTCCGGAGTGGGGTCGCGATGGTAGGGAAACCGGTCACCAGAAACGGATTCATGGTGACCTAAGTCTGCAGAACCACGAAGGCTCTGAGACGCAGCATCTCGACGCGGAGTCACAGACGCTGTGGGGTTTCGAGCTGTGAAGCTCCGGAATTGGCTAATGGAAGCCGGAGGTTGCCTGCGGTTAGACAGGGCTTGTTGGGCGGCAGAGAGGTGGAGGTCGTCTACTGCACCTGCTTCCTCAGCAAGTGCTGCAGCGGTACGAGCGCGAGAGCGCGTAGTCATGGTCATAAGAGATAGAAAACTAGTTTGCGTACGAGGTTTGGGATAGTGAACCCACACAAGTGTGAGTCTGAAATACTGTCAAGTCCGGGTCTACTCCGGTAGGGGGTCCGGTCAAGTCCGGACGAAAGCGGATGAAGGAGAAGGGCAGAGGGCTGGACAAGGGATTAGTCCGGCCGGAGTGGAGACCGATTGGATTCAACGACAAGGGGGTCGAGCGTTGATCCCTTGCGTAGGTTCCGGTCAAGGCGATGGAGTCGGAGACAGAGGCGGAGACAGACAGAGACTGGAGTAGAGACTAAGTTGATTTCAGACTGAGGTATACAGGACGGAGTACAGGGTATTTATACTATGGAGAACTAGGGACGAGTATTTACGGTGACAAGTAAACATCCTAAAAAACGGACAAGGGACGACCAGAGTTGGGACTAGGTCAGGTCCGATGAAAATAAGTAAGGTCCGGAGAAAATACTACAAGGTAGAAGATACAAACGGAGCACGGAGAACTCACGGTACAACAGGGTAGACGGGGAAGTGTGGTCATGACTGGATTGGGTCTAATGCAAAGGGTCGCACTTAGCAGAAGGGTATGTGTGCGTCCGGGACCGGAGTAATGCGCAGAGGTTTGGAGTTGAGCTACAGTGCTGCGATGCGACCGGAGTAACCAGATAAGAGTCCGGAGTTGGACATGGTCTTGACACTCACCCAGAAAGATGCTCCTTGGAACTTCTCCGAGGACTGTCGACGTTCCTTCAATGCTCTCAAGCATGCCTTCACCACTGCACCCATCCTTACCCATTTCATTCCGGACACCCCTATCATCGTGGAAACGGATGCCTCTGACTACGCCGTCGCTGGCATCCTGTCTATCACTTGCGCTGATGGAGAGATTCGTCCAGTCGCCTACTACTCCCGGACCTTGACTGCTCCGGAGTTGAACTATGATACCCATGATAAGGAACTCTTTGCCATCTTCGAGGCATTCCAGAACTGGCACCACTACCTAGAAGGCTCTGCCTCCCCTATTGACGTCATCCCAGACCACAAAAACCTAGAGTATTTCTCCACCTCAAAAGTACTTTCCCACCAGCAAGCCCAGTGGTCCGAATTTTTATCACAGTTTAATCTTGTCATTCGCTTCCACCCTGGTAAGCTCGGTGACAAGCCTGACGCTCTCACTAGACGATGGGATGTCTACCCCAAAGAGGGGGATAGTGGCTATGCCCAGGTTAACCCCCAAAACCTTAGGCCAGTGTTCACTCAAGAACAGCTCTCTAATTCTCTTCGTGCTACTTACCTAGAGTTTCCGGTCCTCTGTGCAGTTGCTATCATGGACGTGAAAACACTCCACAGCGACATCCTTTCTGCACTACCCTCTGATCCCAATGCCCAGGTCCACCTCGCAGATCCACCAGACTCTCGCTGGTCCACTGACGAGGCTGGATTCCTTCGACTAGATGGTCGTATATACGTACTGGACTTGGATGATCTCCGTCTCCGGGTACTCCGGTATCAACACAATCACCCACTCACTGGTCACTTTGGGCAAAACCAGACTCTAGAACTAATCCGGCATGAATACACTTGGCCTGGTCTCAGGACCTTCGTCAAGGACTACATCCAGTCCTGTACCTCTTGCGCAAGAGCTAAGACACCGCGCCACAGACCCTACAGACTGCTCAAACAGCTCCCCATACCGGAGAAGCCTTGGAACTCCATCTCGATGGACTTCATAGAGCAACTCCCTTCATCTACTGGCTTTACAGCTATCCTGGTCGTGGTAGACTGTCACGACCGCGTGACGCCTCGTGACTCCGCAAGGTCTCTAGTCTGTTATAGACTCAAGTCCAATCGTGATCAGACACCTCCGACGCTACGTATCCATCTCCGCTCCAACAATTGATGCTCCGTCTCCTTTTAGTAAATAGTTCCGCGCTTTCGCCTCCGGTTATTGTATGCTTCCATTCTGCTTCCGTTCCTGCTTCCCTTGTTCCTGCTTTAGATTAGATCTGATTACTCATAGCTGTGTTCCGTTAACCTTTTGATCCATTACGCTTATCACTGATCTCCGTTCCGTGTATGTTACTCATCCGTTTGTCATCCGCAGACTCTTAGCTACCTCTCCGCTATGTCTCTCCTCCGCTTCTTGGTTACTATACATATCCGATGTAAACTATAAGTACTCCGCACGCTGAGGGGATTGTCCCTCAGTTCGAATATCATCTTGAATACTTCCTGCGAACTCCCCTCTGTTCTCCTCTGTCTCCTCTGCCTTCTGGCAACTCCGACCTTCGTCGTACCTCCGTCTCTCTGTCCCTTAGTCCTCCGAAATACGAGGACACAGGTATCGCAAGGGCGCAGTACATACGCTGAAGCCAAGTCCTCAAACACTTCCGCATCTCCTCCACCTGTCGTCGACAACCCTTCGTACTTAACTCCGCTCGTGTCGGAGTTCGTCGGAGGAACCAGTTCTGACATAGACAGGCTTTCTAAACAAGCCATTTTCATCCCTACTCATGACACCATCACTAGCCCAGAGCTTGCTAAACTCTTCCTGCTCCACGTATTCTCCAAGCATGGTGTTCCCGCCCATGTCACTTCAGATTGCGGTACAGAGTTTGTTTCTCACTTCTTCTGGTCACTCGGGAAGGCCCTCGACATGCACCTCCACTTCACCTCCAGTTACCACCCAGAGGGCAATGGCCAGACTGAGCATTCTAACCAGACCCTTGAACAGTACCTCCGGATCTACTGCAACTACCAGCAGGACAACTGGGCGGACTTGCTCCCACTGGCAGAGTTCGCATACAACAACGCACCTAGTGCAACCACCGGAGTCTCTCCATTCTTTGCTAACAAGGGCTATCACCCTAACATCTCTGTCTACCCAGAACACGACATGACTTCCGCCAGGGCTCGTGATTACGCAGTCGACCTTGAGTCACTGCATCAATACCTTCATGAAGAAATGGCCAATGCGCAACTTCGCTATCAAGGTCCAGCTGATGCCAAACGTACTCTGGCACTGGACTTCAAGGTTGGCGACCAAGTATACGTTAAAGCCAAATACTTCCAGTCCACTCGACCATCCAAAAAGCTATCAGAAAAGAACTTGGGTCCCTACTCTATCATAGCACAAGTAGGCTCCCTCTCTTTTACGCTCCGTCTTCCAGATTCCATGCATGCAGTTCACCCCGTCTTCCATGTCTCCCAACTCGAACCGGCCATACCCAATACCATACCAGACTGCATACAACCTCCTTCGCCACCAGTGGAAGTTGATGGTGAACCGGAGTTTGAGATCTCTGAGATCCTCGACTCCAAGGTTGACTGTCAACGCAGAACGTGCAAGTTGCTTTACTTGGTACATTGGTCCAGTTACGAAGGGACTGACAAAGAAACGTCATGGCTTCTTGCCACTGAACTAGGCAATGCAACGGAACTGTTAGAAGATTATCATGTCCGGTACCCAGACAAACCCGGACCACTCGCGTCCATGTAACAATACTCTCGCTCTCCGTTTTCTCTTATCTGTTTCTCTTATCTGTCTCTCCTCTCTGTTTCACTCTGACTTGTAATATCACTCACTAAAACTCAGTTCACCCTTCTTATAAACAAAAGTCAAACTAATTTACAGTTCTGTCTACTGTCAAGTCTGGACGGAAACAGACGAGGGCAGAGGGCAGAGGGCTGGACAAGAGATTAGTCTGGCCGGAGTTGGTGACCGCTTGGATTCAACGACTAAGGATAACGAGCGTTGATCCCTTGCGTAGGTTCCAGTCAAGAAGGGGAGACGGAGACAGAGGCGGAGACGGACAGGATCAGGAGTAGAGACTAAGTTGATTTCAGACTAAGGAGTACAGGACGGAGTACAGGGTACTTATACTAAGGAGACCTAGGGTCGAGTATTTACGGTGACAAGTAAACAACCTAAAAGGCGGACAAGGGACAACCAGAGTAAGGACTAGGTCAGGTCTGGTGAAAATAAAGTCAGGTCTGCATAAAATAAATCAGGTCCGGAGAAAATGATACAAGGTATAGAACATATCGAGTTTGCAGAGAACTCACGTCAAGGCAGGGTGAACGGCAAGGTGTGATAACGAGCGAATGGAGCATAGACCAAGGGTCGTACTTAATGGAGGGTTAACTGTGCAAGCGCGACCGGAGTAAGTGTTGAGCGACCAGAGTAAGTGTTGAGCGACCGGAGTTGGGCCGTAGTGCTGCGATGAGACCGGAGTGACCGGATAAGATCCAGAGTTAGACATGGTCGTAACATCTACCAGGAGTCCGGACCGGACCACTTACTCCGGCACACCGCTGCCAGGGTTCTCTTGCTCCTCTTGGAGCCCCTGGACCTCTTGCTCAACCTCCTCTGGGTCGACCTCCGCCTCGCTGTCCTCCAACTCCTCGTCCTTGTCCCATGGCACCATAAAGAAGCAGCACTCCTCGAGAAACATCTCAAGGCTGGCTGTCAGTCGCTCATTTCCCCTCGCCACCGAGCGAGTGGCATCCGCGACCTGGCGCATCTGCCTGGTCATCTCCTTGACGGCCCCGGTCAGCCTGTCCAGCCGCTCCAGGAACAGTCCAGGGTCAAACCCGGACTGCTGCCCAGATGGCCCCAGCACCTCAACGATGACGACCTTGGCGACTGTCTTTTTCTTCTTCCTCTTCTCCCCTCCTTGTGGTGACGTCGCAACTGCCTTCCCTTTGCCCTTTTCCACCACTGGACCTGGACCCCCCACCTCCGGCCACTCACACCGCTCCTTGAGCCCCGCGCACTTCATACACGCGGGTTGCTTGGGCTTTTCTGGGTCCCATTCGCACTTGGCCTTGTGCTTGGCACAACGAATGCACCTGCCAGGAGGTTAATAAAAAATCATAAAGAAGGATAAAAGATTACTTACCGGACTCCTTCCCTCTGGTCGTCACTCAGACCTGCCTCTGGCTCTTCCCTCACTCTTTTCTTTGATGCCTCTTGCACCAGTGCCCTCTGCCTTGCTGCAACCTCTGCAGCCCTCCACTGCACCTCCGCCCTGTCCTTCTCCACCTGCTCATGTGCCTGGTGCTCTGCCTCCTCTCTCACCTTCTGCTCCACTTCTGCCTTGGCCCTCTCTGCCTCCTCTTGTGCTCTGGCCTCCACCTCTTCCTGGCATTGCTTCTCCTCTCTCTTGACCTGCTTGTGTCGACGCCTCTCCTTCGTTTTGGCATTGAGGACGGACGCCTCGTCTTCGCTACCAGACTGGAGCTCCGGTGTTGTCACCTTGGTCCAGTCCTTGGACTCGACCACAGAAGGAACAGTGGGGGTGGTGGACTTGGCAATGTTCGACATGTTGTTAGAAAACAGAGAACTGAGGGTACAGGCAAAACTGGTCTGATCTTTATAGATCCAAAATTCGTACTCAGACATTCACTCCAGACTCTGCATTGTTCTGGGCAACCACACTTCAGCCTCATTGGGGCCTCATGGGTTCAGCCCCTAAAGGGGGGATACTGTTATGACCATGTCCAACTCTGGGTCCTATCTGGTCACTCCGGTTGCATCACAGCTCTACAGCTCAACTCTGGTTGCCCATCACTTACTCCGGTCACGGTTGCGCAGTTAGACTTCCGTTAAGTACGACCCTTGGTCTATACTCTATCCACTCATTACCACACCTTGCCGTCTGCCCTGCCTTGACGTGAGTTCTCCATGAACTCGATATATCTTGTAGCATTTTCACCGGACCTGACCTAGTCCTGACTCTGGTCATTCCTTGTCCGCTATTAGGTTGTTTACTTGTCACCGTATGTACTCAACCCTAGTTTCTACTTAGTATAAGTACCCTCTAGTTTATCTTGTACACCTTAGTCTGAAATCAACTTAGTCACTACTCCAGTTCCTATCTGTCTCCGCCTCCATTTCCGTCTCTCTCCTCTTGACCGGAACCTACGCAAGGGATCAACACTTGTTGTCCTTAGTCGTTGAATCCAAGCGGTCACCAACTCTGGCTGGACTAACTTCTTGTCCAGCCCCCTGCCCTTGTCCTTCATCCGCTTTCATCTGGACTTGACCGGACCTCCTACCAGAGTAGACCCGGACTTGACAGATTAGACCAAGGGTCGTACTTAACGGAAGTATATCTGCGCGACCATGACCAGAGTAACTGTGAGCGACTGGAGTTGGGCTAGAGTACTGCAATGCGACCGGAGTGACCAGATAAGACCTGGAGTTGGACATGGTCGTAACAGGTGGACATGTTCTGGGAGTAGTGGACAGCTTATGTAACCTACCAAAAAAGCGGAAATGACATGTGGAGTTTGTGTGGGCAGAGGGGCAGGTGTCATGCATGGCAGACTTTACTGTATTGTCACTCTACTACATTACAATGAATCTTGCATGA
>Ga0307518_10004092_pt1 | contig 10468 bp, 3 predicted proteins | sample 25_EM_MG_FD_203889 | JGI IMG/M metagenome (GOLD analysis project Ga0307518, IMG submission 203889) | Populus trichocarpa ectomycorrhiza microbial communities from riparian zone in the Pacific Northwest, United States - 25_EM | ecosystem: Host-associated > Plants > Roots > Unclassified | place...
TCACTAGAGCTTCGCTAGGAGTGATCATTTTCGGTTCGGTTTGGTTTTTATAAAAAAAAAGTAACCAAATCGATTTTTTTTAAAAAAACCGAAACCGAACCGAAACCGAAATCGAATCGAACCGGCCGGTTTTTTCAAAATTTTAATCGGTTTAATCGATTTTTTTTTACGGTTCGGTTTTTTCGGTTATTTTTTTTTCGATTTTCTTTGTTTAATCTGTTTTTTGATTTTTTTGCTCACCCCTAAGCTCCGCTGTGGCCTTGCGGTTGACATGCGCCAGCCCACTGTGTAAAGGGTGGCACGCCACTTTGGATGTCGTCCTTGAAGATGACCAACAGCCATCGTGGGGCACCACACGCTCTGTTCGAAGGGCGCAGACACCTACCACCTGTTGAGCACGTGCCAATCATTTTTTCTTTTTTGATCTATAAAAAGACCATCACACCCTTGATCCCACGTGATAATTGCAAAAAAACAAGGTAAAAAATTAAAAATACCCATTCATCGTAGGCAAAAAAAAAGTTGACTCCAAGAGTTACGAGGTAATTAGACTATATAAAAAATGTGAAATTTCAAAAGAGCTCCTAAACATCAGTTGTGTTTTTTTTTTCTTTCAAGAATATAGGATTAATTACACTATATATAGTCCACATTAAAACATTGAAACTTTTTAATTTTATTTGTAATAACTAATTAAACCTCAACAACAAAAATTTATCCCTTTGTACTATTTGTCAGCTACCGAGCCCATTCGGAGTTCTTCACGGGTCTCCATAGCTTTTGCTTTGGGTCATGACGTCAAATATTTCTGATGAATACTATTAGTTAAATTATAGGATCCTAAGTTTCTAATTCTTTATTTGCATGCGAAAAGATTTAAATACAAATATAAATAAATTATTTATAGACTACAATACTAGCTAGTTCATCAATTATTTAGTTAATTCATAAAGTAGGAAGCATGCCAATAATATACAAAAAAATTATTTCACTCATGTCACGTTATGCATACAATCTACTCATAGCATATGAAGATTGATTATGTACCATTTTCACTTGTTTCTCTCAACTTTGATCTCATTATCCCTAATACTATAGAGTAATAGATTCTTGTCTCTCTACTCCCACGACAACCTAAAATGAAACCAGCAGGTGGGTTTCTTAAGGGACTGTTTGGACCTCTCAAGCATCCACGACAAAATCACCCCCCTATCAAAGTTGTTTCACCCTAACTAATTAAACCCACCGTGATTTTCACTTAGCCTTTGACATACAAAACTTTCCTATTCACCACAATCCTTAGGTGCCATCCTTTTATTTTTAATCCATTGTTTGAACTTTTTTTTCTTTTTTCCAAAACCATGTATATATTTTCTTTTTATCTCACAAATTACGTAATATTCTAAAAGAGCTTAATACCCCTATTACTGTTTACATAGACACAAAGCATTGTGGATTGAAGTAGTGTAATGACAGCCCAGCCTTTGACACAAAGAGTTGCAATGGCAGCGGGGGAGAGCTAGTGTTATCTTTTCGCTGGGGTGAATCTGGCACTGAAGGGATGGTTGGGGAGAAAATTATCAGCACAAGTTTTGGTGGGGCTGCAGGCCATGGGGAGCGGGCACCTGGCGCTTCGGCTACCCAGCCCTTGTGCGGGGCAGACCAAGCGCCACATGGCGCATGAGCTGCCCTACCCTTGCGCGGAGCAGACCCGAGCGCCACCTGACACTTGGGCGGCTCCAGTACGAGGGGCAGAACCAGCGCCACCTGGCGCTTGGGTCTTGGCAAAAGGCTCGATTGGCTATGGCAGCCCCAGCGCCACGTGGCGCTTGGGAAAACTCGATGCGTTATTTATGTTATAAATATTACTATTTTTATTATAATTAATAGTGTGAATATTAAAAATATTATCATTTGTGTTATAAATATTAATATTTTTATTATAATTAATATTATTAATAAAATAATTAATAAATTTTAAAAAAATGCGTTAATCTTCACTAACCTGCTGTTAGCGGCGTCGATGTTGGATAACGATAAATGCTCTGACCATGAAATAAATAGGCAGAAGAATCCCAACTGTTCTCAATATCAGTAACAACATAATAACATAGGATTTAGTTTTTTTTTTAACTCGCGCCATTGGGTAAAAGCAAATTGTATTTTTTTAACAAGAAGAGCAGGCAAGAGAACCTAGCCTTACTAGGCCGAAACCAAGCATGTTCGGCATGACAGCTTGCCAAACCCACGTTTGCTTAGGCTCAACATGTGGCCAAACCCAAGTTAGGTTGGGTAGCTTGTCAGACCTACATGTCAGTGGGTTACCACCATATTATTGAAAATGTTTAGACAAAGGTTTAGGCTTTTTCACAAAGCGTAAAAAATATTGTTTTATCAGTTGCGCCCCAAGTCTTTAAGCATTCTATGTGAAAAGACTTGAAAAACCTTTTAGGAGACAATTGATCAAATTTGTCTTGTCTTCCCTAGAAATGTGGTGCCTCCGTATATATTGTAAATGCTGTTAGAGGTGGCTGCATAATCTTTTTGAAAAGACCGTTCGATGACGTGTGATCAATGCAGTAGGCGTTTAACCTTCCTAGAGTTATGGTATGGTGCCACATGTCCTTCATTCATTGGTGGGAGTGAGAAGCGGTGACCTATATAAACCCTTTTCTCTCTCAATCCTTTTTTTTTTTAAACTTTTGTCAGAAGCTCTATTTAAACTTTCTGCAATAGGAGTCCTAAACGAGAAGATCAAGTTTTTTTTTTTTTATCTCATGAAGAAGAGTCTTCTTTTAGGTAAACACATAACTTGATTTGTTTCTTTCTTTCTTTCACATCTCATTCTTGTCAAAAATGACTTATAGAAAATGCAAGAAGGTTGTATCCTCCGAGGGAGATTTTAGTTTTAAACTTGAAATTGAAATCGCTCGTCAGGGGTCAATTTCCATTAAAATAGGCCTTAGACCAGAACATGATTATGCTTAACCCTCCTCCATTGAGCGAGGGGACAAAACTGTCCCTAATGAGGCTTCAGACCTTAGGGGACAACTAAGGTTACCTAAGGCTTCTCTAGACGAGAAGCAAAGCACAATATCGTACGAGTAATTGTTATTTGCCAACTCTAGGAAACTAAGGGACTTTATGGTACTATTGCCTGAGGCGGATTATCGGGTTATCTAGGTCACTAACAAACCTATTGGGGGCAATTTTGTCATTATTGCCCCTATGTGCTTGTATGAGTTTGAATACTCATTTTTGATATAAGGGTTTATAAGGGATGTGTTTCGTTATTACAATTTGAGTCCGACTTATCTCTACTCCAACGAGTGGACTACTTTGTCTGCTTTTAATAAGTTATTGGGGATCCTTAAATTAGAGCCAACGATTAACATATTTAGACATTGCTACATGTTAGTCAACATTTTTGATGGGGGCCTTCCATCTCATGTTTCTTTACCTTTTCTACTAGGTTAAAAAGGCATATGAAAGGTACTTTCTAAGGCAAGTCTGCTCATATAAAGAGGTGGATGAGGAAATGGATATTAGTGAAATTTGATGGTGTGGATCAACCTCACTTGGGCTACACTACTATCTAGGGTTGCTCTTACTTTTAGAGAGTGCTTTCGATGGGTGTGAACGAAAAGCCTAACCTTAAAAAGATGGAGAAGAGACCATACAATAGGCTACATTAGTTTCAGACCAAGTACGACATCAACTGCATGGCTTAAAGACTCCATCGCCTTTCTGATACCATTATACCATTTTCTCAATCTTTTATCTTAATTTAACATGTTATTCATCACTGTCTTTTTCCTTGTACAAGATCTTTTGCAAAAACAATTGACTTAGAGTTCAATGAGTCCACACCATTTATGCCTAACCACATGACCACTCCAACGTGAAACCGTGCCTCTTTGTCTGAAGCTTTTTCTACCTCCCTCTTAGAGGAATTCCTTGCATCTAGGAAAATATATACAAAAGAAACTCTTATGGATGTTGAGGGCTCTTAGTGGCCGGGTCTTCTCATTTAGAGGACATTTCTTTAATAGAAGTGGGCCTCAAGTTACTATAGAGGGAATCAAACTGTAGAGGGGAGTCGATCTCCAATATTAAGGTGTCCTAAGACACATACTCCTACCTCGATCATCCTTGATGTTGCCTCTTGCTAAAATAGGCGAAGGGTCTCAATCACTTCTAACTCTGATGTGGAAGCGATTACACCTTCCACCAGCACTCTAGCTCCACCTAACCCAGTTCCTAAACTCGCTGGGTCTTCCAGCCATACATCTTATATAAAAAGGGTGGAGGACTTTTTCTCTAGGCTAAACTTGGATTATGCTCCCCATTATTTTCCCAACCTCAATAAGGAAAAGAGAAAGATTATGAAGTCCATCATGCAATAAAGGTCTATATTAGGTCCTAGTGGATTTGAGGTAATGAATACCCTGGATAGGCTATTCATCCTTCCCTATGATGTCAGCGCTCTCACAAACCCTATCTACTAGCACCACTTAGCTATAACTAGGTAGATGGCCTTTCAAGCATGAAGAATCTTTTTTATACAATTTTTATTTTTTGTGAACTAGTCTTTGATAATAAGAACTTATCTCATTTTTTCATTTATTATAAGAACTTATACATTTGAGAAGTTGATGGGTTAAGAATAAAAGGGTTATGAAGGAGGCCTTTGAGTAGTGTCGTGTTGATAGAACTGAGGTGTGTAGATTAAGAGAGGAGAAGGTTGCTGAAGATGCAGAGCTAAAAGCCATCAAGGCTACCCATGATCAATTGCAGGGGGAATTGAGGGGATAAGCCTATATTCTGAGCTCTACTGAAAAGAAACTTGGAGAGGCATATAACCGAATAGACTTCTTGGAAAAAGAGGTAGCTGAGCTTAAGGAGTCCAAAGAAGCCATAAAGAAATAGCTGAAGGCAGCAAGTAAAAAGGCACATAACTCTCGTTAAAGGATGAAGACATTAGAGAATTTTTATCAAGAGTTTTCTACTGAGTATGTAGAGTTTATCTCTTTAACAAAGACAATCAAGGACACTCTCTCTCCATGTCCAAATTGTATTTCTTCAACATCTCTAAAGGAATGTAGGTGGACTTCAGTGAGTCCTTCCTTGATGGTTAAGTCCCTAACTTCAAGGATTTCTTCCCTATAAAAGTTACAACGACCAAATATGATATTTGTCTTGCCCAAATATGGTATTTATCTTGCCCAAGAGACATGTAGAAGTCTCTTTTGAGCAACAATAATTTGTATTTCTTTATTTGCCTTAGTCTTGTAGGGCTTTCCATTGTGTAATGAATATTATAGATTTAAGCCTTGAATTTCACCCCAAGGCCTTAAATATTTATTTTTGTATATGTTGAGTTACATTGTGTATTATCATATTCTTTTCTAAGTATGGATGTAAGGTCTTTTGATAGATTTAAGACTCCTCTAGGTAGTTTGTACCAATGTGTTTTTAGACAGCCTAGATGGGTCCAATGCCTTATACTTAGAAAAATATATAGAAGGGCCTTCTTTAAGCATCCTGTGTGGATCTAACGCTCATACTTAGAAATGTTTTTTAAAGTTTTAAATTTTAGAGAGTTTGATTGTTGCCTATCCTTTGTAGGTGAAACTTATCTAGTAGGTGGAACTCATGTAATAGATAGAACTCACCTAATAAGTGGAACTCGCCCCTTACCCGGAATAGAGAGAAAATCTTGGTTGCAGGTACACCTAACAAATTGGTGAGATGTCATTGGGCATTGCTAGGAGAATGTTCTAGGTCTATATTGGAGAATATGAGATTCAAGGTGAACCCCTGGAGAGTTGGTGAGAGGTCCCTAATGTCACCTGAAGAATGGTGCTATAGCGCACTAAAAAGGCTTTAGACCTATTCCTTGGAGAGTGTGGGGCTATTTGTTTAGGGATATCTCATACCCATCAATTGAAGAGTGTGGGGCTATTTCTCTAGGGATATCTCATACCCATCAATTGAAGAGTGTGGCGCTATTTTCCTAGGAGGACCAAGTCAATCCTTTGGAGAGTGTTGGGAGACCTTTAGGCGTCATCTAAAAATATAAAAACATACCATCATTTTGAATAAGACATTTATAGATTAGAAACTTTCATTTTCTTATTGACTATGATACATTTTTAAATAATTAGAGTTCTAAGCATGAAAGAGATTCTTTCCTTTCATATCTTGTAGATGGTAAGTGTTTGTCTTTACCACTCTTATGACCTCAAAAAGACCATCCCAGTTTCTCTGTTGCTTATAGCCTCTAACTTTCTTAAGACCAAATCCCTAAACTTGAATATTCTATTCTAGACCTTAACTATAACAACCCGGCTTTTCAAGCCCAAAACAACGATAATTTTTTTTTATGTACTTGACACACATCGTGTCGGTAATTGGCAAACCTGTTCCCTCACATCATCAAGATACAATCCATACACCAACAACAATCAACATTTCATTTAAAAGTAAATCTTACATAAACACATATTATTATGTTTGCATGATTAGAAGTTCATATTAAAAATATACATACATAGCCGTGAGTTTGCATTCTTATCATACTAATAGTCATCACGAATTTAAAAAAACATGATCTAATAATAGCTATACGTTCAGTACATTGATTCATACAAAATACATCGTGATTTAAAATGTAACTACATGATTCCTTGCAAAAGTAGGTTCCCGTGTATTGGGTTTCCTAGACACCTCGTTGGTGTGACGTCCCTGCTGCAGTACAAAACATTTATAAGAATGCGATTACTTAATAATAATAATAATAAGCAGTCTGGCAGTTTAATGAAGCATTAACATTATCCCATGTTTGAAGCGTGACATTGGTAGTTCTTTTATGTACTTGGTATGAACGACTTGTTGTACATATAAATGCACCAATTCTTGCAATCTACCATAATCTTAAATCTGGCTATCCTCTCAAGGTATCATTTTCCAAGGTTAACCGTTCACTCGCCTTGACCATCCATTTCGGATGCCATCAGCTGAAGCTAATCAATCGTTTGTCCCGGTCATCCATTCGGATGCCATTAGCCGAAGCTAATAATCGTTTGTCCCGGCCATTCATTCGGATGCCATTAGCCGAAGCTAATCAATCGTTTATCTCGGCCATCCATTCGAAGCTAATCAATCATTTGTCAACATTTACTCATTTGGCAGTCTGATATCTGTACTAACACAATACGATAACATTCATGATAAAATATTTCATAATTCAATGTTATGAAAAAGGAAGGTGAAAGTCACCTACCTGCTCCACCTGCGGGTTGTCCTTGTCCTGACAATGGTCCGATCTCGGCCGCACCACTTAAGACATCAATGGTTACAAATCAGTACATTTGTATCTTTTAATCACATTCATCACCATACTTATTTCAAGAGTCTATAGGTTCACATTCAAGTGTTGTACATTTTACATCATCATACGATGAAATTGTTACAAGCATTTGAGTCATTTCTGCCTAGGAGACCTATTGTAGAAATCGACAGTGAAAACTGGTTTGCTGCAGGATGCACAATTCGACAGCGAAAACTGCTTCGCTGCAGGCGCCACCATTTCAGCAGCGAAAGCTACTTCGTTGCAACCAATGCGCTTTTCGGCAACGAATGCTAATTCGTTGGAGAAAACTCAATTCCGGCAGCGAAGCCCAATTTCGCTGAAGACTACCCAACTTTGGTAGCGAATGCTGATTTGCTGCAGAACAGATAATTCGAAAGCATTCGCTAATTCGCTGAAAAACTCAGTTTTGGCAGTGAATCAAAATTTCGCTGCAGACAAGACAACTTCGGCAGTGAATCACAATTCGATGTAGACAACTTAGTTTCGACAACGAATCAAAATTTCTCTGTAGAAAATACAACTTCAGCAACAAATCGTAAATTCGTTGCAGAACACACAATTCAGCAAGGAATGCTAATTCTCTGCGGACAACTCAGTTTCGGCAGCGAATCACAACTTCGCTGCAGAACACACAATTCGGCAGCGAATCACAATTTCGCTGCAGACAATACAACTTCGACAGCGAATCATAAATTCGCTGCAGAACACACAAATCGGCAGCGAATGCTAGTTTGCTGCAGACAATCAATTTCGCTGCAGACAATACAACTTCAGCAGCAAATCAGAAGTTCGCTACAAAACATATAATTCTGCAGCGAATGCTTATTCGCTGCAGACAACTGAATTTCAGCAACGAATCACAATTTTGCTATAGACAATACAACTTCGACAGCGAATCACAAACTTGCTGTATCACACACAATTCGGCAGCAAATCAAAATTTCGCTGCAGACAAGACAACTTCGGTAGTGAATCACAAATTCGTTGCAGACAACTCAGTTTCGGCAGCGAATGCTAATTCACTGCAGACAACTCAGTTTCGGCAGCGATGCAGACAACTCAGTTTCAACAACGAATCATAATTTTGCTGCAGACAATACAACTTCGGCAGCGAATCATAAATTTGTTGCAGAACACACAATTCGGCAGCGAACGCTAATTCGCTGCAGACAACTTAGTTTCGGCAGCAAATCACAATTTCGCTACAGACAATACAACTTCAGCAGCGAATCACAAGTTCGTTGCAGAACACACAATTCGACAGCGAATGCTAATTCGCTGCATATAACTCAATTTCAGCAGCGAATCAAAATTTCGCTGCAGACAATACAACTTCAGCAGCGAATCACAAATTCTTGCAGACAACTCAGTTTCGACAGCGAATGCTAATTGGCTGCAGACAACTCAGTTTCGACAGCGAATCACAATTTTGTTGTAGACAATACAACTTTGGCAACAAATCACAAATTTGCTGCAGACAACTTAGTTTCGGCAGCGACTGCTAATTCACTGCAGACAACTTAACTTCGGCAGCGAATCACAAATTCACTGCAGAGAACTTAGTTTCAACAGCGAATCATAATTTTGCTGCAGACAATACAATTTCGACAGCGAATCACAAATTTGTTGCATAACACACAATTCGGCAGCGAATGCTAATTCTCTGCAGACAACTCAGTTTCGGTAGCGAATCACAATTTTGCTGCAGAGAATACAACTTTGGCAGTGAATCACAAATTCGCTACAGAATACACAATTCAGCAGCGAATGCTAATTCCCTGCAGACAACTCAGTTTCGACAACGAATCACAATTTTGCTGCAGACAATACAATTTCGGCAGGAAATTCATAATTCGCTTCAGACAACTCAGTTTCGACAGCGAATCACAATTTCGCTGCAGAAAATACAATTTCGGTAGCGAATCACAAATTCGCTTTAGAACACACAATTCGACAAGAATCATAATTTCGCTGTAGACAGTACAACTTCGGCAATGAATCACAAATTCGCTGCAGAACACACAATTCGACAGTGAATGCTAATTCGCTGCAGACAACTCAGTTTCGGAAGCGAATCACAATTTCGCGCAGAACACATAATTCGGCAGCGAATGCTAATTCGCTGCAGACAACTTAATTTCGTTAGCGAATCACAATTTCGCCGCAGACAACTCAGTTTCGGCAGTGAATGCTAGTTCGCTGCAGACAACTCAGTGCCGGTAGCGAATCACAATTTCGCTGCAGAACACATTGTCATTAGGTTCCAGCAAAGTCACATGATTTCAGCATGAACACACACATATACATGCAATAATCAATCCCAGCACATAAACTGTCACTAAATTTCAGCAGAATACACACGTGCAATAATCAATTCCAGCATATAATCTTTCATCAAATCCAGCAGAACACACACATGCATGTTGTCCAACCCCATAACTAAGGCCAACCCTCTACCATGATTTGTTGTTTCCATTTTATTCATTTTTCTTTGTTAGATGTTCTTGAAATTGACCTTATTTCGTTTCTGTATCCTTGTCCTCTTAGTTAATTTCAGTTTCCTTCATAGCTAGCTAAGTCTTAGGTTAATTTTCTTAGGGTCTTCTTCTTTATTTTCAGTTTTGGGTCTTAAGAATAAAAGGAAGGGAGTTTTATGACCCATACCTTTCGAATCTAAGTAGGTTTGGGGAAGGTTTGACAGTATTCTTTCTCTTCTCCTGCTGGTTCTCCTCCTTCTTCTTCCTCCTCTCACATTTTCTAGCTTCTTTTTCCCTTCCCTCTAGGCAGCTGTCCAATCTTCTCTCAAGATCTCAACTCTCCCTCACACGTTCACAAGGCACTCTCTGTTGGTTTGGTTTAGGTTTCCGTTAGGAAGGAGGAAGAGAAAAGCAACACGCAGCTGGGTATGCAGCTGTTGCAGACAACTTTGAGAAGAGGAAGGGTCACCTTCTCTCTCCTCCTTGTATTTATAATCCCCATTAAATGAGGTGGGGTGTTTGGGGTTGGTTTAGATGTGTTCTTATCCTTGTTTTGGTCTCACCAAAACCGGTTTTATCCCTCCCTCCCAACTCTTTAAGACAGTCCGATTTGTTT
>Ga0307518_10004093_pt1 | contig 10468 bp, 9 predicted proteins | sample 25_EM_MG_FD_203889 | JGI IMG/M metagenome (GOLD analysis project Ga0307518, IMG submission 203889) | Populus trichocarpa ectomycorrhiza microbial communities from riparian zone in the Pacific Northwest, United States - 25_EM | ecosystem: Host-associated > Plants > Roots > Unclassified | place...
TTTTAATAAAGTATAGTTTAATTTTTTCTTGGTTTTCAAATAGGATTCTAACATTTGTTTTCTAAGATTAGGAGGCATTCTTTTTATTTAACCCTACATAATTCTCAATTCTTTTAATTTAATATACGTATTATTTTTTCAGTTTACAATTACATGTTCTTTATTAAAAAAAAACACGTTGAAAATGACTATACACTCATTTTTTTACGTTAAAATCTTTTTTGTTTTTGTTTAGTACACGGTGAAGCTGGAGTCAAACAAGTACGAAATATCCTCGAAAAGAAGGCTTTGATACACTAAAGGCTTCGGCTTTCCGCTTTCCAATCGAGACCAATAGAAGCCAAAGATGGAGCACCGATGGCATCTTAATCCCTCACATGAGCGCAGGCTTAATGTCGATGTGATTTTACATGTGTAGTGGTACAACTACCAATCTTTTTCCCAAGTTTTGATGACATGGCATTGGCTTCTTCGAACCAAATAACAAAAAATGGTGGGGGTAATGAAGAGACGTGGGCTGGGCCTTGCAATGGCGATGTCGGATGGATGCTGACAAAGAGGACAGCGGGGCCCACATGGAAGAGAAGAGCCAATCCTCGAGCAAGAATGTGTATGTCGACGTCCCCGGTATCTTATGATAGAGGAGTGGAATTGTAAATTGAGAGAGAGAGAGAGAGACGAATGTTTTGGGGAAATGAAATTAAGGACGATAGAGCAGATTGAAGAACAATCATTAGTGTTGGAACCATAATTAATTCTTGACTCTGATTGGATGAGTTAAATGACTCGCCTTGTCCAATCATTCTGGCATGGCCCACAACCATCATGTGACGGCCGCTGTGGCCTACACTTGCCCCTTAATAGAAGGCGAAACCAAAATTAATATTTCTTCAACATTACATGAAGCGATAAAGAAAAAAAATGAAATAATTAATTATAAAAATAAATTTTCAATATTATACTTAGAAGAAGAAGAAAAAAAATATGATTGAGACTTAGTATTTATCTACTATGAACACCGCCTCACAGCTAGAAATAACTCATTGAAACTGTTCTAACATTACTGTGAAAGATTGCATGATAACATCGTAAGAGGCAAAATGCTTCACGAGAGCAATGATCTAGAAAACAACCAAATAAAATATCATGAAGTGAACATCTCATGTTTATATTTAAGTAATTAATTTAATTTAATTCAAAAATAAAATAAAATTTCTTCAAAAAAGCTAAATTTAACAAAGATAAAAAATAAAAAAACCAAGATAACTCGGATTATTTTCAAAATCAGTGAAAAATCCTACAGAAAGCAAATAAAAAATATAAACACGAGATGCTCATTTCATGATATTTCACCAATTTTTTAAATAATGTTAATTTAACAAATTAAAATCAATTTCAAATTTCTCCTAAAATTTCACATGAACGCTAAGTCTCCCATAAATTGAAGATTCTTTCCCTTCCTTGATAAAACATTAAAATAAAACAATAATAAGTGGAGAGACATCTTACCTACTATTTTTTTCAACAACTATATGAGTTTCCTTTGAAATTTTTCTTCCCAATTTCCTTCCTCTCCTTGATTGCTTGTTTCACTCTCTAGAAACCAATCTCTTTACTTTTGCTAACCCAAGTAAATCTCTAACACTAATTTCTCTCAATATCCCTATCCCTCTATTGCAATCCCTTTAATTTGCTTTCTAAAACATATTCTTGAAAGAAAAAAAGAAAGTTTGAATGAAAAACACTTTCCCCTCTCCTTTTAAAGCTCTTGGTATGAATAGTACCTTAGAGGGTTTATTTTTACTTGGGGGCTTATACTCGTACATTTTTAAACTACAAAGTTCACAATCATTATATCCATTTAATACTTATTTAAACTCTTTTTAATTATCAATTACTTATTTTATGTTAATTTTATCTTCTAAAATTTCTAATTTTATAGGGGTTTATAAAGTTAGTTCTCAGTTTTGCAAGCATTTATTTTTTTTATCGTATAATTAAATAAAGTATTTTAAAAAAAGAAACTTAATAAACTCAATGGAGTTCGTTATCCAAGTCACGAACTTGACAAGTTAACCTATGTTAATTCAGGTAATTTTAATATGTCGTTGTCCCAATATTTTTTTTAAAAAAGATATTACCTTGAAAATATTTTTAAAACAAAACCATATTTTTAGCAGTTGTTTGAGTTTTCTTTAATCCACCAAATCGATTGAATCACACTAGCACAATCCTATATAATTTAATTTAAAACTCGAATTAGATAAAAAATCAAGTTCAGGCTCAACATGTTGAGTTAGTTTAATAACATTGTCAACAAAATGTATTTCTTGGTATGAGCATTATTTTTTTACATGTAAAATTTTGTTGCGGGAATTATCCAGTAAATTAACGACATGTGATAGCATTTAAGGCTCGCCAAAATGAAATATTCTTGTTGAGATAAAACGACCCATCAACAATTGAAGTTAATTTGTGTTTCTTTTCAAGTAGTTTTGTTTACACAAAATGGTATGCAAATACGTAGATCTCACAAACAATATTTTATCTTGTAAGTTTACGTACCGACTGCCGCTAGGTTACCTATCACTGGATTGGGGAGTTAAAATGTGAGGTGAGAGATTTTATTTATTTATTTACTTAAGAAATAGATAACAATAAGATTAATGGAGTAAATGAAAGAAAGCATTGAGAAAAATGATCTTTTGCAACTGTTATTAGAACGGGCTCTTCGGCCCACCTGGTCCAAACAATCTGGAATGAATGGGCTTGCTCAGGATTTTTGTGCGTGGTGGCCTGGCCTATATTTTCCTTTTAATTGGGGTTTTGATGTTAATGCCATAACACACAAGTATTATCTACATAGCCGCTGACGCAAAAATAATCTCCATGTATTGCTACCACACACGAAAATAAACTGGCCATGATATTTACTCACAAATTATATATTTTATATGAGTGGGAGAGTGATATGCTAGGAGTATCCAATAATATTAAAGGAGTCTCCATTATTTTAGATGCGCATTAAAAAAATATTCTTAATTAAAATAGTGTAATGATATTTTTATTCCTCAACTTAAAAAATTTAAAATGAACTTTTAATAGTGTTAAAGTTTTTTCACACGGATCATTTCTCATTATTACCAAATAAAGCAGGGATAAATAAATATTTTTGCAACTTGATTAGATAGTAAAATAATCAAAATATTTTAAAAGCAAAAAAATTAAACTCTCGTCAAGAGGCATTTTCACAATAGTTTTTTTTAGCTTATATAATTTAAGCTAGAGGCAATTTAATATTTAATTAAATATAATAAATAATTAAAATTCACAGTGCAATGCAAGTCCACGAGGAAAAAGTATGGAACGAGGTCCTTTGAATTGTTTGGCCAACAGAATCCAAGTCCATGAGGCATCTCAAGATGAAAAACCACTACAGATTCTGATGGAAATAACTATTTTTTTTTTGTGTGTGTTTTTTTTCTTCCCTCGTAGATGAGCATGGTTATCAACGAATCTCTGAGGTTAAATCCCCCAATTGTCAGTGTTCTACGTGAGGTCAAACAAGGAACAAGATTGGGAATCTAGTTATACCAGCAAATATGGAGGTCCATGCTCCATCTCTAGCTCTTCAATGGACTTCGACTCCTGATGCAGGCAGTGTGAAAACAGAACAAAAAAGAAAAGAAAAGTTGAAGATTAAGATTTTCACAATAATCGTTCATTTCACTGACAAGAGTATTACCTGTAACCCCTTCTGAGGATATTGTTATGTTTGTAAATGATGCATTCTAGCCCATAAATTAAAAGTATTGTTACCATACATTAAATCTATTAAATTTATTATTTTTATTATTTTATTCAAATTCAACCGTACCAGCATGCTAACTCACCCTAAAATAAAAATGATAGCTTAACTGGTCAAGTCTTGAGTTTGTTCCCCCAATAATCATGAGTTTAAGTCCTTTCAGGGTCACTGAAGGCTTACATGGTCGTTAACTTCAGGGCCCGTGAGATTAGTCGAGGTTTACGCAAACTGATCCGGACACCCATATTAATAAAAAAATAAAGAAAAAATGTTGTCATTGATGACGTGATACACATTCAAGAAAACAACTAGTAAATCAAATCAGCAAAGCAATGAACAGTTACGGGGTTCATCTTAATTTACACAGTTATATATATATATATATATATAGGGTGATAAATCCTCTCTTGATCACTCAAGTATTTTCATATAGTTCATACTATATTTAATGTCTGTCTTTTCGTTACCTCGATTAAGATAACATGTAACATGATCAAAACATAACATTCTCTATATAAGATGACTTAGTGATCTCAAGTCTAAGGATCACTTATACAACTGTCACATGAGCCTTTCCATAAATATAAGTGATCTTTCTATATGGAACTCTCATGCAAGTTAATTCAATGTTCATGTTTTATGACAAGCACCTACATATTAGTTTTAGGTATCTCTTATACCTCAGTTTATGAGAACAATTGCTTCCTTTCATATATATAAAAAAACATAATATGTATCAGTCTTTACGGCTTTAATGAATGTCAACTACTTAAAAGAGCATCGACTAGGAATATTTTAGAAACAATGCTTTGATGCAATACGAATCCCGTAATTATAACAACTTTATAATTTTCTTTACAAAATATTTTTGTTTCGTAGATTTTATTTTTACTCTAGATTCATTAATCTAATATTATATAAATATTAAATATAAATTAAGTTTTTATTAATAATAAATATATATTTACATAAATATAATAATGCCATGTGTAACTAACCGATTGACTATAGAATGTATTAGACTAAAATCTACTTTGTTTCGTGATAATTTTCTGTGATATGTTTAGTTTCTAAGAGATGGTTAAGTATTGAAATTTGATCTTTCTTTTTTTTTTTTTTTTTTAGTTTAACGTGGGTGTCCGGGCCAGCTTGCGCGCACCTCGACTAATCCCATAGGCCCTGAAGTTAACGACCATATAAGCCTCCAGTGACCATCATATGAGCAACCACAGGGCTTGAACCTAAGACCACAGAGAGAGCCTTAGTTAATTAATGGTTAAGGTTTGTTGATTTTGGTGAATTACGGGTTATCTCAAGTTTGACTCTTAGCCTTTTTGACTGCAAATGATTATGTGTTGAGCTCTAGTCTCAAGTTATGGTTTGAAATTGATCTTAGTAATGGTAAATTATTCAACTAGAAAAAAAAATTCAGATTTCAGAATTGATAAATTACAGAGTCCACTGAACCCCCTCCCCCCTCTTTTTCTTTGGAGCTGAGAACAATGTTAAACCAAATTCGGAGAAATTTGAGAGAATTAGAGAAAATTTTCATTAACTACTGTCCTTTAACAAACTCTGGAGTCAAATTAAGGAAGGCCTTGCTATTAGTTTTCCACAACTGTCTCATTCCCTAGATTTTTCTTCATCTAGAACTTTATTTGTAATATATGGTTTAATTTGTTTCTCGGAGTCAACTTTGAAATTATAGATGTAATTTGCAAGTCCTTAACTGTTTTGCAGTAACCCTTGATTGGATGGCGAGGAAAGTTTTGTTAAGAGAAAAATCAGAATCACTTTTCATAGATTGCCATTTCATCATCAAATTATTTCATGCATTATTCATTGTTATTGCTTTCATGTATTCGTGGATTAACATATTCATTGTTATTGCTGGAGTATGGAGTAGGAGGTTTGGAAATTGGTGGAAATAGATTATTAGACTCTAAATATAGATGTCATGCTAGGAAGGGAAATTTTTATAATTTTGGTCTTGCACTGCACGATCATTTTATAGCAGGTTGCACAGAGTCCACAGAATACACAGAATCACAGATTTTTTAATGCAGAAAAAAATCAACCAAAATACCACTCTAAGCTCAAACTCTGATTTTTTTGTAAGGATATACCAACAAATACACAGAATCACAGAGCATATGTTAAAAAAAATAAAAACAAAGATTGACAAAAAAAAGAAATCATACCTAGTGTGAGTTGTGACACGATTCAAGGTCGGGTGTGAGAGAGGGAGGTGACTGCCTGACTGGTTTCCTAGATCTAGAGTTGGACTCTGGAGGTTCGGTGTGCCGGTGTGATGTGTGTCATACGATTCAAGGTCGGGTGTGAGAGAGGGATGTGGCTGACTGGCTAGTTTGAAGATGAAGATGGCGTGGGAGAGGGATGTGGCTGGCTGTGGATGAAGATGGATTAACTTGATTTCATTACAGATCTGTGAATGAAAGTGTGAATTGTGAGGGTTGAGGGAGCGGCTTAGGAGCAAGGAGAAGAACGGCTGGAGTTTGGACGCTAGGGTTAAGAATAAGAACATGTTTTTTTTGTATTTATAGTACCCCCTTAACTGAACCGTTTCGGTTCGGTTTGGGTTTTTCCGGTTTCAAGTTTCTGAAACCGAAACCGAACCGAAATTTTTTTCAGAAATTTTAATCAGTTTTTTTTTACAATTCAGTTTTGTTGGTTATTTTTTTCTCGGTTTTCTCAATTTAATCGGTTTCTTGATTTTTTTGCTCACCCCTACTTTCATCCTTTTAAGGTTTGCATTATATTTTCTTCCCATAGGTTTAAAAATTATACCTTAAATACAAAGTAAATGAAAGTCAATGAAAATACCCTTCATGTAAAATATAATATAGACTAAGAAGAAAAGAGAACCATGTAGAACACAAAGTAAAACCTTTTTTTTTTCATTGGAAGTGTTAATTGATATAGTTAAGTCGACTTTGGATCTATAATTATATCTAATTAAATTTTTAATATTTTATAAATTATAAACCCGATTCATTTAATTTTATCATGGATAGTAGGTTGGATATATTGGGCTTGGCTAAAGTTTTTGTGAATATTACAAATAATTACGGGCTGGATTTATATTCCTAATTTTCATGAATCCTTATTTAAAAGCGGACATTCAACATAGACTATAAGTTTCATAACACCTCTAATGTTTGATCTAATTTTCATACCTTGCATTACCATTAAATTCTAGTTATCTTCTTTTTCTTTCTAGCAAAACAACAAGCTATTTTTATTATGTTGGAGAAATCTAATAAGAAGCTTACTAATAAGAACTTTGGAGTTAAAATATTTCTAAATAAAATAAAAATAAATATTTATTCCATGAATTATATATAAAAAAAAAAGAAATATAGATATACTAATTGGATCTAATTAACTGGATTTTAAAAATATGATCCACCACCCCTACCTGTGATATCATTCATTCCCAGCTAAAGAGTTTACTCGGAGTAGGGGTGACGACATGTTCTTTGATGAAGGAGTTCACAATTATATTGGTTGTAAGACATCATTACCAAATCTAACTCTAGCTATGGTTGGCCTACTTTCAATGAAGGTTTCCCTACAATCATAAATCAATGTGTAAGTTTTTCTTTTTCTTTGGCCTTTTATATGTTGTTGAAAAATACCTTATTTTTGGGCTATTTTTGTATATATCATTAGGTTCTTAAATATCATACACGCAGCGAAAATAATAAAACAAAATTATTTGGAGTCTCTAGAATCTCGTTAGACATATCTAGAATTGTTTAAGAATTTATTACCTGAAGATTTAATTTTTTTCTGTTTTGAATAATTCTTTAAAAGCTAAGTTATCTAACAGACAACCACAAAAAAATAAGAGGCATAGCTTACTATTTATAGAAAAATATAAAAAAAAACCCTATAAATTAGTAAAATATCAATTTACCCCTTGAATAATATCCATATATTAATTTAGAAAAAATTTAGAAATTAACTCCATCAAGTCCTTAATTGATTTTTCTAGGTGGAGAAATGTAATTCATGTATTAATTATATTCTATTCTTTAATTTCTAAAATATATTTGAATCAAGTCATACTTAATTAAATCTTTCCAGTTTAATTTCTGACTAATAGTTCTTAATGTGTGTAACACTTTAGATTCCTAATATGTTGGCCCAAATATAAATTATAATTCTAATTAAATAGAATTAAATAAATTAAACAATTTAATTTATTATCAATTCAACAATTGATTAATTTATATTTGAAGATCATGTGCATCGTCTAGCAATGTGTCTAGATTCCTCAAATATTATAAAAGTAATTAGTGGTTTAACTTAACATTTCAGTGATCAGTTTCTCAGTGTAATTAATATTCTTTCATCAATAATGTTTTGATTTAACATTAAAGCATGTTGTATGTCTACCATGTTAAACCATGTTTGTTCTCTACATCATAGTCATTGATCATTTGAATAAGATTTAAAACTCTTTTCAAATCTCATTCCTTCTTGACCAAGGATTTCTCAGTCAATATTATTTGAGAATAGATGAGACATTTTTCTTAATTCATCTATAATGATGAATCCTCTCTTGATCACTCAAGTACTTTTATATAATTCATGTTTGTCTCCCTCGTTACCTTGATTAAGATAACATGTAACAAGATCAAAGCATAACATTCTTTATATAAGATAAACTAGTGATCTCAAGTCTAAGGGTCACTTACACAACCGTCACGTGAGTCTTTCCATATACATAAGTGATATCTCCATATGGAATTCTTATACAGGTCGATTCAGTGTTCATATATTATGACAAACACCTACATGTTAGTTTTATGTATCTTTTATACCTCAGCTTAAGAAAACAGTTGCTTCTTCTCATATAAAAAATGATATAATATGTACCAGTCTCTACAACTCTAATAAATACCTAGTATTTAAGAGAGCATCAACAAAGAACATTTTACGAATAATGCTTTGAAGCAATAGGAATCTCATAGTTATAACAACTTTATAATTTGTTTTGCAAAGTATTTTTTTTCCCATGAACTTTATCTTTACTCTAGATTCATAAATCAAATATTATATGAATATAAAAGATAAATTAAGTAGTTATTAATAATAAATATGTAATTACATGAATATAATAATGCCACATGTAGCCAACCAATTAGCTACGGGACATATTAAACTAGCAATCTCCTATTTACACTAAAGTTAACCGCTCATGTATCTAATATCATATTGCTTTTATGTAGCATTAATGCTTCTGCATGGATAGTGACTTAGTAAGAGGATCTTCTAGATGCTCTTTTATGGGTACTCACTCTATTTTTACATTTTTCATTTCATTGATTTATTAAATCTAATAGAACTTTTTAAGTACTTGTTTGGATCATTGATGAGACCTTGGTTCCTTCATTTATGCAATGACTCCATCATTTTCGCAGTATAGGGCAACTAGATTAACAATGCTAGGAACTAACCTAGTTTATTGATGAACTTCTTGATCCAAACAACCTTTTTGTTTCCTCAAACATGGATGTGTACTCTTATTCAATTGTAGAATCAGTTTTGCTCTCTTGTTTGGAACTCTTTCAACTCAGAGCACTACTATTTAGAATAAATATATATTGATTGGTATTCACTATTTTCCCAACATTTCATTGAAAGATTCTTAATTCAAACAATTTTGAACTTCTAGTTTATCTTCTCTATTGATGGATCCTATAGTCAAGTATAGGATAACATTTCCATCATATCTCTCTCAATCTGTGTCTTAGAAAACATGTCTTTAGAGGGAGTTATTCCATGCAAAATAGATAAGAATCCAATCTTAGATTCTTTCATGCTAAGCTATTTTAGCATCCACTCTATATACATGAATTGAGACAATCTAAGAAACCTTTTAGATCTATCTCTATAGATCTTCATATCCAATATATATGTTGTTTCTTTTAATTTCTTTATGGATAAATTCTTGGACAACCAAAACTTTACTGATTAAAGTAAAGATATGTCGTTTCTTAACAATCATATGTCATGTACATATAATGTTAGGAAAACAACACTCCTCACACTAACATTTTGTAAACACAAGGTTTATCCATATTTTTTATGAAATCGAATATGTTGATTATACCATCAAAATTAGATCTATTGGGTTTTATCCCTTCAGGTGGATTAACCAAGTTCCAAACTTGGTTAGTACATAAAATTCATAGCTTCAAGTCATTTCTTGGAATAAATACCATATATTATTTCCAAATAATTTTTTGGCTCATAAATTATGAGCAACATGTCATTCAAAGCTTTCATGAGAGGTCTTTATTATTGATGCATGACATGTCCTTCTAAATTTATAAAGATTTTGTTTTTTTAAGGTTCAGACTAAATATCCAATGTTTTAGCATTGGAAATATATTTCATACTAATGTAGTGTTCTAAAAGCTATAGAGAATCTCATTTTTTTTAGATATTCCTTGAAATATTTGGTCAAATATTAACCACCTCGATCCAATTGAAGTTTCTTAATATCTATTCCAATATGTATTTCAATTTTATTGCAGTTTATATTGAACCTAAACATTTTAAATTCAGGTATATACAAATCATTCATATAATTACCAGATTCATAAAAATATCATTATTATAGAAGAA
>Ga0307518_10004094_pt1 | contig 10467 bp, 16 predicted proteins | sample 25_EM_MG_FD_203889 | JGI IMG/M metagenome (GOLD analysis project Ga0307518, IMG submission 203889) | Populus trichocarpa ectomycorrhiza microbial communities from riparian zone in the Pacific Northwest, United States - 25_EM | ecosystem: Host-associated > Plants > Roots > Unclassified | place...
GGTGACCCTAATTAACACAAATTCACAGTGGGTCTCTGAGTCCCCAAATTCACTGTGCAAATCAGCGCTAATCAGCCCTGCTAATTAGCAAGTGCTAATTAGCAGTTCCTAATTCACGGTACACTAACAGAAGCTGTAGGAGGAAGTTGGTAACCCTGTAGTAACCTCAGTAGATGTTCAAGCTACTTTATTAGAGTAATACCTGTAGTAACTACTACAAGTTAGTATGAGTAAAAGGAGTGTGTAATGGACTACTTACCCTCAGTAGATGTTCAAGCTAATGAGGGACTAATAGGAAAATACTACTGTGTATGTACGCTCGAAGGGCTTATGTAAGCCACGCAGTCTTGCACCCTAAGTACTAGTAACGCATGCTGGTTAATTTACAACAAACTTCAGGTAAGCCGATGAATGACATCGAATTTGCGCACCACTTGAAGCGTGACTGATCGAGTGATTCCACCAAAATGGTGCCTGTGACAGTATGATAGTTGTAAAGTATATGGGACTTTGTTGCAACGTTCGCGGTACCTACCGTACTTAGGTGGTGCGCCGTTCATGGTAGTGCATCCACCATCAAATATTGCAATGTATTGTTGCACCTTCATGCGATCTATCTGTCTATCGTTGCAATGTTCCCGTGTGCCATTGCAACATTCCGCCTACCGTTGCAACGCCTTTTGCCCTCCATTGCAATGCAGCTAATCATTTAGGCGTTGCACCAGTCACGGTGGTATGTCTATCAGTAAGTACTACACCTTGTTGTAATCTACCTCCTTCCATTGCAATGTTTTAGCTCCTGTTGCAACAAAGCTCTCGAGGTCCCCCATTGCAACGCCACTAGTTCTTTCCCGTTGCCACACTCTCTCATCCCGCTTGCAGCGCAGTGCAACTCTTTCCTGTTGTAATGCCCTCTCATCGATGTACCCCCCGGCACCCGTTGCAACGCATGTCTTGTCCACCATTGCAACGCGCCCTACACCATTCACGGTACTGTATCCACTAGTAAGTATTACAATGTATTCTTTCGCCCTTCGCTTCTGCCATTGCAATGTTTTAGCTCGCATTGCAACGCTCTCTCGTCCTTCATGCAACGCAACCTGGCTTGCTCCCATTGCAATGCTCTCATCTGACATTGCACCGCAACTCAGTCTTCTTTACAGCACCCTCCTCTGCCATTGCAACTCCACTCGGTCTCCCCTTCCAGCACTCCCATCCCCCAATTTGGTCTCCTGCTGCAACGTTCGTGTTGCCATTGCAACACAACTCGGTCTTCCGCCCGTTGCAACATTACCGTCCTCGATTGCAACATAACCTCTGTCCACTGTTTCCGGTGCAATGCAGTCCATCGCCCCATCACAGCCGCAGCACCTACCGTCAGTAATTGGATCACATTTCCTCAACCGCCAGTTTCTGGTTTGGAGCCTATCATGAAATCAATAGTAATACGTTATCGCTTGTAGTAAATTACCAGTAATCCATCTTGTCAATCGTGGTGTACAAATAGTTGGAGCATATGAGGAGCATATCCATCATACTGAGGGAACAAGTTACGTAGTTGGTCTGTACTAGTATCAATTGCAGTATTATTGCTTAATCCAACTTGACCGAGCGGGTCTGACCAATAGTATCAATTATAAATCTCGTATAAATCTCATATACAACAGAAAGACATAAGATGTTGAGATCCTGGCCCCATCGTCCCCCCGATAATACATCAGAAGTGATTAAATAATTTCGATTATCTAGTTCTACCAGATGGCACTATCATGTCCTACATGGTATGAACATCGGCGTTGGGTGCATGAGTCGCTTTGCATGGAGTTTGCTTGCGATACAGTATTACTACTAGAGAAAGCACAAGGCTGCAAGTCCATCATTGCAATGCTGCAGCTCTCCCGTTGCAACTCTCATCTCCCATTTCAATGCAACATGCTTCCATTGTAACGCTTTCTCGTCCAGAGTCATCCACGGTGAGATCGAGTTCCGTAGTTGGTTAGTACTATCAATTAGTATTATTGGTTATTAATCTGGGTCACCGGCCCGCATCGATTATAAATCTCGTATACACAACAGGAAGACTCAAGATGTAGAGATCCTGGCTGCATTGTCCCCCTGATAATACATCGGAAGAGATTATCTACCAAATGGCACCTTTTCACCATGCTATCATTGATGGTTGCATGCATTTCTACCTGTATTGAGTCATGATACTCAACTTGTGTTTTCAGAATAGATCAAAACACGAGAAAATAACATGTCCAGACAGTCCAGTGACTGTAACATCAATGTATTCCAATAGTAGGCTATCTGAGACAGTAAAATTACCCCTCCCGAATAATATCTGCAACTTCCAGAAAGCGGTTCGCATCTCTCCATGTGTGAGCAAACGACCGTCTGATTTGATCCCAGAGTTCAGCCTGACGCTCAGCATATGCACAACACCCTTCGGAAAGTGTTTTGTCAGTGGTTACTATCGTGCCAGTTCGGTCCATCCACCATTTTGCATGCCATTCTAGAAACCGAAGCGTTCTCTGCATCTCTTCGAATAGCAGTGCAACCTCTTCTTCCCAACGATGTGCCCGCGCCCGCACCCTGCACCACTCGACGTGAATGGCTAGTATAAAACAAGATTAGCATTATGATTGAGATGTTTGAAGCCACGTACCTTCTTGAAAACCGTCATCCGATTCGTTATCTGTGGCCTGCTCGCTGTATCCACATATCCGCCAAATCCAAGATACACGACGCCTTCCCTCTCCCGGACAAAGGTCATACCCAATCGACAGCGAACAAATGTCATCGTCAGCGAGCGGATGAAGTTGGCCTTTCCAGCCAACTTGTCCCAGTAGTGGACCAAGAATGGATAGTGCATGATACGCTACACGATACCTAGTAGCAGCGGCGTTTATTTTTGTATTGAGGGCTTTGAGGCCATTTCGAGCCCACGTATTGGCTCCTTGACCTCGTAAGAACCGATCTTTGAACTTGAGCATATAAGCGCGTGATCTAAGTCCTTGACGTAGATCATTTAATGCGTCATGTGCTTGGCCTTCTCTGAGTCAAAATTCGATCATGTCGAATAGGTGCAGACACGAAGCTCTGCCTTTGATTTGTGACGGAAGGAATAAAGGAATATCCGCCACGGGGAAGGTCGGTTCATCGACTCAGACCAGTCACTCCGCAGAGTACTTACGCTGGGCATAAAGAGGACTTGAACTTGTTGCCAAGCCTCTATGCGCCGTATAAGCAGGTTGCTACGCTGCTGAGCACGTGCTTGTTGTGTATCTGTAGCACACGATCCTGGTTTGGTGGCATCGCACAACCGTCGCCTACAGTTTTGGGGTGAGAACAATAATACACAGTAAGGAAACTTACTGTTGTTCCTCCAGGTCAATCCCAGTGCTGATGAGGACACTCGGGGTGACATCTGGATGGAGTGGAATTTCCTTACTCTCGTCCATAGATAACTTTGCCTCATCTCTTGCCAGTTGTAGGCGCACACTGGCTTGTGTGATTCCTGTCAAAGTACGGCATAAGTGACAAAGGGGGATGCAACTTCGCCGAACTCGTACACACCATCACTCTTTACTTCAAAGGGATTAGGTTTGGACAGATCACTTTCCCATTCCTCGATTTGGCGTTTCCATAATGAGAGTTGTTCAGGAAATTTGATTTCGAGCGATCGTGTCAGATCTTCGAAGTCTGCTCGGTGTTCATTACGCTCGGGGATGGCTTCCTTTACCCTTTGAAGGATCGAAGCACCTATATGAGGGGTAAGTTCTCTGTGGACTGAGGGGAAGAAGGAACAAACCCAGCCTGACAAGTTTCTTCCAGTTCCAATCACCCATATAGTTGTCTAAGGTGTCTCGACGGTGGCCAGGGCCCATATCCTTGGTGCTCAAAGCAGCTGCGTTAAGATTTGCCCAGCCACGTTCAGGTTCTTCGCCGTCTGTCCGGCCCACGCCTTTCGTCCAATTGAAAGAAAATGACCACTGACACGATGTGATATGGGCGGGGAGGTGGAATTTGGGCACTAAAAATGAGACATTCCGGTTACACAAGTTTAACTGGAGCGAGGACGGCATGTTGTCCATCCGTTGGTGTAATTTCTTGTGCCATTGACAAGCAATATCATATGAAACCTTGAGCACATTCGCGTCTGAGTGCCACAACGCCGACGCAAATGCATAGTCCATGTTTGCGTATCTGTTATTTTCCTCTGTGAAAAATACCATGCCAGAAGTATACGAAACTGCATACCTTTCTCTGTATTGCAGATCAGCCACACCATTAGGGAGTCTCATGCCGTGCCTTGCACAAACCACCATACCGACACCAGTTGCATCACAACCCTTCTTCATTTTCACATCAGCCATGTTCACCGCGTTATGATTCGAACACGTGCTTTTCTGAACCATAGTGAGATTCTGGACAAACGATTATTGATGTATACCTCTTGGATATCATTCTTGTGATCACATAAATACTTCTTAAAGGCAGTGTCCTCCACAAAGTACACCCATCCTTGACTAAGGCTCGGATCACGCGCATTGTTTGAGACCGCACGGCGTCGGAGGCGAAAGTTGGCATCCAAAGCCACAAATAGCGCATCAATATCCCTGCAAGATATGTCAATGAAAACTCTGATAAAATTTAATAATACAGTTTACCTCACGGATGATGTAACTGTATTTTTCCCTGGTTGCGGACATGCCGGACATAGAACCGCGCATTCACCTTCTTTGGTATTCAAAATCCCGGCAGGGTTGTGTCCTCTTCCCAAGCGTTTGAGCATCTTGAGGTGACGCCACTGATGCACTAGCCTCAAAAACTGTTCGTATCGTGCCTGACCAAGTTAAGTACGCAAATCAGAACATACCATGGTAACATACTTTGGGTGGGTGTAAGCCAGTGTTATCTGTACGCCGCACCAGGGCATTGTAAAAATCGTAACAAGAGAGTTTGGACTCCAAAGACACAAGATGAAAGTCTTCTAGAACATGAAATGTTGCGGCAGTGCGTGGTCTGTCAGAAGTCGCAGGGAGCCAGCGCACACGCAATAGCTGTCGGTAGTGTGTTTCTGCGGTCTCGCACCCGCAGAAAGTAAGACTGATAATGTGAATACCGTTATTATGCACAACAACGAACCCATCCTGTGAGATGGAATGCGGCCTACAACATCTCTCGCCGACGGGATGACCCAACTGCACATTCAGGCCCAACTCTTTCAGCGTTATGCTTTGGAAATACTTGCCATTCCATTCCTATCACAAAACATAAGTACGTTGCTCCCTTGACATTGTTATCACTTACCTTCAAACGATGCAATGGGTTACCTGCGTGGCAGGACACCATGCATTCTTGACAGTACATGTCAACCCCAAAACAGTTGCTACACCGGAAGCGAGCCGATCGTATCTTGCAGACAGGGCAAATGTGTGAGACGCCGCATCTACCCTCCAATCTGAGCATTTCTAATAAGCAGTCTTCACGGTCTAACTTCAACCACGTGAGGAGAGGGGCATCCTTATCAATATTTGCATCAGTTCGAAATCATGCAATCAGCCAGCCTAAACTCACAGAATCCCTTAGTTGTCTGGGTTCGATGTCTAATACCAAGATCTGCCTCAGGTGGCAGGCTATCCTTGCATTCATGGATGGCTAGGTAAGATGAGTGGGTGAAATGGTCCGCAAGACTCCGTTGCGTAGTGGTAGCCTTGTGAGGGGTAGTGAAGACTTCGGTTGTCAACCGCAGGTCTCCGTTCGGGACCAATTGGATCTTGGTGTGGCAACGAGATTCTACATCCTCGGCCTTACGCTTGTGAACAATAAGACCAGCTGTTTTTTTGAAGTGAAGGGAGGCAGCAGGTCGAGACGGCGAGGGCCCATCACATTGGTGTGAGTTCTGTTGCATAGATATGAAAAAAGACAAATGTGTACAAGCAGAAGGGAATGAATTGTGCTTACCATACTAAACTTCTGCACCGAAAATGCCAGGTGTTACGGGCTCGTCCAGCAGACTGATATCCAAGTGATCAATGCTAGAGGGCGTGGGCAGGCCCGTCCAGCAGACTAATCTCAGTAATTACTAATCTCCGAGCACTGAGACTAGATCTGGCTTCGAGGGTGATCGCTTGACGAAGGCAAGACAACTCACCATAATTCCTTTTAGGTGTGCTGAATCTGAAGGACATATTGGGGATGTCATGGCTTCTTGTCCGAGGGACCTGAGTCACGGGCATGGTGAACAGAGTAGCGGACGAGACCGTGAACCGGGAGTACAAGGAGACGAGAGGGAAGCCAGAAAGGTGCCAGAGACTGGCGTTGACACTCCGAGGGGATTTACGGCTGAGTCTCCAGTGAGTCACTGTATAGGTTTCGTCTGGTTGTCTGTCAGATCATTTGTAACTCAGCTAAGTACTCATCAGTGGTTACATAACCGTTGTGCAGTGTTGAAAATGTCGTAAGAAAGCACAAAGAATGTAGTATTTAGTATTTACTACCAAGTGTACTAGCCTTCATTTGGTCGCCATCCTCCTAGAGCGCTTCACCGTCGATGTAGATTGGTTAGTGTTGCCAACATTGTCGGCTTTAATTCCCCTCTTACGCGGCTGAATTGGCTGTGAACACACCATAAATCAGATATCTGGTGCATCAATGTGCTGTGCTCACCAGGTCAAGTTCTACCTCCTTGATTAAACACATGCATGTAAGTCAAACCATCCTGTACAATGACACGTACTAGGACTTAGACTTACCAGCTCCTCTCTCTTGGTAATGGTCATCCCGCTTCCCCTTCCCCTACCCTCGGAAATGGTTTGTGATGCTTCAGATGGCACTGAATGCCCAATACCGTGTGGGAAGCGTCCTTCAGAGTCGCCAACAATAACCTGAAACTCCTTGAATACAGTGAGTCCATTGTCGTATGTGAATTTCACCACACTTACCACAGCCGTAACTGGATTATCGTAACGACACCCGATGGCCAAACCACTTAGAGCAGTTTCGCGTGGCAGAAGGAGCTTGATACACTTAAGGTCGGTTGGCTCGGGCATGGTAGTTGACTGTCACAGTAGGTAGGTGTCAATGACGGACACTCGGAGACAGTGGGGTTTAACACAAGTTAGAGTCACACTCCTCGACAACAGCATTAAATACAAGATTGTTGACTGCATACACTTGAATCTTGGATTGGGAGCTCCCACCGAGGCAGCATGTGTCTTCTTTGGTGTCCAAAAACGATCATCCACTGGAAGCCTTTGTGAGTCCTACTTCTTTTTGCTTTAATAGAGGTTGCAACTCATCAAGTTCTTCGATGTCAGTCATAGAATTGTTGACTGCATACGCTTGGATTTTGGACCAGAAGACAGTGACCCACAGGTAACTCCGAGGATCTGGTTCTGAGGATCTGGTAGGTGGATCATTAGTCCGATCGCAGATTGGCAACGTCTCTTTGAGTTGCAACTCTGCATTGATGATGTCTTCCTTCAGACTAAGCAAGAAGCTATGGAATTTAGGTGGCAAGAGACTGCGACCTGGTGCGTTTAAGTGCTGCGCTGGCTTCCTAGTGCTCTCGAAACCATCTTGTTCCTCAGACTTGACTGGGAAACATGTCCACAAGCGCCTTCATCTTCAGTGAGTTGAACCACTTTGTTGTTCATTTTTGAATCAATCACACATCGTAGTACATGACCAACAAGATGGGCACTTGATTATAGTCGCAACGGAGGTGTTTACATCTGAAGTTCCTGGTATTATATTGTCAAGCAGCATCGTCAGCTTGTTCCCGGCTGCCATTGAGGACCCTGGTAAGTTCAACTCCCACTCTAATATGAGAAGCAGATGCTGATTTGGCCACGAAAGCATGGATTGCAATGTTACTTTTGGACAATGATCACTTTTTTGTTCAGGGTTGGGATGCTGCCATGATCATTGTCGATCACATGAGGGAGATCATCTCAGGTACTGTGTTACTCGTACGACTTGAGCCTGCCTGAAAGCCAGAGGCGGAGCATGGTAATGTATCCACGTACAAATGCAACATCTAGTGTAGCTACGTTATTGCCATCATCGTCCTTGCTGTTGCATCACCGCCTGCCATCGTCATCATTTCAATGTCCTCCCTGTCATGGTCATCATCAGGCCTTCATCATCCCATCCATCCAATCCGAATCAACAAAGACGAATGGAATTACTTAGGGCTAGAACACTTGGATAGAGCCAGTCGATTATACCATTAACAAAACACAAAGCAGAAAAGAACCACGTGAACCACGTACCAGCACGGAGAAGAGAACACAGAGAACAGGTCCAATCTTGGGATGTGCTGGCCGCAGAGATACCGTGCACAGCTCAGGACAAATGCTGGCATCGCCGTCACGTGCTATTGTTATGGTGTTGGCCATTGCAGCCATCGTCCATTGTCGTCTTGGGATGCTTGCGTTTACATGTCGGATCGCGATCCTTCCTCTGTAGTAAAGGGAAGGAAGTTCGACTCACTGGTGGTCCAGAGACTCATCGGAGGATCGTTTTTGGATTCCAAGAGAGAAGTGTATCGCCTTCGGGTCCAAGGTCTCAGAGAGCGTGTGCAGTTGCTATCGAAGAACCAGGTGAGTTGCAACGTCTACGGAAGGGATAGAAGTTTAACTCAGAGAATTCCTGTTGGCTGTCGTCGGAAATCATCCTGCATCACAACCCGCGGCAATCTGATTGTTGCAATGCTTTCACGCATTGTAATGTCGAGACTCTGCGTAAATCTCCAACAGACTTCATAGATATCGTCAGCTGTGTAGACTCTGAGGCACAATGGGACGACCCAAGTTATACCAAACACAAGAAGAGAAGGTGCTGGCCGCTCGGACATACCGAATGAAATATTATCAAAGGTATTGGGTTTATTCTTTTGCTCCGGGCATTTTACTCAGGCTATGAACTTCAGTCATCGCGATCAAATTCGACTCAAGTCGAAGGCAAAGCGCGATAGGGTGAAGGCTATCAATTTCGACAAATCTTCTTTGTAATGTAGTTTGTTGGCTAGTTGACCCCTCCCAACTCAATTTTATAGGTCTAATGCAACTACTTTATGCGCTACTGCAATCCATTCAACCACAGAAATAATTCCGCAACTGTACGTGCCCACATCACACATCGTTTTCAGTGGCCTGAAACATTGCAGCAACCTTGATGACCAGCAAGGGTTGATACGTGACACCAATAGTCCCCACCCTGGCGATGCTTCCTTGGACGTCGAAAAGCCAGATTCTATCGAATGGATCAACGGATCGCTCAAACAAATAACAGGAAAATCGTGCCGTTCGCTTATGGACGCTTTGTGTCAAGAGTACATGCAGAGCGGGGACTACTCGCAAATTTGGAACATTTTGCGCGAAGTAGAGGGGCTAGAGACGAGGGTGCACAAACTGTATTGGCAGTACTGGGATGGCTCCTCCAACGATCCCACCAAGAACATATTTGATCGCATACAGTCGGTAGCGCGCATCCTCGAGGACTTATTGATGCATGCGATGGATGGGACAGATGTGGCAAAGATGTACATGAAAGGTGCTTTCCTTTTCCAAAATTCTGGTCTGGATATTATACACTGAATATGGTACATTCTACGCAACCAAAATAATTGGTTTGTTGTGAATTCCAATTGCAAATTACACAAGGTATCTAGAACACTATTCGAGCGTGGTGGCCGAGATCTATCGAAACACACCATCGTGGAGATTTGGCGAGCAAGATGCATCGTTGACGCGCCATACAACGCGTCAACACATCAGCGCGTCTTTCCCTTTCCTGGTGACGGAGATCCATCGAGATGTGTGTCGTCAACATGTTGACATGCTATACAACGCGTCAACGCGTGTCAACACATCAACGCGTCCAGGTACATATCAGTTTTTCCTTTTCAGGGTCTGCATCTCACCTCTTCCCCCTTTGCGTCGTAATTCTGCTTGTGCACTTCAGCACCTTACCTATCTCCCCTTTGTGATCAGTGACCAACCTAGTGCGTTCAGTTTTATTGTGTATCACATTCCAGACATGACGCACCTCGACCACCAGGTATGCCCAGAAGGGAGTGGACGACACCAGAGCAGAAGCAATTTCTGCAGGCCGAGTTACCGCTGTACAACAGCGTGACCACTAAGGAATACAATCGTCACTTTCCGGCATTCTTCCAAGAATGGTCTAGACATTGGCCTGAGAGGGCTATCACATTTCCGGAACTCCTGGTTGACGCGCCGTTGACCAGCAAGCAAGAAAAGACACTTGCAGACGCTATGTCCAAACGTCGAGAGGTAAGTAACGTCACACGGATCAGACTGAAATGCTAACACACCGGGCATTTCGACATTTTCCCGCCGTTTATAGTGCATTGAAAATGTCAAACAACAGTTTTAAATTTTATTTTCACATTTTAGTGCCATTGAAATTTGAAATCATCATTGTCAATAAAAT
>Ga0307518_10004096_pt1 | contig 10464 bp, 4 predicted proteins | sample 25_EM_MG_FD_203889 | JGI IMG/M metagenome (GOLD analysis project Ga0307518, IMG submission 203889) | Populus trichocarpa ectomycorrhiza microbial communities from riparian zone in the Pacific Northwest, United States - 25_EM | ecosystem: Host-associated > Plants > Roots > Unclassified | place...
CACAGCTTCTGCCCGTCGAACGTGTTCGTGTTGTCCAGACCGAAGCCGCCGGTCTGGCGACCCGTTGGCGTCGTACGTGCCACGGTGGCCGCAGCCACGGCGTTGTTGCGCAGAGGGCGCTGGCCGACGTCGATGCTGTCGACGCGGACGCCACCGCTGACGGTCAGCTGTGGCGTGACGGTCCACGTGTCCTGCAGGAACAGGCCCGTGTTCTTCATCGTGAACTTGGCGACGGCGTCATCGAGCGCGTAGCCGGTGTTGGCGATCGTGCTCTGGTACGAGGTCGGACGGCCGCGGCGGAAGTTCTCCAGCACGGCTGCTTCGATCGTCGACGCGGCAACGGTATTGCCGCACGATGCCAGGTTGGCGCCGCCCAGGAATTCGTAGGAGATGCCCTGCTGGCAGGCGAACGTGTAGTTGCCGTAGACGTTCTGCACGAACGCGTTCAGGATTTCGTTCTTCTGGTAGTCCGCGCCGAACTTGACTTCATGCGCGCCCAGCTGCCAGTTGGCGCCGACGTAGTAGTCGTCCGTCTTCGTGCCCAGCACATTGCGCTGGCGGCTGTTTTCCGTACCGAAGTTCAGGTTGCGGTCGTTGGTCGACGTGCCCGATGGCGTGCCGGCCGGCAGTGCGCCAGAGAAGCGCAGCGATACCAGCGGCAGTTGCGAGTTCAGCTTCGGCACGCTGTCGTAGTCGCGCGTGGACAGCTTGATCTCGGTCGAGAACGTTGGCGTCCAGTCGGACGTCAGCTGCGCGACCTTGGTCTCGATGACCTTGGCCTGGTTGTACCAGTACGAGTTCAGCGAAATGCCCGTGGCGGACAGGCCCGGGAAGATCGGTTCGGTCTGCTCGGTCTTGGACCAGCGGAACATGGCGCGGTGATCGTCGGTGATGTTCCAGTCGAACTTGAGCAGCTTGTCCGTCACGTCCAGCATCGTGCCGCCAGGGACGGTCGAGCTGCCAACGTCCATGCCGTAACGATCCTTGGCGATCTGCTGGGCCTGCGCGATGGCGGCCGGCGTGATCGCCACGTTCGTCAGGTTACTGCCGACCGGGCCGAACGACGGCGCGGTGCGGGTCGATTCCAGCTTCTCGTAGTTGGCGAAGATGAACAGCTTGTCCTTGATCAGCGGGCCGCCGACGGTGGCGCCCTTGGTCGTTTCCTTGAACTTCGCTGGCTCGTAGTATTCGCCGGTCGACTGGTTGAAGCGGTCGCCCACGGTCTTGTCGTTACGGAAGACGTAGTAGACGCTGCCGTGGACCTTGTTCGTGCCGGACTTCGTCACGGCGTTGATGTTGCCGCCCGTGTAGCCCTTCTGCGTGACGTCGTAGTTGGCGACGTTGACCTGCACCGACTGGATCGCTTCGATCGAGATCGGCTGCTTCGACGTCGGCGAGCCGGAGGCTTCCAGGCCGAACGTGTCGCTGACGGAGACGCCGTCGATGGTCAGCGTGTTGTAGCGGCTGTTCTGGCCGGCCACGGACAGTTCGCCGCGTTCCTTGTCGGTCTGCGAGACGCGCGGATCGGTCCGGGCATAGTCCTGCAGATTACGGTTGATCGAACCCTGGATCGCCAGTTCGGTGGCGCTGATGTTCGTACCGGCGCCCATCGTCGTCTTGGAGAAGCGGTCGTTGCGCACGGCATTGCCGGCCACGACGACGGTCTGCATCGGCTGGCCCAGCTGGGCATCGATGGCGGCCGTTTCGGCCAGGTTAACGAAGACGTTCTCACGCTTCTCGGTGATGCCGTTCTTTTCGATCGTGATCGTGTACGGACCGCCCACGCGCAGGCCGCGCGCGACGTAGCGGCCCTGGGCGTCGGTGGTGACGTTGCTGACGGAGCCGGACTCGACGTGCAGGATGGTGACCGTTGCGCCGGCAGCTGGATTACCGTCCGCGCCGGAGATACGACCGCCGATGGCGGAGGTCGTGTTCTGCGCGAAGGCCGGTGCCGCGGCCAGTGCGATGGACAGGCTGAGCGCGATCTGCGTGAGCCGGAGCCGTTTGTGATTCATCATTATCTAACCCCAAAAAGGACTGTTTTATTGGCGCGTTCGACGTAGTTCCTGCAAGTTACGCATGTACCACGTTTCCGGCGCCACTCTGTACTTGTGCTGCAAACTGTTGCGGGAGCCACCTGGCCGCGCGCGCGGCTGCTGGCGCAAGGTGATCCCAGCCGACCCGGAATTCTAGCGACGGTCAATGTCATGACCATGACATCTTTATGACACTTTCGTGACATATCGGGCGCACCTTCGGGGCTAGACTCATACGTGTCAAAACCACTATGCATGAGTGCCAAAGACGTGACAAATTCGATTTACCAAGCTTACTTATATGCGCAAGCAATAAATCGAAGTCGAAATCACGCTGAAGAGGGTACGCCGTCGGGGGTCGGCTGACCGGCGGCATTATAAATGAGCAGTTTCTTGGTGAAATTAATTCATTTAGAAATTACAAAATCGGTGGCAGACGTACCACAAACTGTAGCGCGGCGACCACAGAGTTGTCGGATTTAGAAGAAGAGCAGGCAACACTTTCGGTTTTTGGGATGGCCGAAGAGATTGTCAGGAAGGGGGATATCCCGGTGGCTTTGGTCACCGGGATATTTTTTTGGGCGCCTGGTTGGTTGGCGCTGGGTGAAAAACCGGTGACGGGACTGATGCTGCTAAAAAAAAGCAGCGAGCTGATGACATGAATTCCACCCAAAAGAACGGCCGGGGTCAGACTCGCCGGGTCTGACCCCAGTTCCTGGTCTCGGATTTACAGTGAAAGCCTGCGGCTCGCTGACTTCTGCGCCTTGACTTAGCGCCATTAGTGACAGGCTCCGGTTTTCCAGAACCGTTCCCTGTCCCCGGCCTTATTTCAGGCTGGTGACGATATCCGCTTCGAACTTGCTGAACCGGCTGTCGAGCTGTTTCAGCAGGCGCGCCTTGTCGGCCGGGGCCAGGAAGGCGTAGCGGATGCTGTCGTAGGACAGTTTTTTGACTTCCGCGTAATCCGTTTTATAACGCGTGGCAAACAGCAGGTATTCGTTCGACAGGTTGTGGCGCGTCACCCCCGCGTCGTCCGTGGCCAGCACGAACGGCACGCGGTACTTGCGGTACAGCTCGACCGGGTGCTCCGCGCCCTTGACGCCCAGGATGAACTCGTTGCTGGTCAGGTTCACTTCCACCGGCACTTTCCGTTCGCGCATGCTGCGCAGGATGCCGAGTGCATCTTTTTCATGGGCGATGTCGATGCCGTGGCCGATCCGGTCCGCGCCTGCCACCTGTACCGCTTCGCCGATATGGAACGTCAGGCCTTCCGGCGGCACGATGCCCAACTTCAGCTCACCCGCGTGCAGCGCCATTTTGACGTCCGGATACTTCGCCTTCAGGAAGCGGAACATCTTCATGTGCAGGCTGTAGTCGCGCATCGAGACGTTCTGGCTTTCCTGCCCGACGATATTGACGCCGACGATCTGCGGGCTGGCCTTGGCCAGCTTGAAGCTCGACAGCATCTGCGAGAACACGATCGACGGCGACAGGAACCGCAGCACGTAAGGCTGGTAGCGCATCGTGAACTGCTCGTCGTCGATGCCGGCGCTGCTGGTGTTGACGTTGGCGAGGTAGTCCTCGATGCTCTTGGCGAAAGCGGGATTGGCTTCCAGCCTGGCCGACAGCGCCGTCAACGCCGCGTCCAGCCCATCGCCCTTGAAGCCGGGCGACTGCACCAGCTTGTCGAAGTCGGCGTCGGGCGTGATCGGTGCCAGCTCGAAGATGGTTTCGATGTACGCCAGGTTCTCGGCGATGGCGCGGCTTTTCAGCGTGCGCAGGCCTTCGGCCGTATTGGTCGAGGCGACCGGGCCGAAATAGCCGAACGTGTCGAAGAACGTCTGGTCGGGCGGCGCCTGGTCCGTGCTGTGATTATAGAAATCCAGCGTCGACCATTTCTGCAGCAGGGCCCGATACGCGTTGTTGTCCGCGACCAGGTCGGCACCGGAGACGCAGGAGCGCAGCGGCGCGGCCTTGGCCTGCTCGCCCGCGACGGCCGCCTTGTCGGTGGTGACGTGGAAGTTGGTCTTGCTGACACAGTAGCCCTGCTTGTCGACCCACTCCAGGTACTGCTCGGCATAGATCGCGCCGGAGTAATGGTGGTGCAGGTCGCCACCCTTCGGCATCATCGTCAGGAACATCGTCAGTTCGGCTGTCTTCGGCTGCGGTCCCGCGACCAGGCCGGCGAAGTGGCGCTTGACGATGTCTTCATTGCTGGCCGCGTGCGCGCTGCCGGCAAAGGCGGCCAGGATGGCGGCGGCGATGATGAGGTTTTTCTGCATGACGGCTCCTGTGATGTGGGAAGGTCAGCCCAGTGACGTGGCCTTGCGTGCATGCACCAGCCGGCCCGCCGAATACGTCGCGGCCACGGCCCGGTCGTCGCCCAGCAGCGCCAGCGCGAACAGCAGTTCCTCCAGGCTGTCCGCGTTGGCGGTGCGGCGCGCCAGCAGCGGCGTGGCCTGCGGGTCGAGGACGATGAAGTCCGCTTCGCACCCCGCGGCAAAGCTGCCGATCGTGTCGTCCAGGTGCAGGCTGCGCGCGGCGCCCAGCGTGGACAGGTAGAACATGCGCAGCGCCGGCAGGTAGCTGCCCTTCAAGCGCGCTACTTTATAGGCTTCATTCATCGTTTGCAACATGGAGAACGACGTGCCCGCGCCCACGTCGGTAGCCAGCGCCATGCGCATGCCCGCCCCGTCGGCCTTCTCGAAGTCGAACAGGCCGCTGCCCAGGAACAGGTTCGACGTGGGGCAGACCGCGGCCGCCGATCCGGTCGCCGCCATGCGCGCGCGGTCCTCGTCATCGAGCCAGATGCAGTGGCCGAACACGGCGCGCGGGCGCAGCATGCCGTAACGGTCGTACACGTCCAGGTAGCTGCGCGCGGATGGATACAGCGTCTTCACCCAGCCGCATTCGGCCTCGTTTTCCGATACGTGCGTTTGCAGGAAGGTGTCCGGATAAGCCTTGGCCAACTCGCCCGTGATCGCCATCTGCGCCTCGGTGGACGTGGGCGCGAAGCGCGGCGTGATCGCATACAGCGAACGCTCGTGCTTGTGCCAGCGGCGGATCAGGTCTTCCGTCTCGCGCGCGCCGCCTTCGGCCGTATCGCACAGGAAGTCCGGGCAGTTACGGTCCATCAGCACCTTGCCGGCGATCATGCGCAGGCCGCGCGCCTCGCTCGCGGTAAAGAACGCGTCGACCGACTGCGGGTGGACCGTGCAGTAGACCATCGCCGTCGTCGTCCCGCAGCGCAGCAGCTCGTCGAGGAAGAACTCGGCCACGCCGGCCGCATGCGCCGGGTCGGCAAACGCGCGCTCGGTCGGGAACGTGTACTGTTCCAGCCATGGCAGCAGGCCTGGCGCCGGGGAGGCGATCATGTCCGTCTGCGGGTAGTGCACGTGCACGTCGATGAAGCCGGGCGTGATCACCTTGCCGCGGTAGTCGGCGATCGCGGTGCCCGGCGGCAGCGTCGCTACCAGTTGCGCGTAGTCGCCGGCCGCGACGACTTTGCCGTCGGCGACGATCAGCAGCCCGTCCTCGTGCCACGCGTGGGCGTGCTCCGCGAAGGCCGGATCGGCGTGAAAGTGCAGCAAGCCGGCTCGGTAGGCTTGCGTGGTTGATGCGGTCATAGGAATCTCTTAAGTTACGGCGGCGGCTTGTGCCTGCCACATTATCAGTAATTGCGCGGCGACGGAGGCGGCGATCACGGGCGGCGCCTTGTCATTGATGCCGGGCAGCCCGATCGGGCAGACCATCGTCGCGATGCGGGCCGGATCGATGCCGCGCGCCGTCATGCGGTGTTCGAACTGGGCACGATTGGTTTTCGAGCCGATCAGGCCGAACCAGCCCACCCGCTCGCGCGCCAGGATGGCTTCGCACAGGCGCTGGTCCAGCGTGTGGCTGTGGGTCATGACGAGGTAAGTCGCCTCCGGCGGCGCCAGCGCCACCAGCGTTTCGGGCGTGTCCGTCACTTCCACTGTCACGTTGGCCGGCACGCCCGCCGGGAACATATCGTCGCGTTCGTCCACCCACGTCACGCTGCACGGCAGCTCCGCCAGTGCCCGCACGATGGCGGCGCCCACGTGGCCGGCGCCGAACAGCAGCACGTTGGCACGCGGCGCCAGGACCGGATCGATCAGCCAGCGGCGGCCGGCGGCGGCCGTCATCTGGCCGGCGGTCCCTTTGTCGACAGGCGCTGAGGCGCTGCCCGCGAGCAGCGTGCCGTCGCCGTCGAACAGCGCGCAGGCCGGTGCGCCATCGATGGCGGTCACGCGCCAGCTGTCCTGCCGCCGCCGCGCGCGCAACGCTTCCAGCACGCCGGCCAGCTCAAAGCCGACGAATTCGAACGCCAGCCAGACCACGCCGCCGCAGCACTGGCCCAGGCTGGGGCCGAGCGGAAAGCGTTCGTAGCGCACCGTCGCCTCGCCTGTAGCGATCATCTCGCGGGCAATATCGACGGCGCGAAGTTCGAGATGGCCGCCGCCGATGGTGTCCAGCTGCGTGCCCGCCGTCACCAGCATCTTCGTGCCAGTCGCACGCGGCGCGGAACCTTCCACCCGCGCCACCGTGACCAGCACGGCCGGCCCGGCGGCCGCCGTCAGCCACTCGTTCATTCAGAATAAACCGGGACAGTCCCGGATTTTTCCGACGCTGCTGCCTGTACTGCGTCAATCGCCTTCAGGATTTCCTCGCTCGTCGCTGGAGCGTTCAGTGGCGGGTTGACCTTGTGGCCGGCCACGCTGGAGATCGCGTCGCGGATGGCGAAGAACACGGAGAACGGCAGCAGCAGCGGCGGTTCGCCCGTCGCTTTCGAGCGGTGAATGCTGTCCTCGACATTGCGGTTGTCGAACAGCCGCACGCGGAAATCCTCCGGGCAGTCGGAGATGCCGGGGATCTTGTACGTGGACGGCGCATGCGTCATCAGCTTGCCCGCATCGTTCCACCACAGCTGCTCCGTCGTCAGCCAGCCCATGCCCTGGATGAACGCGCCTTCGACCTGGCCGATGTCGATGGCAGGGTTGAGCGAGGCGCCCGCGTCGTACAGCGCGTCGGCCCGCAGCAGCTTCCATTCGCCCGTCAGCGTGTCGACGACGACTTCGGAGACGGCCGCGCCATACGAGTAGTACGAGAACGGATGGCCCGTCATCGTCTTCGGATCCCAGTGCAGGCCGGGGGTCGCGTAAAAGCCGTCGGACCACAGCTGCACGCGCGCCAGGTAGGCTTTCTGCACCAGCTCCGGGAATGGCACCGCGTGACCGTTGACGTGGATGGAGTCGCCGTAAAAGCGCACATCCGCGACATCGCCGCCATACTGCTTCACCGCGAACGCCGCCAGCCGCTCGCGAATCTGGCGCGCGGCATCCTGGGCCGCCTTGCCGTTCAGGTCCGCCCCGGTGGAGGCGGCCGTGGCTGACGTGTTGGCGACCTTGCTCGTGTCGGTCGCGCTGGCGCGCACGTGGCGCATGTCCACACCCAGTTCATGGGCGACGACCTGCATCACCTTCGTGTTGATGCCCTGCCCCATCTCGGTGCCGCCATGGTTGACGAGCACCGAGCCGTCCACGTACACATGCACCAGCGCGCCGGCCTGGTTCAGGTGCGTGACATTGAACGCGATGCCGAATTTAACGGGCGTCAGCGCCAGCCCCTTCTTCAGCACGGGGCTGGTGGCGTTGAACGCTGCAATGGCTGCACGGCGGGCGCGGTAGGCGCTGGTCAGTTCCAGTTCCGCCGTCAGTTCGTCGATGACGTTGTCGACGATGACCTGGCCGTACGGCGTCTCGTTGCGTTCCGTCTTGCCGTAGAAATTGGCGCGGCGGATATCGAGCGGGTCGCGCCCCAGGTTGCGGGCGATTTCGTCGATGATGTATTCGATGGCGATGGCGCCCTGCGGCCCGCCGAAGCCGCGGAAGGCGGTGTTCGACTGCGTGTTGGTCTTGCCGCAGCCGGCGCGGATGTCCACGTCCGAAAGGTAGTAGGCATTGTCGAAATGGCAGACGGCGCGCGTGGCGACAGGTCCGGACAGGTCGGCCGAGTAGCCGGCGCGCAACGTCATGTCGACGCGGGCCGCGACGATCCGGCCGGTGTCGTCGTAGCCCGCTTCATATTCATAATAGAAGCAGTGGCGCTTGCCGGTGACGAGCATGTCGTCGTCCCGGTCCGCGCGCAGCTTCACCGGACGCTTCGTCAACGCGGCGGCGATACCGGCGGCAGCGGCCCACAGCGCCGACTGCGACTCCTTGCCACCGAAGCCGCCGCCCATGCGCCGGCATTCGACGGTGACGTGGTGCGAGTGCAGGCCCAGCGCATGCGCCACGACGTGCTGCATCTCGCTCGGGTGCTGCGTCGAGCACTGCACCAGCATGCCGCGGTTTTCCTTCGGGATGGCGTACGCGATCTGCCCTTCCAGATAAAACTGTTCCTGGCCGCCGACAAACAGCTCGCCCTTCACCACATGCGGCGCCCGTTCGAACGCCGCCTGCGCGTCGCCGCGCTGCAGCCGCATCGGCGGCAGCACGTACGAACCGGCCGCCTTGGCCGCCTGCGGCGTCAGGATCGACGGCAGCTCTTCATACGTGACGAGGGCCTTGCGCGCGGCGCGGCGCGCGTTGGTGTGCGTGTCGGCCACGACGATGAAGATCGGCTGGCCCACATACAGCACTTCGCCTTTCGCGAAAATGGGATCGTCGTGGATGATCGGGCCGCAGTCGTTGGTGCCGGGGATATCACTCGCCGTGTACGCCGCGACGACGCCCGGGCAGGCCAGCACCGGTGCCAGGTCCAGCGCCGCGATCTTCGCGTGCGCCTTGGCAGACAACCCCAGAGCCGCATGCAACGTGCCCTGGACTTCCGGGATATCGTCCGTGTACGTGGCCTGGCCCAGCACGTGCAGCTCGGCCGATTCATGGGAACGCGCGACGCCGACGGCTTGCCAGGGCGCGGTCAGTTCCGGCGTGACGGGATGGTTCATGGTCGCTCCTTCACACAGGACAGGCGAAAGCATTGACGGCCGTGGCAGGCAGCGGCGCATCGGGACGCGTCTCCAGCCAGAAGCGGCGCAGCAGGTTTTGCGCCGTTCGCATGCGGTAGTCGCTCGATGCGCGCATATCGGACAGCGGCGCGTAGTCCTGCGCCAGCGCGGCCATGGCCTCCACCGCCGCCGCTTCGTCCCAGCGACGCCCCGCCAGCAGCGCTTCGGCGGCGCGGGCGCGCTTCGGCGTTGCGGCCATGCCGCCGTAGGCGATGCGGGCGGCGGCGACCGTGTCGCCGTCCAGCGTGAACGCGAAGGCGGCGCAGACTGCCGAGATGTCCTGATCGAAGCGCTTTGCCAGCTTATACGTGCGGAACGCGATCTCCGGACGGCGCAGCGGCACCCGTACCGCGCGCACGAACTCGCCCGGCTGCAGGTCCTTCTTCATATAGTCCAGGTAAAAATCTTCCAGCGCCAGCACGCGGTCGCCGCCCGCGCCGCACAGCACGACCTGCGCGCCGAGCGCGATCAGCCACGGCATCGAGTCGCCGATGGGCGAGCCGTTGGCGACATTGCCGCCCAGCGTACCGGCATTCCGGATCGGCAGCGACGCAAAGCGCTGGCGCATCTCGCCCAGTTCCTGCGGGTAGTGGCGGCACAGCGCGCCGTAGGCCTGTTCCAGCGACACCCCGGCGCCGATTTCCATCATGCCGTCGCGCTCCGTCACCGTCTTCAACGCATCGACGTGGCCCAGGTAGATGATGTCGTTCAGTTCGCGCAATTGCTTGGTGATCCACAGGCCCACGTCCGTGCAACCGGCCAGCAGGGTCGCTGCCGGGTTCGCGGCGCGCAGTTGCACCAGCTCGTCCAGGGTGCGCGGCGCCAGGAATGTCTGGCCGTGTGCGCAGTAGACGGCCAGCCGGTCGCGCTTCAGCGCCGCCAGCTGTTCCGTCAGTTGGGCCGTGTCGAACGTCACGCGCGGCAGTTCCACCATCCGCTGCGCCGCATCGATGATGGGACGGTATCCCGTGCAGCGGCACAGGTTACCGGACAGGCAGTCGTCGATCTGCCTGCGCTGCGGCGTTTCGCCGTCCAGTTTCAGGTACATGCCCCACAGCGACATCGCGAACCCCGGCGTGCAGAAGCCGCACTGCGAACCGTGGCATTCGACCAGCGCCTGCTGCACCGGATGCAGCGCGCCGTCCGGCTGCTGCAGGTCTTCCACGGTGAACAGCGCCTTGCCGTCCAGCGTGGGGGTCAGCTGGATGCAGGAATTGACGGCCTTCAGTTCCAGCTGGCCGTCGACGACGGTGCCCAGCACCACGGTGCAGGCACCGCAATCGCCTTCGGCGCAGCCTTCCTTGGTGCCGGTGCAATGCAGGTCCTCGCGCAGATGCTGCAACACAGTCTGCGTGGGAGCGGCATCGCGCACTTCATGCACGGCGCCGCGGTAGTAGAAAC
>Ga0307518_10004098_pt1 | contig 10459 bp, 10 predicted proteins | sample 25_EM_MG_FD_203889 | JGI IMG/M metagenome (GOLD analysis project Ga0307518, IMG submission 203889) | Populus trichocarpa ectomycorrhiza microbial communities from riparian zone in the Pacific Northwest, United States - 25_EM | ecosystem: Host-associated > Plants > Roots > Unclassified | place...
ACCTTTTATTTTTTATTTTTTTAGTTTAACGTAAGTGTCCGAGCCAGCTTGCGCGTACCTCGACTAATCCTACGGGTTCTGAAGTTAACGACTATGTAAGCCTCCAGCGGCCATCATATGAACAACCACATGGCTTGAATCTGAGACCACAAAGAGAACAAACATCTTGATCCCAAACTATTATTACTGAACCACTACCTAGATGGTTGAAATTACCTTTTATTAATAAGTCAACATGATGTTGATACATTATCCATCCCTCCTTAGATTTCTTGTATAAAAATAGTTTCGATACATCTACGCGCTAAGGACTGGAAATGATGAACGAGGACTAATTCTAGGAATAATTAACTTGGTAGTTAAGAATAATTAAGACTAGTTCTAACCGAAGAGTAATTCAGAGTTGAAACAATGGATGAGGTTGACTAATACAACAGTCCCAAGAACCGAAGAAGAGTGGACCCAGCTGTTCTGTTTGTTACATGTTTATCAATTATTTTTTATTTTACAAGATATTAAATTAATATTTTAAAAGTATTTTTAAATAATTTTGATATAATCATATTAAAAATAAAAAATAAAAAATAATTTTAATATATTTATAATAAACCATAAGAGGATGGGTTTCGGGTAGCAAACAAGAAGGTCCGTGCAGGTCCGGGGACGCAATCGTAATTGTGGCAGACGACAAGGACAGCTGGAAGTTTCCTCCAAAGAAACCAAACCCAATCAATGCTATTCGTATTACTACTTTTTTTTTTTTTTTTACTTCCTGTAAATACAAACACATAAATGTATATCCATTTAATAAAAAATGAAATCCTAAAATAATATATATTATTTCCTAAAGTTCTCTTCGCACCGTTTACGACTGCATTTTATCGTATTCATTTACCAAAAAATAAAAAAATTAATAGCTAATATATATTATAGCTTGTTTGGCATTTCTATTCTACGGTGGAAAACACAAAGCTAAGCTGAAAAAAGAGAAGAAAAGCAAGCGCCTCTTGCTCTTCTCTACTGCTCTGTCTCTCTTTTCTGCTCCTCTCATCTTTTCCTTTTTTTTCTTTGCGGGATAGGGTGGGTGCAAGTAAAAGAGGTGGAGGGGGGGTTAGAGTGCTCGGTGGCGCACGCTAGCACCAGGGGGCCTAATTGTACGCCCTGGTTCATCTCATGGGTTCCTCTATTCGCTTCGTTCTCACGGCAATTCTACATTGAAAAGGGAAAGAGAGAGAGATCGAATCGAAACTTTACTTTCCTTTCCTTTCCTTTAATTCAATCTACCATTTGCTGTAGAGTCTTCAACAATTCTGGCGGACCTCAAAGGAACCCTAGCGTTCCTTCGATTGTCCTTTATCTCAATAGTGGCAGATCGGTTCGATTTTAAATCAAAGTATAAGAAGAAGAGAAGAGGGATTTATGGTGCAAAGATGCTTTGGATTCTACGATTCTCAGGCTTCTTCTCTGCCGCAGTTGTGATGATTATACTCTCTCCTTCTATCCAATCCTTCCCCCCAGCTGAGGCCATTCGCTCCTCCAATCTCGACGGGTACCTCCGTTTCCCCATCCTCCCCTCCCCTCCCGATTACCTCCCTCAACTATCCTTCCGAAGGTCGACCATATTCCGCAATGCTGATGAATGCCGCTTCTCTGCCCGCCAAATCAGGGGCAAAACCAGTGTCTGTGATCCTTCATTGGTTCACATAGCGATTACTCTCGATGTGGAGTATCTTCGTGGTTCAATCGCGGCTGTTCACTCAATTTTGCTCAACTCTTTGTGTCCAGAGAATGTTTTCTTCCATTTCTTAGTCTCTGAGACCAATCTGGAATCCCTAGTTCGATCCACTTTCCCTCAATTGAAGTTCAAAGTGTATTATTTCGATCCGGAGATTGTACGCAGCCTCATCTCGACTTCAGTTAGGCAAGCGCTTGAGCAGCCACTCAATTACGCCAGGAATTATTTGGCTGATTTGCTAGAGACCTGTGTTAAAAGAGTGATCTATTTGGACTCTGATCTTGTTGTCGTTGATGATATCGCAAAGTTGTGGGCTACTAATTTGGGTTCTAGAACAATCGGAGCTCCAGAATATTGTCATGCCAACTTCACAAAGTATTTCACTTCGGGTTTCTGGTCTGATAAGCGGTTTTCAGGGGCATTTCGGGGGCGGAAACCCTGTTACTTTAACACTGGAGTGATGGTGATAGATCTGGTGAAATGGAGACATGCCCAATATACGAAGTGGATTGAGAGGTGGATGGAGGTCCAGAAGAGTGACCGGATCTACGATTTGGGTTCCTTGCCGCCGTATCTTTTGGTATTTGCGGGAAATGTGGCGCCGATTGAGCACCGGTGGAACCAGCATGGGTTAGGTGGTGATAATGTGAGAGGTAGTTGCCGGGACTTGCATCCGGGTCCGTATAGTCTATTGCATTGGTCAGGTAGCGGAAAGCCGTGGCTCAGGCTCGACTCAAAGCAACCGTGCCCTCTTGATTTCCTGTGGTCACCATACGATTTGTACGGACACTCGCGTTTATAAATTCTACTCGCCGGTAAATTTATTACCCGTCAGGAACTTTTTTTTTGTTAATTTCTTTCTTCTTTTTTGTTCTTTAATTTCGTTCTTCCTATGACCTCATTTTTTTTCTTTGATTTTAATATCAAATCATTTCTGAGGCGATTTGTATTCTATTCTATTATCCCTGCCTTTGAAAAATAAAAAAATATATATAAAAAATAAGGGAGACATTCAATTTGTTATGGTGGTGCTCGTTGGTATTTGGGATTTTAGTTAAAAGCTGCAGCAATTAGTGTAAAAACATAACATCTCTGCAGAAGGAAGGAAGAAAGCTTGTCCTTCAATGGAGGGGTACAGTTGTTGATATTGAATGGAATAGACAAATTAGTGGGCATTGAAGTGGGGATATTTTTGAGATGGCCAAATTGTGCGTTTTAATGTCATTAAATTACTGGATCAGTTGCAAATTGCAATTGTAAATTATTAGCGTTTTGGTCGGTGTCGGTCTGGTCTTGTGCATTTTGTTTTGTTTTAGGCTCTTGGGAATTTCTTCTCTGTAATCAGTACCCGTGAGGTTAGTGGGGAGAGTCAGAAGGTGATAACATTGATTTTCTCGACCAAGTGATAGGGCATTTGGGAAAATGTGGCACGCTGTGATTAGGAGGGAGGACTTTACAGAGGGCAGCTTTGGTTTTCTTTTTGGACAAATGGGAGAGGCCATGTGAGTAATGTAGAACAGTGCTTAGGAAAGGGACTTGGAAAAGATTTGTGCTAGGTTTCTTTTTCCTCGCGCATCCTTTAGCTTTTTTGTACTTCATTTCTTAGAATTTGTAAGCAACTCTTGTCAAAATGAAATGGTACTAATGAATTTAGCAAATGAAGAAGAAGAAGAAAAAATGTTTCGAACGATAAGCTGACATACTTGTAGGTGGAGTGCGATGAACAAAAAAGAGTATAAGGGCCATGGACTGGGGGCATGTGAGCAAAATCGGAAGAATCTCGGAGAAGTTCACGGGCTGTATTTTGTCTTGTCCTTGCCTTGGTGGCAGCGGCATAAGACTTGTGAACTATCTCTCGATTCCGTTCCTTTGCACACTTCGGTGGCAACCCCCCTATTCCTTGCTTGTTTGTATTTTGTGGTAAGTCTACTACTTGAAGTGATCGTAACAAGTATAATTATAATTTATCCAGCCAACAAATATAGCTAACAAGTGAACTAAGAAATGTATAAACAAAGCTTGGAAGCTGGGCAATCAAATTTATTTTGTGGCATGCCCAGATGGCATTGTTGCGTAGCAAGTGTCCATAGTAGGGACAGGGGGCCGATTCCTTTCGGCGTGGCATCACACACGTGGCCAGTTGCTTGGACTCTCCTGGAATCAGCTGCTTAATCATTATTGAGTTGAGTTGTCTTTAAACAATCTTATCAAGAATGAAAATAAAAGGATTATCCTGTGACCTGTATTATCAATGATGGTATTTCTTGGATTCTTTCATTGTAGGCTCTGCTCGTAAGCAGATAAATTATCGATCCGTTCTTCCTTGTATATTAATAATGCTGATTAAGACTTGGCATCAGCCTTGAGTGGTTATTGGAATCACAGAAAAAAGATCAATCTGACTTTGACAGCTTCGCTGTCACAAGTTATCTGTAATCATATGCTAGGAATCCATTGTTAGAGTATTTCAATTGAGATTCAATGAGGCCAGATGGTTCTAGAAGAGAGGAAGGAAGTACGATGTTCCGGAGCACGGAATACACGAGGCTTCTAGTATTTATTAGAGGGGGTTCTGGAGAGAGTAGGTTGTTCATGTGGGCGGCGTCGATGGTAGATGTGTGATTTTTGTGTGTTTTATATATCATTTGAAGTTAAAGGAAAAGGAGCAAGAAAAAACAACAATCTTACGAGCCCCAGTTGAGGTGCTGTCCTATTGAAGACTGATAACATGTAAGATATGGCTTGATTCCGTACCTGATTCACCTGTTATGAACTCCATATAAAACTCAGAATAAAACAAAGCAAAACCGGTCCCTCGGCATAAACTACAAACTTCGGCTGGATGTTATTTTGAACAAGATATGCATGTAAGGGTGACGTTGCTGCCGACACTGACCAAAGAAACTAGCAGTATTTTGAAGGAAACGCCACGTTTTAGAATGTCTATAATTTAGAAATCGCCAAAGCCAAGTTGCTTGATTCTCTTTTATACGATTTCTTCATCTCGGAGGCTAGAACTAACTTCGTTATTTGGAAATCATGACAGGTGGTAAGTGTTGACGAACCAGATCATGATCAATAGTTACACAAGGAATGAAAGAAACACCCAAAAATGGGCACTCCCAGAGGTTCCACTACTTTCACCTCATCAGAGATGTTAACAATGCTTTACAAGCCAGACAGTCGTCTTCATTTTGAGGCCAAAACCATTATCTGTGGCATGTGAAAAGCTCAAGAAAGAAACAAAAGAAGATAAAGAGCAAGAGAGAATGAGATCTTTAAAAGAAACTCGTGGTCTTGATAACCTTTACAGCTATAGAGAGCAAATTCGGTTGATAAGCAAGGAAGGACCATCAACCATCCATGGTCCACCACCACATGTATTTGTACATATTAGGGAGCCACCACATAACTCTGGCTAGCCAAAAACCACAAAGCAGCAGCTATCTGCTCCTTTCAAGTGGGTCATGTCACCTGTGAAGCATATTCAGAAATGAGTGAAGCCATCAATAAGGACGCTCTTTGGGGCATACGAAATTGTAATTTTAGTCCATTCAGGAAAATACAATGGAACAAAGAGTAACTACATTACAGCAGTAAATCCACCCCAACTCCAAAAGTAGAGGAAAAATAGCAGCCAGCCCTAGGCGACAAGTACTATAATTAGCCCGGCTGTAGCCTGGTAAGCAAGTCAAAATTCGTTCTTAGAGAGCCTTCAGAAGCTGATGATCAAGTTACTTTCTTGGCAATTCTTGCGAGTACAGTTTACCCTAATATCCCCTATGAGGAGAAGAAATTAAGGTTCAGTTTTCTCCCGGCGGTTCCCTAATATCCCCTAAGATTTTGGAGGTTATGAGTGCAAGCAGCTTCTTTCAACCTGGACACGCTCCTGAAATATTCATTAATGTTGCGGGGCATTAGTAATTGGCAACACATTGGATGCAAAATTCACACAAGAATAAGAAAGGTAGGAGCTTGATTAGCTGAGAGAGATTATAAAGAGAGTTTTGACAGGTGATGTATTTCATTTCTAGAATAAGATACCACTGTTCTTGTTACAAGCCAGCTCATGAATTGTTTTGTTATGCAGTGTGGATTCAACTACGAAAATGTAATTAAAATTCAAGAACATGCCACCACGCTTTTGGCATCCTGTTATTAGTCTCACTGCAACACAATAAACTTGCTGTAAATGGAGTTGAGCACACACCTTAAGTTATCTGCTTTCAAGTTTAAGAACCAACCAAGGCTGGCAGAAGCACACAGAAGCGCCAAATCTTGGAGAACTCTCAGTATGGATGCAAACCAGTGGGTTTTTGCAAGTTTAAAATGCCTGCTTTAAACCTAAGACAGCGGGCTGGATTTAAAATGGTAGCAAAGTATCTCTAGGAACTAATATACATTAATTGTTCAAGATCAATTGATTAAAATGGATAGAAAAGCGATGAAACTAAACAGTGATACAAAGATGAAGCAGAGAACTTCATCTGCTTACACAAAAGCTACACCTACGATACAAAAATACACATCAAGGGATCTGAAACTTCATGTAGTCTTGTGTTCCAGGAGGACTAATGTACACCCACAGCAAAGAAATGATGATGGAGAGCAATCCGGACCACACATAGACAATGGTTGGGACCCTTCCCCTCCTTCCCATCAAGCCTTTGGCAAAGGGGTAAAGATGGGACAAAACCCAGAAGCTGAAGAACACTCCTCCAACGAGCCTGCTCCACTGTGGAAATGGGCTATACAAAGTTCTTGCAACTCCTACTGCAATTGCAATCAGGTTCAGCATCATTATTGTAATAGGAGGGACCATTAAAAAGCTCCACTTAACCACATATAAGTCAGCAAATTCATCATCTGCATCTTCAGGCGTGGCAGATTTAGATGTCAAAGTGAATGAGATGTCAACTCCTGCTATAACCTTCAGAAGTCCTTGTAAAACTGCTGCAGGATGGGCACTTGTTCCACCAATCAACCAAAACTGTTCGTTTCGCCACCAATCATGAAGTGTGATTCCTGACCATTTGATTTCTAGAATTGCAAGCAAGCATAGGGTGATGGTGATGGCCAACAAGAGGACTAGAAAGGTCACACTGAGGGATTGGACTATGAACTGGCCAGAAAAAAGAGAAATTGCAGGTAGGACGCAATAAACTATGAGAAACATGGATGTGAAAGGGTACATTCCGCAGTTGAAATATGCCACCCTCTGTAAGAATTTCATCCGGCGAGTAGCAAATAGAGCATTGTTCCGTGAAAAGAAGATTTCTACCGAGCCTGTTGCCCATCGAAGGACTTGGTGGAGCCTGTCTGTTAGATTAATGGGTGCTGTGCCTCGAAATGCATCCCTTTTGGTTACACAATAAATCGACCTCCATCCTCTATTGTGCATACGATAACCAGTCACCACATCTTCTGTTACCGAACCATATATCCATCCTACTCTTTTTCCCCACTCAGTTTTGTCCTCGTAGAAACAAGAGATAACACTAATTGCCTCTGCAACAGTTGCAGCATCTAAAGGCTCACGAGGCACCGCAAGGGAACCAGCTGGTCTTCCTTGTTTACCCGTTTCTTGCAAATCTTGAAGCAGCCTTCCCTGGTATTCTGCAACTGGGATGGATGCAGCTAGAGAAGTAGAGTTCCCAAACCTTTTAGGCAGAAGCAAAGACTCAATATCTGCATCATCATCATCGCTATTCTGGTCCCCATTGATTGGCAAAGCCATCTCATCCTCTTGCTTCTTTGCGGCCTTGGGTTTCCTCAAGAACAGTTTAATTTTCTTCCTACCAAACCATCCGTAGTGCTCTGTAGTTCTAGGAGGACTAAACCCATAAAGAGCTGTTCTGCGGAAAATACAACCTGTCCCAACATACATAGGACCCTGTAGGCCATCAAGAGCTCTCATGCTCACATCAAAGAATACTGTATTATGGTTAGCATACCGATCGCTTGGATCAATCCCTTCAAACCTTTGCGGGAACTGAACATAACAGATCCTATCACCACCCCTATCAAGCATAAAGCACATCCCTTCCCTCAAAGCCAAGGAGTTATAGATGTAGTGATCACAGTCCAGATTCAGAATGAATGGACCATTTGACATGATTGCGCTGGTTCTCACTAAAGCATTCATTGCCCCAGCTTTCTTGTTGTGATCATAATCTGGCCTTTTCTCTCGAGACACATAGACCAACATTGGCAATCTGATATCAATTTCTGTGGTGTCAAGCAAGTTTTCACCATCTGCTTCTACTCCAAAAACAGGTTCTGCATTTGGAGGAGCTAGCATAGCCTGAAAAGAAAAGCAAAAATGTTGAAGGACACTCTATTCAACATCTCATTCTCTAGAAAATTTACAAAAACTCATAAGCAAGAGAGTTACCTGGATTACACCTGCATGGTCTCCTTTTGAGTGGTCTGCTTCTCCAGAAGTCCAAGTTCCCGGCCAATGAGAACCATCTGACATCCAGGTAGCCTTTGGTACCTTCACAATTTCTGATGGATTGCCCCCCATTTCCATCTGATTCTTCCTCGCTCGAAGCTCTTCATGGGCATTATAGGCATCTGATCTTCTCCTAATTGACTCCGTCAGTGAATTGATCCTCACCTTAAATTCATCATATTCTCTCTTTACTCTTCTCCTCTCTCTAACAAAATCAAGTCTCACTTTGTTCTTAAGAAAATCGCGTTTCTGCCCAAAATAAGCCTCAGGGTTCCTGGGTTCTATATTGTGTTTCCTACAGAAAGGAACCCAAATTCTGGCAAAGCTAGCTGTCTCAGCCAGAGCTTCAAACGTCAAAAGAGATCCACCATCATCTGATAAGTAACAAGCCAGCTTTTCTACCGGATAATCAACTGCAAGGATCGAAAGGATGGTGTTTGCAGTGACCAAAGGAGGCTCTTTTTCAGGGTCAGCCGTGGAAACAAACACATCAATGCCTGGAAGGTCTGATCGGCCTTTTGGGTTTCGAAGACTGGGGGATTCAAAGCGCTGTTTCAGCACAGAGAGGTCAGTCACTCTGTTTACAGGGCAGAGCTTAGGGAGCTGATCAAGAATCCATGACACACCAAACCATAACTCACAAGTTATGGACATCCCCCACAACCACATTGCTTCGCGATTGGGGTGTCGGATTCTCCATGTTAGGAATAGACCAAGAGCCGCAAGACGTATCATGATGAGTAGTCTGCATAGTAATAAAAAACTTCATATTTTAGACACTAATCAAAACACAGGCGGTGCAGCGCCTAAAAAATTCGTATTGAAATTGATTTAACAACACAAATTGAGTTGTTCATCATCCAGTACCACTTAAAATCACATTATTTACACATAAAAAATTCACTAATAATCACATAATCCATACAGATTACAAACAGAGTGATAAACTCCCACTTCCAAACGACAATTAGCATAAAACCCATCTTATGAAACCGTAAGTAACCCAATAAATTGAGAATATCAAACCAGCACATATGTGATCTAAAACATATAACCAAATACTAAACCATGAAAATCAAATGGCGAGTAGCATTAATGATTAAGTTTTTCTTTCTTTCCGGTTTATATCAAGCCATATAGCCAAAATCATAGATTCAAGTGTATGGGTTTTTTTTTACCTGTAAGGGCTGAGAATTGCAGCAGAAACCCCAACCTTCCTGGTCAAAGGCCTCCTACTTCTCTCTCCAAAATCTGGAGGAGGCTCAAATCCATTAGCACCTGATCCAGCACCATACCCATCTTTAGGCCACACAGCATTTCCATAACCATAAGTCCCCTTCGTCTCAAACAACCACCTAGTATGGTCAAAATCAGGAGGATGGCTCTGCGCCTTAAACGACTTCACAAGTGAAAGCCTCTTATCCAATTTAGGCAATGGTAGTGCCTGATCATCTGCTTCACTTTTAGCCTCATCATAATCATAATCATCGTCATCCTCAGCTTCATCATCAGCATCCTTGTATGGTTCCTTGCAACCAGGACAATGCCCCCCTCCATTAGACCCTACACAATCTAAATAACAATCTCTACAAATCTTGAACCCACATTCACATTTTCCCCTAATTGCTTTCTCATCACAACCTTTCATTCCACAAACAAGCCCAGATTTCAGAGACTCGTTGTTTTCCATTGAGCAATCAACTACATGCCCGCGTGTGACAGAATTGAACCCACCAGTGAAAATAGTACCAGAAATGAAACTCCTCTCAGGTTTGGCAGCATTTGTGATGTCTTCAGCTAGGCTTGTCTGTGAAGCTGAGAAGCTCTGGTGATCTGGAGTGGGAGGTATATGGACAGTGTAGGAGACGAACTCTGAATTAATCTCCTCCGTGGTATCATCTCTGGACATTGAACAGTATCTGCCTCCACTTGGGGTTCTGTTTCTACTGTTGCTAAGAGGGGAATTTGGGTTGTTTGAAATGGAAGCTCTTGGTACTGGACTAGTTAAGCCCATGCTTCTACTTCCTCCTCCTTTGCCTCCTGAGGAGACTGTTATGGTCACTGGAGATGAACATGGAGAACTAGCCCTTTTCACCATTTTCTTTGATGCTTAAGGGTTTTTTTTTTGTGTTTTTTTAAAAACCTCTCTCACGAGTGGCACATTCGAATGCTGAGGCTTGTATTGTATCTTTGGAAAGTAAGAGAATGTAAAATGAAGAGAACCCAAAGGAAGTTAAGTAGTTTCAAGTGAAGATGAAGATCTTCAACGG
>Ga0307518_10004099_pt1 | contig 10459 bp, 4 predicted proteins | sample 25_EM_MG_FD_203889 | JGI IMG/M metagenome (GOLD analysis project Ga0307518, IMG submission 203889) | Populus trichocarpa ectomycorrhiza microbial communities from riparian zone in the Pacific Northwest, United States - 25_EM | ecosystem: Host-associated > Plants > Roots > Unclassified | place...
TAAATATATTTTTTTAAAATCAAAGTTTTAAAAAACAGGAGACAAAAGAAGCCTGATTATATTGTGGCTGTGCTGTCGCTGACTGTATTATTGAGGATTGAATTGTGGTCGAAAAACGAAAAAGTCAAGCTCATCCATGAAGGCAAAAGTAACGTAAAGTGGTAGAATTAGAATGTATCAATATGGTCAAAGTGATAATAGTTTTTTCTTCCGGCTTATCTGTGTGAATTGAACATATATGGGGTGCTGGTGCAAGTGGTTGCAGAGAGATGGTGATGAAGAATGGAAATTGCATTAGTCTCCATTGTTGGAAGCAAGTGGGGAAGGTGTTTTCATGACTGAAAACGGGGATGTGATGGGTCGGCATAAATTGGACGTCAGGCAAGATTCAAACATGGCATGCCACTTCCATCCACTTGTTCTGGCGGACCCCGTCGACCCTGGACATTTGAGATGGAAGCTGACTGTCATGAGTCCAGTCAAAAACTCCCTTTCTGGGAGTTTATTTCGTCCTGCCTTGCAGACAAAGAGGAACTAAAAATGAATCCTGCAACTATTGTATCAATGGGAAAGAAATGAAAAGGAAAAGGGACTCATGATGTCAATAATAGTGCCTAGCTAGCTAGCTGTGGTGGATGTAATCAATTACAAATTCTCTTCGATTCATCTTCGTGGAGATATCATTCCTTTTGTTTTCACTGTCTCCTTTTTTAGGGAGAGAGGTTCTGACGATCTCTCTAAAAAAAAACCCTTCTCTTCTGTTGGATTTTGGAGTTGCCGGCCATTTTTCTGGCAAGAACAATCATTCAGGAAACCAAATAACTCCTATAATTAATAAAATGCACATACTTTTTGTTAAACTTGATCGACTGTATGGAATGATTTATAATAGATTCAATTAAAGATTTATCTGTAGAGCCAATGATTCTTCTTTTATTTTTCAATATCCTGGAGATTGAATATGGATTTGCTTGTCCAGTTTATTTGTATTGGTTTCATCTAAATAATCTCTTCATGTTTTTATAATTGATTAGAGTATATAATCTTGTAAAAACAAAAACAAAAATCACATCTTTATCGAAGAAGATTTTCTATAATTCATGGAAAAAAACTCGAATAACAGTGGTGTTTCTGGGGGGGAACGTTATGAGAGAAATAAGAAAATAATAATTAAATATTGTGAGAAACTTTTTGACCAGATAAACAGTAGAGTGTGACATAGCAAATCGAATGGTGACATGTGGAATGAGTCAGGCTCATTGGGTTCGACGACATAAAAGGTGGGTATGTAGTGTCAGGTCATGCAGTTGGGTATGTGGCTGGGGACTCCTGGGGACAAGAGCATGCTTTCTGGGTTGCCTTTTCCTTTTGTTTTTGCCTGCCTCTACAAAATTGGCCTCTCCCCCTTCCACATTCTCTTTAATTTGTGATAGATACAGTCAAATTAATTAGTTGTGTTTTGTTAATTAATTAATTATTCTAATAAAAATATAGATAGTAGAAGGAAAAAGAAACGTGGGTAGGGATATAATATTGGCGGAGATAATTTTATTATTTTCTTATGAGTCATGAGTTATAAAAAATGTTTGAATTTTGTATTAGTTAAGAAATACTGGAATGTTTTTCTTATGGTTTAAAAATAATATTAAAATTAGTTTAAAAACAGGTGGATAAATGGGGGGTCGTTAGTACTGGTACATGATAATAAAGGACCATGTACATACACGTACATGTAATCTAATTGATTAGATAAGGTTGACCAGGTACCGATGCTCGGACAACTCCCACGTGGTCTGATGTTGAGCGCACGTGACCGCTGTCTGGATTTTGCCTTCCCTTCCCTTGTGATGAAAAGTTAAAACTCACTACTACTGGTTCTCCTACTTTTGTAATTCGGTCAGCTCTTAACCCTCTGCTATAAATCTTGTTATTTTAATCCCCCCTGGCTGACAGAAAACATAGAAAGACAGGCATAAGATGAGACTAGAGAGACCATCTTTAAAAAGTAGAGGGACCGGTAATGATTTTTAGCCCTTCCCTTGCTGCTTAGCTTGCACGTGTAAATGGTAGAAGACTGTAAGTAGGAGAAGAAATCTCTCCAAGGTACAGTGGGTCCCCATGATTTACGGTGTGCTCGTGATGGTGATGATCAATCTAATCTGAATCTGATGATGGACGTAGCAGCCAGCCATATGTCTCTCAAGAGAAGCTCTTGCCATCAAGCATTCATTCCATTGTCCACGTGAAACCACGTTCTAAAGCTACTTCTCGGTGTGGCTATGTTTGGTATATTTGATGGTGTTGTAATGTTGTTTATCCTGTTTTTTAAAATTGTTTTTTATTTTAAAATTATTTAAATTAATATTTTTTTTATTTCTTTGTAGTTTTAATGCAGAGATATTAAAATTTTAAAAAATATATAAAAAATATTATTTTCCAATTGAAAAATAATTTTGCAAGATCATCTTGTTTAACATTATAGAGGATGTCTGTATTTTTAATGGCAACCTCCTTTTCTTCTTTCTTTTAAAAGAATAGCTGCAATTATGTTTGATTAGTGTTTTTTTTTAAGAAAAATAAAAAAAAATATTTGGTTTAAAGAATTGAGATAAATACAAAAATAAATTTATATCTAATATGATTTTAAAATAAATTTATATCCATTCAATATATAAATAGTGTTTAACTTGGCCTGAGAAAAAGCATCGACGAGAAGCAGTGGCCTGAGAAAGAGGATCGAGGAGAACCAGCGCCATTTATCTATCCCCGTGGAGGAAGACCAAGAATTATTAAAAACCAAAGCATGGAAATCATCGAAGATTTATATATAATTAAGTGGGTGGTTTTTCTGCGCTTGTTATTACTATGCATCATGTTTTCTTAAAATATTTTATACTTTAAAATATATTAAAATAATTTTTATTTTTAATGTTATCAGTTAAAACCACAAAAAAATATTAATATTGTACATGTTGCCTAATTAACAAAAAAACCTTAGGTATGTGAGTTTTATTGTAGCTATGAACATAGTTTATTTTATATTATTATAGCGAGAACATAGCGAGATTATCATTTTGTTTTTGGGTTCAAAAGACTAACACTCTTTTTTTAGGATAGTTTAGTATTTTCTGGATGTCCATGGGACATTAAAAGATTTTTTAAGGTATGTTGGTCTTTTTCGGGTTTTTTTATGATAAAAATATGTTTTTATCTTCGAAGTCAATAAAATTTATAGCTATTAATCAATGGTTATTTTATCTTTTCAAAAATATTAAAAATGTCAAAATATTTATTTATCCCTTAGATCAAGAAAAATTAGAGTGGTTAATCGAGTGCTTTTTCTGTTTTTCACTTATTAAAGAACTGTAAAAATACGTTTTTTCTCTTATAAAAGATAAAAATCAAGGCATAAAATTAGGGGTATTTATGTCCTTTCACGATATATTTTTTTAATTCTTAGGTTCATGGAGGGCATTGCAATATTTTTCATTTGAAAAAAAATATTTTTTTATTCAAAAAGTTGGTTGTTGGTGCTGATGAAGGCGTGTCGGCGCATGAGTGGTGCGTGCGATGTCATATAATGGCTAAACCTGTCTTTCCGTTTCGTCCCCAGAAGCTCCACTGTGTCCTCTTCCTTACAAGACGGCGCGTAATGGTGGATGATGGACAATTTATTGCCGATGATTGTTTCTTTTTCTTCTATTGTCTTTTCTCTCTTTTATAGAAATTGCACGTCTAACCTCTTTTCTTTAGCATTTTCAACTTTAGTCCTTGTTTATTTTCTTCCTTTGTCTTTTTATAAAAGTTTTTTATGTTTTTGATCTTGTCATAAAATTATAATTTGTCATATATTATTTGTTTTCAATTTGACACTTATTCTTTTGATTTCTGATATTTTTCCTTGTTTCTTTTGTTATAGTCTTGTTACTTTTTAATTTTATCATTCAATCAAAGTTTATGTTCTTTTATTATTTTAATTTAGCCCTTATTCTTTTAATATTTTTTATTTTGTTAAAGTTTTTTTCTTTTTAATTCAACCCTCCAATTTTTGTTATGCCCTTTAATTTTTTTTTTTCTATTATGGTTTTCACCCTTATTCTTCTAATCATAGTTTTTTGTGCAATTGATTTTTTTCAAATTTTATCTTTTGGTGATTGATTGATTGGGGAATGAGTTTCGTAGTTTTTTTTATTTGGCATGCTTCTAATCTAATGACATGGATAGCAAGTTTGAAACATTAATACGGTTCGAGATTTTTTTTTCTTATTTTCCTTTATAATTTTATCATTCTACATTGTTTTTTTTTTTTTAAAAAAAAAGAGTTTTAAAGTTATCTTCTCTATCAATTTATTTCGGTCTTATGGCTTGGACAATGGGTTTTGTAGCCCTTTTTCAAATAGATATTTTTTAAATATTTTGCTCGTATTTAATTTTTAAATATGTTTTTTTTATTATATACAAGTGAGTTTATTTTATATAAAAAAATATATTTTTTAAAATTTTATTCACTCAACTTTGTATGTCTTCTATTCCTATTTTTTTTTTATTGATTTTAATAAATAAAATCCGGAGATACAAACGAGTAAATGTCTCATTTTATAATATCGAATATCTTGATCTATATTTATCTCTCAATTTTTCAAGTTTTTTTTATTTATTGTTAACGATTTTATTTTGTTTGTTTACATAGATGATTACTGATTTATTTGATTAAATACTTCTATTACCTTTTTTTGGTTTATATTTTAAATTTTTCATGTAAAATATTATATCAAAATAGTCTATATATTTTAATTTTTTTTATAAAAAAATTACAATTCACGGAGCATGAACCAGTTGTTGGTATGTAATTAATTTACGTGACATGTACTTTATGTTATTTCTTATATATCAACCCGGTTCATTGTATGAAACTAATTTTAATTAATTAGTGTAAAGAATTTCATTATCTATGATTAGTTTTTTTCTTCTGATAATTATACGTATATAAAAATGAAATGGTCTTTTACCGTAGAAAGGACACAATTGAGTTTTTCTCTAATTTTTCATTATAGTGGGTATTGTAGTAGTGATATACATGTAATTTTCATGTTTTTTATTTTTTATTTTACACGTAATCTAATTATCATTATTTTTTTATAATATTTTTTTTTACTTTTTACTTTTTTTTCTTTACATTTTTTTTGAAAAAAAGATATTATTTTTTTATTCTCCATACTTTGAATGTTTATCACTCTAGACTTGATATTTTTATATCATTTTTTTATCTTCATTCTTTTATAATTTTATTTTTTTATTTATATTTTTTAAAAATATTATTACATGAAGACCGAGAAAATAGTGTTTTGATGAAGCAATTGTAACATTATCCTATTTTTCTACAACGTTAAAAATGAGATTAAGATTTTATATGTTTTTATTAACGCATATGATCTTCATTGTATTTTATTATATGTAAGTGTTGACCTTTTGATTCATAGTTATATTTTCTCTTTACTATAAAAAACACATTAATAATACCTATATATTAATTTGTTTGTGTCAAAAAAAATATATTTAATTTACAGCTAGCAAGTTGAATTAACATGTTAATATTTTTTATTATTTACCGGTACATATGGTTCTGGACTCATTTTATTTAAATGCATGCATGTATTTTTTAATTTATAATTAAGACTTTTGTTGTAACAAATATATTTGAAAAGCTTGAATATATATATATTTTAAAAAATATTATTTGACTCACATCAAAATACAAGTCAAATAATTAGTGATTATCTATAATTACTCAGTATACAATAAATCAATTAAGCTAGGTGTTGACTGACCTAGTCCAAGAAATTAAAATTATGTTATATATTGACTAGGTAGAAAGACGTTATATTGTACATTTTGGAACAATGATGATATTTGATTTTGACTAGCTTGGATATAATAATATATAATAATAATAAAAACTTAAAGAAGTGTTTGTTTTTGTGCTTCCGTATGTTTTTCAATTTGTTTTTATTTTTTTTGTTTGAATAGTTGTTTTTTTTAGTTTTAATATACTAATATAAAAAATAAATGTTTTTTTAAAATATAATTTTAATATATTTAAATTAAAAGAAATCAGCACCACATTATTAAATATACTTAGAGGGTGTTTGACATAATTTTTAATGATATTTTAGGTGTTTTTGGTATGAAAAAATTTTAAATTAATTTTTTTAGCGTTTCTTAGTAATTTTAATGCATTAATATATATTTTCTTAAAATATTTGACACCACAGTGTAGCATCACCACACAATCCACCTTAAAATTAATTCCATTAAACTTTGAAAAACCACTTCAAAATCCCAAACCTCCTCTCCCTAAGTGGTAGGCTTAAAGCAGTGATTTATTTTCAGTGGACGCTTTTTCTTTCGAAGAGTAGTTTTGTCAATTTGTTTTTATTAATTTAATTTGCACATGATCCTCGCATCGAATGTTTTTTGGCTCTATTATATATCTTATGAAGAATTATTTCAAGGCTGTAGGACACCAATCAAACGCGCCATACATGAGCGTTGTCTTTCACGACATGCTTTTAGTTTTACGCGGTCACGATTAGGTTTTGTTTGTTTCTATGATACGGTGGGGTTCAATTTTATATCTATATATTCAATTGAATTTTTTTAAATTTAAATTAGAAAAAATTATAATTTATAATTTTTTTAAAATTACAATTATAAAAACAATCACATTATCAAATATACAGTAACATTTATTTACTGTTTTAAAATTAAAAAAACAAAAAAAAGGTATGTTTATTTCTCTTTTTTTATTATTTTTTTAAGAATAAAAATTAGATATTTATTTTTATATTTTAATCTATATAACACAGTTATATTTTTTCTATAATAATCTTTTGTATTTTAAGATACTAATCCATCACAAAACAACATTTCCTCCTGGCTTCAAAATTGGCTTGCACACCGAATTATTTATTATTCCTATCTAGCTAGATGATAAGGCGCGTGGATTTCTGACAACAAACAGGGAGTGATAATTTCTATGTATTTGTGGAGGATTAGTCGAGTGGTAGTGGTAGCCAGTGTTTATTCCTTCATATTCTCAATGATATATATATATATATACACACACTAAAATATAGTAAGAGTGGTGAGGTGGCTGATTTATTTAAAATGCAATAAATAAAGAAATATAAAATATCTTTATTTTTGAAGAAATACTGATTTTTTTAAATCTAAAACCACTGTTCATTTAAGGTTTATTTTGCTTTGAAAATGCGCAAGACACTTTAAGAGTATATTATTGTTCTTAAACAAATCAAGGCTTCGTAGAAAGGAGAGCAGAACACAAGAATATCAAATATTTATGCGCAAAACCTGGTTGGTCTCAAGGGGCAAAGGAGTAACAATCCAGTGTATGCATTCATATCATATGAATGATTCCTTGCTGCTGAATCCCCTTTTCTAATATTTTTATCCTTCTCCTCGCAGCTCAAACTCTTCAAGTAAAGAATAGTAGTCCCGCAGGCTCTCTTTTTTTCCTTGTTATATTTTATAGCAGCCTTTATTCTTCTCTTCTCTGTGATTTATTTACCTTTGAAAAACTCTTGACATGAAAAAAATTATTTTTATATAGTTACTCTATATATCATGGTTTCTGTTTCTGGATTTGATGATCTGAAACTGATATATATACATGAGAAATATTAGTATTTCTAACTTTTTATATATCTTAATCTCTCTTTAAATCTCGATTAACTTCCAGCTTTCGATCTTCTGCTAAGTTAGAATATATATGTGCTGGAGAAGATCAAGTATTTGGTAGTTTAAATTCAGTAATAAAAGAAGAAACTTGCAGGGAGATCAAGAGAGAAGAATCGAAGAAGAGATCAGATTAAAGCTGGCAAATAATAGCAAGTGGTGGGAGAGAGTAGATGTGGCAAGTAGAACCATGGCTGGTTTTGAAGGTAATAATTCTCGATACGTTCATGGTCAAAATCACAACAACCTTCTCAGACCTGAACTTCATCTGATTCAAAGACCTTCATCCATTCCTTCCTCTGATTCTAGAGACAACAACAATACCCCATCACCACCAGATCATGCCAACCAAACTGCTCATCACCATCCTGATAGTAGTGCTACCACTAGCTCTGGCGGCGGCACCAATCCGAATCGCCGTCCTAGAGGTCGTCCTGCTGGTTCCAAGAACAAACCGAAGCCACCCATTATTGTAACCCGGGACAGCCCTAATGCCCTCCGATCCCATGTGATTGAGATCTCTAATGGTGCTGATATAGTGGAAAGCGTGTCCACTTATGCGAGGAAAAGAGGAAGAGGAGTTTGTGTTCTTAGTGGAAGTGGGACAGTTGCTAATGTTACTCTAAGGCAACCCGCTTCTCCTGCAGGAAGCGTGCTTACTTTGCACGGAAGGTTTGAGATCCTTTCGCTATCTGGAACTGTGCTTCCGCCACCTGCGCCACCTGGGGCGGGAGGGCTGTCCATATTTTTGTCCGGTGGACAAGGACAAGTTGTTGGAGGGAATGTTGTGGGGCCTTTGATGGCTGCAGGTCCAGTGGTTTTGATGGCTGCATCTTTTGCTAATGCAGTATTTGAGCGTTTGCCTTTGGATGATCAGGAGGAAGCTGGGGCGGTGCAGGTTCAGCCCACAGCTTCTCAGTCTTCGGGTGTGACTGGAAGTGGTGGACAGATGGGCGATGGCGGAGGAGGCAGCGGTACTGGAGGAGCTGGTAGTGGTTTTTTTAATATGGCCGGAGGAGCTCATCACGGGAATTATCCATTTTCAGGTGATTTGTTTGGACCATGGGGTGGAAGTGCTGCCAGGCCTCCATTTTAATTAGGGTACCAAGGTTTTTTTTTCCAACGAGTGACGAGTTAGAGACATTGTACTATCAGATTTTGGGCGAGACAATTTCTGATCAGCTTTCAATAATAATTGATGATGGAGCATTAATGATCGATCATGAGGGGGTATATATATAGAACAATTAAGCTGCTAGCTAGCATATATTTTGTATTAATGTATGAACATGGTTGTGATGTGGTGATAAGAAAGATCGAGATTGGTCTTATCTAATTTCTTCATTGACAAGTCCATAAAGATAGAAGAAGAAGAAGAAGAAGATGTATATTCATGGAGGCTGCCTGGTACTAATAATTACTTTGGAACCCAGATAGGAGCTAGAGCTATGGATTTACAGATTTGTCGAGGTCAGTAAGTTCAACTTCATATGTATAAACCATTTTGGGTTTCCTCTGTGTCTTTTCTTTTTCTTTTTATCAATAATTTGTAGCTATATTTGGAAGTTCTAATATAGTATATATTTTGATGCCCATCTCTAGCTAGCTAGGGTTTAATATATACATAATTTTATGTCTCTCTCTAGTTTTTTAAAATTCTTTTTTTTCTTTTTATCAATACACATGTCTCCATTTCCAGTGCAAGAAATTAATATTATTTATTATGATATGTTTTTGTTTTGATATCTGAATAGAAAAATGCGCCGCTTCAGTTTATATATGAAATATCTGTTCTTCATATCGAAAATAAGTACACTCGTGGGGGTTTTCTTGATACAATATATAGTGTAATTATGAGTTTGGTCATTGTAATAAAGCAAGAACATGTTGGAGAGTGAAAATATATAGATAAATATTTCAGAGTAAATTTTTATTTTTTTAAGACAGGAGATAGAGATACAAGGAAACATGTTTTGTTTGTCTTTTTTTTTTTTATCGCTGTCTCTGTCTCTATATATTTATTTCGAAACAATAAACAAATGTCAACTTAATAATATATATCATTCATGTAACCCAGTAATGCTTAATTAGAGTATGTGCCTTGTCTTTAGCATTACGTACATTCTTTGTTTGTAGGCAAGGGCACCCTACGATATAGATCCCCCCTGAGCAGCTCAGCTCAGCTCAATCCCAAAGCACTACGTGCTGCAGCCGGTATCCACATATATTGTTTGTGATCTTGCATGTGGCCATGTCTTCTTCCTTTATTTCATTTCTGCTTGCCCAACTGAGGAAAAGCACAGCGAAGAACCTTAAAAGCCTGTTGCTCTATTTACAGTAAAAAAGAGAGAGAAAAAACCTAGTCCTGAACTTCGAGAACAATTGATGCCCTAATTAAGGTGTCTCGCTCTCTCCCTCTTCTTTTTTTACTCTCTTTTCTCTCTCCATCTCCTGCATGCCCAATTCACACTTCTTTCTTTGACCAAGCGTTACAGCAGTAGCTAGAGAGTTCTCTTGTCAGTTACAATGTATGAAACTAACAAGACTACTGTTACGGTCGTAAAACAAGCCTGTCTACCCCCAAACTTCAGTTTTCTGAGCCATGGAACTCAAGCCTCTAGTTGTCAAGTGCCAACATTAACATACATGAAAAGAAGAAAAACTCACTTCCCAACGAGAGAAGTGTAATAAATAAATAAAAAAA
>Ga0307518_10004100_pt1 | contig 10458 bp, 8 predicted proteins | sample 25_EM_MG_FD_203889 | JGI IMG/M metagenome (GOLD analysis project Ga0307518, IMG submission 203889) | Populus trichocarpa ectomycorrhiza microbial communities from riparian zone in the Pacific Northwest, United States - 25_EM | ecosystem: Host-associated > Plants > Roots > Unclassified | place...
CAAGATTGCAGCCATGGCAAGACTGCAGCCATGGCACTACTGTGGCCACGGCAAGACTGCAGCCATGGCACTACTGCGGCCACGGCACTACTGCGGCCATGGCAAGACTGCAGCCATGGCAAGACTGTGGCCATGACACTACTGCAGCAGCAGCAAGACTGTGGCTATGACACAACTGCAGCCATGGCAAGACTGTGTCCATGGCAAGATGCCATGGCTGCACATGATTACCACTGTTTTACTTGCCCAGCTCATGTTGCACTTGGTACTATGTGTCCAGGACATTGTTGCTGCGGCTGGAGCATGCCGAAGAATTATTCCCGCAGCCATATTTGGACTCCTGCAGACCTTTCTGCTCACAACATATGTCTGGCAATGATATTTGCTTAATACATGATTATCACTGTTTTACTTGCCCAGCTCATGTTGTACTTGGTACTATGTGTCTGGGACATTGTTGCTGAGGCTGGAGCATGCCAGAGCATTATTCCTGCAGCCATATTTGGACTCCTGCGGACCTTTCTGCTCACAACATATGTTTGGCAATGATATTTGTGTAATACATGATTATCACTGTTTTACTTGCCCAACTCATGTTGTATATGATACTATGTGTCTGGGACATTGTTGCTGAGGCTGGAGCATGCCAGAGCATTATTCCTGTGGCCATATTTGGACTCCTGCGGACCTTTCTGCTCACAACATATATTTGGCAATGATATTTGTTTAATACATGATTACTGTCAAGACCATGTCCAACTCCGGACTCTTATCCGGTTACTCCAGACTCATCGCAGCACTGTAACTCAACTCCGGTCCTCTGCACATCACTCTGGTCCCAGACACGCACATATCCTTCCGCTAAGTGCGACCCTTGGCATTAGACTCAATCCAGTCGTTACCACACTTCCCCGTCTACCCTGTTGTACCGTGAGTTCTCCGTGCCCAGTTTATATCTTCTACCTTGTAGTATTTTCTCTGGACCTTACTTATTTTCATTGGACCTGACCTGTTCCCAACTCGGGTTGTTCCTTGTCCGCCCTTTGGGCTGTTTACTTGTCACTGTAAATACTCGACCCTAGTTCTCCTTAGTATAAGTACCCTGTACTCCGTCCTGTACTCCTCAGTCTGAAATCAACTTAGTCTCTACTCCTGTCCCGTCCATCTCCGCCTCTGTCTCCGCCTGACTGGAACCTACGCAAGGGATCAACGCTCAATCCCCTTGTTGTTGAATCCAATCGGTCCCAACTCCGGCCGGACTAAACCCTTGTCCAGCCTCTGCTCTTCTCCTTCATCCGTTTCCATCCAGACTTGACCAGACTGCTTACCGGAGTAGACCTGGACTTGACAGTATTTCAGACTCACACTTGTGTGGGTTCACTGTCCCAAACCCCGTATGCATACCCTGTTCGATTCCCTTATGACTATGACCACGCGCTCTCGCGCTTGTACTGCTGCAGCACTTGCTGAGGAAGCAGGTGCAGTAGACGACCTCCACCTCTCTGCCGCCCAACAAGCCCTGTATAACCGCAGGCAACCTCCGGCTTCTGTAAGCCAATTCCAGAGCTTTACAGCTCGCAACCCAGCAGTGCCTTTGACTCCGCGTCGAGATGCTGCATCCCAGAGCCTTCGTGGTTCTGTGGACTTTGGTCACCATGAATCAGTTTCTGGTGATTGATTCCCTTACCGTTGCGACCCCACTCCGGATCGTTGCGAACCTGCCCGTCACCAATGGTTTGGCCCCGAGGATGGACCCAGAGATGATCCGGATGACCCTGGAGATGGCAATAACGACGACGACGATGACGAATTTGTCGACGCCCCGGAAGAGCTAGACCCTGGTTTAGCTGTTTTCCACAATCTAGCCATCACCGTTAACCGCCTCTCCTGCTCTTCCCGCCGGACCAACAAGTCCTCCTCCTCCCGTGCCAAAGTCCGGGAACCGGACACCTTCAACGGCACAGACCCCAAAAAACTCAGGACCTTCTTGGTCCAATGTGAGCTCTGCTTCCAGGACCGTGCCAAAGCATTCTGCCTAGATAGGGCTAAGGTAACGTTTGCCCAGTCCTATCTCAAAGGTATGACGTTGGAGTGGTTCGAACCGGACCTCCTGAACTCCGGAGATCCAGCTGACCGTCCACGCTGGATGGACAGCTGGGTTCACTTCATTGCCGAGCTACAAAGTATGTTTGGACCTCACAACCCCATCGCCGATGCCGAGCATCAACTCGAGCACCTCCAGATGAAGGACGCGCACCGTGTTACACGGTACATCGTGGACTTCAACTGCCTCGCCTCCCAAGTCCAGGACTACGGAGATGGCGCGCTCCGCCGCCTGTTCTACTCCGGACTTCCAGATCATCTGAAAGATGAGATTGCTCCAGTTGGCAAACCTCTGACTCTCCATGGACTCCGGGCGCTGTGCCAGGAGATCAATGCGCGCTACTGGGAGCGCAAAGATGAAATTGCTCGTACCACAAAGAGTCAGTCCACCCCTTCCCCAGCTAAGTCCTCCGACTCCGGAGGCAACTCATCCAAGTCCGGCAAGGAGAAATCCAAGGCTGGCAACACCGCTAGCCCCGCTGCCGTTGGCTCGTCCAAAACAACCAACAATCCGACCTCTTCTGGTTCTAACAGACCGGACCTCACCAACAAGCTTGGTAAGGATGGTAAACTCACCGCTGATGAGCGAAAACGGTGTCTAGATAATAACCTCTGCATGTTCTGCAGAGGTCCCGGTCACTTCGTGGACAATTGTCCAAAGAAGACCAAAAAGGCCAAGGCTCGCGCTGTGGCCATCGCTGCTGAGTCCGGTAAAACGGACTCTACTAACTCGGGTGCCAACTCCGAGTCAAAAAAAGAGTAAGCAGCTCCTGGCCCTCCGCACAACCGGCGAGCTGCGTTGACTCCGGAAGTGCACCCAAGGAGGCTCGCCTCAACGTGTCTGCTCTCTTAGACCCTAATTCCCTTATGCCTCATGTTTTCCTTTTGTCTTACGATTTACCAGAACTCCGTGTACTTGTGGACTCCGGTTCCACACACTGTTTTGTAGATACCCAATATGCTCTCGGACACTCTCTCTCCACTTACTCCATTCCTCCGATTGTACTCCGGCTCTTTGACGGTACCTCGAATTTTGTAATTACTCAAGCCGTCGATCTATCAGTGAAATTCCCCGCATCCGGTGATGTCACCCCTATGACCTTCTACCTCGCCCCGTTAGACTCTGAATGCATAATTGTCCTTGGACATAACTGGCTCACCTGCTACAATCCGTTGATTGACTGGGTCCTGAGCAGTTTAACTTTCCGGACCCCTGCACCAAGTTTGCTAGCGCCCCCGTCAACTCCCTCTCCAGTTCAGTCTGGTAACCCTGTCTCCAGCCTCTCTGGCCAATCTGACCCCGGCCTTGTGCCATCTGTCGACACTCCGGTTTGCACCCCTCTGCACATCTCTCTGATAAATGCAGCCGCATTCGTGCGTGTGTGCAAATTAGAGGGATCCACCAAATACCAACTTCAGCTGTGTCCTTCTGACACAGCAAAGGCTTGTTCTTCCTCTGCCTCAACTCCGCCGGACTTGGACATTGTCCCTCCGGAGTATTGTGATTATGCGGATGTGTTCAGCAAGGCGAAAGCTTCCAAACTGCCCCCGCATCGCGACTACGACTTGAAGATCGACCTTGAAGAAGGTACTTCCCCACCTCTGGGGACTCTCTACTCACTGTCTCCGGTCAAGCTCTCCGCTCTCTGGACCTTCATTGACGAGAACCTCAATACAGGTTTCATCCGTCCTACCACTTCCTCCCACGCTGCTCCGGTCCTCTTTGTAAAGAAGAAGGACGGCTCACTCCGCCTCTGCGTTGACTTCCGAGGCCTAAACAAAATTACCAAGAAGGATTGCTACCCACTTCCCCTTATCTCTGACCTACTAGACTCCCCTAGCCGTGCTAAGATCTACTCAAAGATTGACCTCTGGCACGCGTACCATCTAGTCCAGATTGCTCCGGGCAATGAGTGGAAAACCGCCTTCCGTATGCGCTATGGGTCTTACAAGTGGTTAGTAATGCCCTTTGGCCTCACTAACGCCCCTGCAGCATTCCAGCGGTTTGTCAACACTATCTTTGCTAACATGCTGGATGTCTGCGTCGTCATGTACCTTGACGACATCCTCATTTACTCTGAGGATATGGAGTCCCACCAGCAGCACGTCCAGGGAGTGCTCCGCTGTCTCCGGTTGCATGGCCTCTTCGCCAAACCGGAGAAATGTGAGTTCCACTCAGACTCGGTAGAGTATCTTGGCTACCGCCTATCTCCGGAAGGTTTGACTATGTCTCCGGACAAGATCCAAACCATCTCCGACTTGCCTGAACCGCGAAAGGTAAAGGACATCCAGTCCTTCCTAGGCTTCGCCAATTTCTACCGCCGGTTCATTTTCAACTACTCGGACATCGTGGTCCCTCTTACCCAGCTCACCCAGAAAGATGCTCCTTGGAATTTCTCCAAGGACTGTTGACGTTCTTTCAATGCTCTCAAGCACGCTTTCACCACTGCGCCCATCCTCACCCACTTCATTCCGGATACTCCTATTATCGTGGAAACTGACGCCTCTGACTACGCTGTCGCCAGTATCTTGTTGATCACCTGCACCGACGGAGAGATTCGTCCGGTCGTGTACTACTCCCGGACTTTGACCGCTCCGGAGTTAAACTATGACACCCACGATAAAGAGCTACTGGCTATCTTCAAAGCTTTCCGGAACTGGTGTCACTACCTTGAAGGCTCCGCCTCTCCTATAGACGTCGTCACAGACCACAAAAACCTCAAGTACTTCTCCACCTCAAAAGTACTGTCCCGCCAGCAAGCCTGGTGGTCTGAATTTTTATCTCAGTTTAATCTTATCATTCGTTTCCACCCTGGAAAACTTGGTGCCAAGCCGGACGCTCTCACTAGACGATGGGACGTCTACCCCAAAGAGGGGGATAGTGGCTACGCCCGGGTTAACCCCCAAGATCTCCGGCCGGTGTTCACTCAAGAACAGCTCACTAATTCACTTCGCGCTACTTACCTAGAGTTCCCGGTCCTCCGTGCGGTCGCAATCATGGACGTGGAAACACTCCACAGCGACATCCTATCCGCACTACCCTCTGACCCCATTGCCCAGATCCATCTTGCAGACCCTCCGGACTCTCGCTGGTCCGCTGACGAGGCAGGATTCCTCCGACTAGATGGTCATATCTATGTACCGGACTCAGACGATCTCTGCCTCCAAGTCCTCCGGTATCGACACGATCACCCACTAGCCGGTCACTTTGGGCAAAACCGGACTCTAGAACTAATCTGGCGTGAGTATACTTGGCCTGGTCTCCGGACCTTCGTCAAAGACTACGTCCGGTCCTGTACCTCTTGCGCAAGAGCTAAGACACCACGCCATAGACCCTACGGATTGCTGAAACAGCTCCCTGTACCGGAGAAGCCATGGAATTCCATCTCCATGGATTTCATAGAGCAACTCCCCTCATCCACCGGCTTCACAGCCATCCTGGTCATAGTAGACAGGCTCTCTAAACAGGCCATATTCATCCCTACTCACGACACCATCACTAGCCTGGAGCTTGCAAAGCTCTTCTTACTCCACGTGTTCTCCAAGCATGGTGTCCCTGCCCACATCACCTCAGATCGTGGTACCGAGTTCGTCTTGCACTTCTTCCGGTCACTCGGAAAGGCTCTCGACATACGCCTCCACTTCACCTCCGGTTACCACCCGGAGGGCGATGGCCAGACTGAGTGTTCTAACCAGACCCTTGAACAGTACCTCCGGATCTACTGCAACTACCAGCAGGACAACTGGGCGGACCTACTCCCATTGGCGGAGTTCGCTTACAACAACGCACCAAGTGCTACCACCGGAGTCTCTCCGTTCTTTGCTAACAAGGGCTACCACCCTAACATCTCTGTCTACCCAGAACGCGACATGACTTCCGCCCGGGCTCGTGACTATGCAGTCGACCTTGAGTCACTGCACCAATACCTTAGAGAAGAAATGGCTAATGCCCAACTACGTTACCAAGGTCCGGCAGATGCTAAACGATCTCCGGCACCGGAATTCAAAGTTGGAGACCAAGTCTACGTCAAAGCCAAATACTTCCGGTCTACGCGACCATCTAAAAAACTATCGGAGAAGAACCTTGGGCCACATACCATTATCGCTCAAGTAGGCTCACTCTCCTTTACCCTCCGTCTTCCAGATTCCATGCGTGCAGTTCATCCAGTTTTCCATGTCTCCCAACTAGAGCCGGCCATACCCAACACCATCCCGGACCGGATACAACCTCCGCCACCACCAGTCGAGGTGGATGGTGAACCGGAGTTCGAGATCTCTGAGATCCTTGACTCCAAGGTTGACCGCCGCCGCAAAACGTGCAAACTCTTGTACTTGGTATGTTGGTCCGGTTACGAAGGGACTGACAAAGAAACATCTTGGCTTCTCGCCACTGAACTAGGCAACGCTATGGAACTACTAGAAGATTACCATGTCCATTACCCGGACAAACCTGGACCACTTGCGTCCATGTAATAGTACTCTCGCTCTCTGTTTCCTTTATCTGTTTCCTTTATCTGTTTCACTCTGTCTCATGTAATATCACTCACTAAAACTCAAGGCACTTTTCTTTATAAACAGAAGCAATACTAATTACATCTTGTTTACAAAGTCCGGACCGGACCAATTCACGCGCGAGGAGGGGCATGGTGCGACAGCAACTCGTCGCCAGCCTTCTCCATCTCCTGCTCGAGGTCTTCGACCTCCCGGTCGATCTCCTCCAGGTCCACCTCCTCGTCACTCTCCAGGTCCGTCCCTGGCTCGTTGTGGGGTCCGTTGAACCAGTGACACTCCTCGAGAAACATCTTGAGGGTGTGACCCACCCGGTTGTTAGATCGTGCCACGGAGTGCTGCACCTGCCTCATCCGGCGCACCTCACCGGTCAACTCCCCCATCGACTCCACCAGCCGGTCCATCCAGTCCAGGAACGCTTGGTTCCTGGACTGGATGGACCCGGACTTCGACGGTCTGGCCACCTCTTGAATCTCGTCGTCCACGACGACCACCGCCGACTTCTTGACCTTCTTTCGTTTTTCACCACCTCGCGGCGACGTCGCGACGGCCTTGGTCTTGCCTTTGTCCACACCGGACCCGGATCCTCCGGTTTCGACCTCCGCCCGCTCACACTTCTCCTTGAGACCAGCGCACCTTTTGCAGGCACGCTGTTTGGGCTTCTCCGGGTCCTGCACGCACTGCACCCCAAACTTGGCACAGCGCACGCAACTTGGTTAGCGAAGTCAGCAAAAGCAAAAATTAAATATATATATATGCTTACCGGAGGTCAACGACCTGGACGCCGCTGGAACCAGCGACCGGCTCCTCCCTCGCCCTCTTCTTCGCCAGCTCCCCTGCTTTCTGTTTCCCCAAAGCCACCTCTGCCCGGCGCTCTGCCTCTGCCTTGCGCTTGTCCTCCGCCATCAGCCACGCCTTCTCCTCGAGGATCCGCTGGCACTCTGCTTGTAGCCTCGCGAAGTCTTCGCGAGCCCTTTTCTCCGCCTCCTCCTTGGCCTTCCGCTCCGCCTCCGCCCTTGCTCTCCTCTCCGCCTCTTTGCGCGCCCGCCTCGCTGCCTCTTCACGCTCCTGGCGTGCTCGCTCCTCCACCTCCGCCTTTGCCTGCTTGCGCCTTCTCTTCTCCGCCCTCTTCGCGTTCACTACGTCGTCCTCGTCATCCGTCAGAGCCCGGAGCTCCTCCGACCATGCTCTTGTCCAGTCTCTGGACCCAGTTGTGCTGGCAGTGTGGGTGGTGGTTTGCGTGGGTGCAGACATGGTAATGAGAGAGTAAGAAAGTTGGGGGTGGCAACCAAAAACTGGTCTGTTCTTATAGATCCCCATTTCACACTCAGACAATGGACTCCGGACTCCGCATTGTCCTAAGCAACCACACAGTAGCCTCATGGCAGGCCTCATGGGTTCGGCCCCTAAGAGGGGGATACTGTCAAGACCATGTCCAACTCCGGACTCATCGCAGCACTGTAACTCAACTCCCATCCTCTGCACATCACTCCGGTCCCAGACGCGCACATATCCTTCCGCTAAGTGCGACCCTTTGCATTAGACTCAATCCAGTCGTTACCACACTTCCCCGTCTACCCTGTTGTACCGTGAGTTCTCCGTGCCCAGTTTATATCTTCTACCTTGTAGTATTTTCTCTGGACCTTACTTATTTTCATTGGACCTGACCTGTTCCCAACTCGGGTTGTTCCTTGTCCGCCCTTTGGGCTGTTTACTTGTCACTGTAAATACTCGACCCTAGTTCTCCTTAGTATAAGTACCCTGTACTCCGTCCTGTACTCCTCAGTCTGAAATCAACTTAGTCTCTACTCCTGTCCCATCCGTCTCCGCCTCTGTCTCTGCCTGACCGGAACCTACACAAGGGATCAATGCTTGATCCCCTTGTCGTTGAATCCAATCAGTCCCAACTCCGGCCGGACTAAACCCTTGTCCAGCCTCTGCTCTTCTCCTTCGTCTGTTTCCGTCCAGACTTGACCGGACCGCTTACCGGAGTAGACCCAGACTTGACAATTACCACTGTTTTACTTGCCCAGCTCATGTTGTACTTGGTACTATGTGTCCGGGACATTGTTGCTGCGGCCGGAGCATGCCGGAGCATTATTCCCGCGGCCATATTTGACTCCTGCGGACCTTTCTGCTCACAACATATGTTCAGCAATGATATTTGTGTAATACATGATTATCACTGTTTTACTTGCCCAGCTCATGTTGTACTTGGTACTATGTGTCCGTGACGTTGTTGCTGCGGCCGGAGCATGCCGAAGAATTATATTTGGACTCCTGCGGACCTTTCTGCTCACAACATATGTCCGGCAATGATATTTGCTTAATACATGATTATCACTGTTTAACTTGCCCAGCTCATGTTGTACTTGGTACTATATGTCCAGGACATTGTTGCTGCAGCCGGAGCATTCCGAAGAATTATTCCTGCGGCCATATTTGGACTCCTACGGCACTTTCTGCTCACAACATATGTCTGGCAATGATATTTGCTTAATACATGATTACCACTGTTTTACTTGCCCAGCTCATGTTGTACTTGGTACTATGTGTTCGGGACATTGTTACTGCAGCCAGAGCATGCCAAAGAATTATTCCTGCAGCCATATTTGGACTCCTGCGGACCTTTCTGCTCACAACATATGTCCGGCAATGATATTTGCTTAATACATGATTACCACTGTTTTACTTGCCTAGCTCATGTTGTACTTGGTACTATGTGTCTGGGACATTGTTTCTGCGGCCGGAGCATGCCGAAGCATCATTCCCGCGGCCATATTTGGACTCCTGCGGACCTTTCTGCTCACAACATATGTTCGGCAATAATATTTGTGTAATACATGATTATCACTGTTTTACTTGCCCAACTCATGTTGTATATGATACTATGTGTCTGGGACATTGTTGCTGAGGCTGGAGCATGCCGGAGCATTATTCCTGCGGCCATATTTGGACTCCTGCGGACCTTTCTGCTCACAACATATATTCGGCAATGATATTTGTTTAATACATGATTATCACTGTTTTACTTGCCCAGCTCATGTTGTACTTGGTATTATGTGTTCAGGACATTGTTGCTGTGGCCGGAGCATGCCGAAGAATTATTCCCGCGGCCATATTTGGACTCCTGCGGACCTTTCTGCTCACAACATATGTTCGGCAATGATATTTGCTTAATACATGATTATCACTGTTTTACTTGCCCAGCTCATGTTGTACTTGATACTATGTGTCCGGGACATTGTTGCTGCAGCCGGAGCATGCCGAAGAATTATTCCCGCAGCCATATTTGGACTCCTGCGGACCTTTCTGCTCACAACATGTGTCCGGCAATGATAGTTGCTTAATACATGATTACCACTGTTTTACTTGCCCAGCTCATGTTGTACTTGGTACTATGTGTCTGGGACATTGTTGCCGCAGCCAGAGCATGCCGGAGCATTATTCCCGTGGCCATATTTGGACTCCTGTGGACCTTTCTTCTCAAAACATATGTCCAGCAACCATATTTTCATAATCCATCAGTGCCATGGTACACCAATGATATGTATATTGTGCTGATCCTGTCGTGCCGCAGTTCTGTAATGCCGTATGTTTGTAGTGCTGATAGTATGTTGTGCTGCCGTTCTGCTGTGCCATGTTGTGCCACATCCAGGCTTGTGCTGAAAGTGTAGTGCCGCATGTATGTACTGCTGCATCCTGGCTTAATGGTACTATGAGAGCAGCATATATGCGGCACTACATTTAGACAATGAACATGGTATCTAGGGCCTGTTGGGTATACTGGGATGCCAACCTCATGGCCCATCATACTGAAGGCAAAGCCAACATACAGGCCTGCCC
>Ga0307518_10004102_pt1 | contig 10458 bp, 5 predicted proteins | sample 25_EM_MG_FD_203889 | JGI IMG/M metagenome (GOLD analysis project Ga0307518, IMG submission 203889) | Populus trichocarpa ectomycorrhiza microbial communities from riparian zone in the Pacific Northwest, United States - 25_EM | ecosystem: Host-associated > Plants > Roots > Unclassified | place...
GAATTCAATTTTGCAATAAATAAAGACTAGTAAATTTAGGAGTAATAATACTGGCAGAACAACTAATGATACTAAAGCTGTAGAATATTATTCTCGTCAGAAATTAAAATAAAAAATTCAGTAAAAAGGTAACAATAGCACCAAGCTTTCATCTCATATACAGCAAGAGCAAGTCATTAAAAAAAAATTAAAAAAAAAAAAGAGAAGTACGGTGACGGGAGCATCGACGCGTTGAACGTTGCTCTCTTCGACGAGGATTTCCATAGCTTTGAGGCAAAGAGCTTTCACTTCCGATTCCTTCAGGGGCTCGCACCTCTTCAGTTGCTCTATTTGTCTGTCGAGGTCTGACATCTCTTTGTTCTCTCAAATTCCCCCACCTCCCCTTTTTATTTCTCCAAATTTCCCTCTCCCTCCATCTCTGCATCTGCAACAGAGATAACACCTTGATTTTCTTCACTGATGCTAGTATGATATATTATTACTATTATCATTTATAATTCAATTAATGATTTGTCCCGCGACACGCCACGGATCAGAAAAAAAAAATTACATACAAAAAACAAAATTAGATATTAATAATGCATTTAAAAAAAAACTAATCACAAAAAATATTTTTATTTAATATTAAAATAGAAATATATTTAGATTTTCTTACAAAACCTACGGGATGATATTGAAAAAACAAATTGTAAAATTAACTAATATTAAATGCAAAATTGCTAAGAAAAAATTTTCCCTTATTTAAAAAAAAAAAAACTAGCAAAACAAGTTATACATATCATCTGATTCAATAAAATTTTTTAGTTTCAAAGATTAATTTTCATTTAATTATACAACAATAAAATGTATAAAAAATTTTTCATATCAAAACATTATTATTTAAAGGTAAAAAAAATTGTGATAGTGACACCAGCTAGCAAAAGTAAATCATTAAGTGAAATTGTATTTTTTTTTTTAGTTTTGAGTTAAATAAAAAAATAAATCATCAATAACAAAGGGTTAAATTATATTTTAAAAAATTGAGGGGAAAAGTTTTTTAAAAAATAATAGCTCGGATACTGTGAATTTTTAATCATGCAATGCAAGTCATGTACGTCATCGGATTTAATAACTTTTTTAATCTTAGAGATTATTTTTTATTTAATTATACAACAATAAAATGCATGAGAATTTTTTGTATGAAATATTTTATTAAAAGGAAAAAAATTGTGATAGGCACATAGAATCGAGATAGCAAAAGTATATATCATTGATAACAAACGGTGAAATTTTTTTTTTTTGTTTTGAGTTAAATAAAAAAAATATCATTGATAATAAAGGATGAAATTATTTTTAAAAAAATTGAGGGAAAAACATTAAAAAAATAATAAATAAGAGTCTGGATATTGTGAATTAATTCGTTAAACCTACGACCCAACTCATAGACTCGATTATGTTCAATGATTTGTTTATCAATTTTTTAACACAAATAGAAAATAGAAAAATTTTTAAAATGACACAATGAGTTCAGACATGTGGGCCTGGTAGCCTAAAGTGCCTTGTTATTAAAAAAAAAACATCCTAGGTGCGTGGATCATCCAGCCTAACACGCAAAACTAGGCTTGGCTTTATATTTTTATTTCTTAAAGAAGTGGATAACCTGTCATCCGCCCAAATTGTTTTTTGAAAAAAAATAGCAGAAGACGCGTTGTCTTTTTTCTGCAAAATCTGGTAGCTAGAGGCTGCTAGAAAAATAGGGCCTTGACTTTTTTTGCTAAAAAAACCATTTTTTAACGTATTGCTTTTACCCAAAACACCTATAAGACATCCTAAAAATCTTGATAAATATATCTATGACCTTAAAAAAAACAAAATCAACCCAAACCTGAAAATATTACTGCGATTAGATCTGCCTCCTTGAGCAAGAAAAAGGAAAAAAAAAACATATAGATAAAACTCCTCTAATCAAAACGAACTCATTAATATCAATATCGATCATTTTGGTGGCTAGAATCGTCATCGATGGCAACTCTCTCTCTCTATATTAAAATATGACAAGCCTCTCTCTTTTCTCTCATGAAAAAGAACTGAGAAATAAAAAAATAAAGTTTAGTATTAAAATTGAATTGCTGACAACTAAAGGACCGATCATCTATTAACTAAAAAAAATAGGGGACTAAAATGAGATTTTCAAATGAAATTTGAAGTCACCTCCTATTTTTCTAGTCCTTTTCACTTTGGTTTTCTATTTTTCAATTCAACCCTTTTTTCTAAAAAAGAAATAAGCAATTGGGTGCTGATTTGAACTAAAAAAGACAAAAGATCAATGATCAAATTAGAAATTTAGAAAAAATAACTGTTACAATCCACAGTGATTTGTGAGAGAGTGAACAGTGCATTTCAATAGTAAAATCACCACATGACTTGATTTTTTTAATTGCTAGTTAATAATTATAATAGTTGATTCATTTTTCCTTTTTTATGGTTTTGCCCTCTTTCAATGGACACTCTCAATTCACTTTTTTTTTCTCAACTTCTTGCCCTATGTTTTTTATGAAATAATGAAACAAAATTAGCTTTCTATTATTTTTATAATTTATTCCAGTAAAAAATTTAAATACTTATACCCTAACATTAGGAGATCTAGGAGCTTTATGGATGTAATATGGAGTGCACATTTCTAAAATGTGCTCCATTGAAGAACTCTTTCTATTTTGATAGTTTTGTTAATGTCAATCAATAAGCCTAACAATCTCATTTCTCATTAACTCCACATCTTTCTTAAGTATTATTAAAGAAGAGCTTTTTTCTCCATTTTCCATAAATTTAAAAAAAATAAGTTTTACAAATGTTGTTTATGTTTGTTTTCTTTTTTATCCATGTAAAATCTCATTACATAACCTGTATAAAATAATAATAATAATAATAATTGATTGGATATGATAATAAAAATAGACACCCTAAAAGAAGGTTAGCTAACTAAATTAGTCTAATTAAACTATAAAACATAAACAAAATAAAATTTAAGATTAAAATATAAAAACGAGATATAATATGTGTGATGAAAGTGTTTTCTAACTGGTATATGAGCATTACTCCATATTCAATCCAGACAAAATAATAAAAAGATACGATGCATGAAATGCAAGCACATAAGAAACAATTAGACAAATATAAATATAAACAAAGATGTAAACATCAAATAAAACAATGACAAATAATTAACACACATTAACTAGTTTAGGTAAAAAATTATAGCAAAAACATTTAGAACATGTATCAAAGCATATCAAGCACCTTATTATTGAAAAAAAAATAAACATAAAAATCAAATAAAACAATAACAAATAATTAACACACATTAACTACTTTAGGTAAAAAATTATAACAAAAACATTTAAAACATGTATCAAAGCATATCAAACACTTTATCATTGAAAAACAAATAAACAAAGCTTAGCCCTAAACAAGATCCCTAATGGAGTCATCATTTTGTCACAATAAACATCTTAACAAGTTAAATAGGATTGATGAAGGTAAAATTAAAAAAATAAGTCACCACCTAGTTTTATGGTAACTAAGAACCCTAATTAGTTTTTAAAAATTCTAAGTAAATGACTGATTATGTAATAGGGTAGATGACAATCACCTATCAAATCCTAATCAGCTCATTAAAATGTTGCCTATGACACTCAACATTTCTTATGGAAGATAACTCGGTGATCTTAAGTCTAAGGATTACTTGCATAACTATCATATGAGTCTTTCTATAGAATCAATTTATCTCTTCTTATAGAATCCTTATGCAGGTTAGTTCAATATACATGTCATTTGACAAGCACCTACATATTAGCTCCAAGTATCCCTCATACCTTAGCATATAAAAACACCTACTTTCTTTTATAAATAAAAGAACATAATATGTATCAGCCTCAATGACTCTTATTAATATCCATTATTAATTAAACATTGACCAAAAATATTTAAGAAACAATGCTTTTATGCAATAAGAATTCTTATAATTATAACCATTTTATAATTTCTTAGCAAAACATTTGTGTCCTAATGACTTTATCTTTATTTTAAATTTATTGATCCAGCATAAATGAATATTAAAGATAAAGAATGCCTTTATTAATAGTAAATATATTTTGCATGAACAAAGTCAATATCACGTATAACTTACCAATTGGATACAAGGCATATGCACTAACATTTATTACTCTAAATACAAAAGAAGTCAAATTAGCTATTTTCGACAGCTACGGTAGTAGAGAAGAATGACCATGAAATCCTTAATGTTAGTCCATAATGACTCTTAGTTGGTATTTATCCTCAGGATTTATTTTAGAAGATGAAACATCTATTGATGAAGGAATGAATATTTGAGAGAGTACGACTTTCAAGGTTCCTTAATATAAAAGAAAATTCTATCAAACATTAAAAACATATAAATTGATCAAATTTTTGAAGTAACCATTTCATTTTACTTTTCCTGTTTAATAAGAGATAAAGAAGTATCAATACACATGCTTTCTAATAATCTATCTATATCTAATAATATAGATAAAAAAGTATCAATGCATGGGCTTTCCTTAATATTAGATAAAGAAGTATCTATATCTAATAATATAGATAGAGATTCCTCAAGAAATTTCAGTTGTTAACTTAATAGAGGGATGATAAATTGATAACATAAGATCATCTCCTAGACTATTCTCAATATAATTTCCCTTCACGTTTACCTCATACCATGGAAGCAAGAGGATAAAATCGTTCATGACTCTAGATTATGGTAGAGCTTTAGTGGTATTAAGAGTAGTTAATATTTATATCTTCATTGTTTCATTCTCCTTATTCATTGCAATTATCATTTTAACTATAAAAATACCTCTTTAGTAAGGCATTTTCCCTAGCAACATCTATTAATAGGATGGATACATCTTCAACATGAAAAGCACGAACCCTAAGAGGTTTTATTGTTGAAAATTTAAGAGAACTAGTTATAATAGTGGGAGCTGAAGGATTTCTCTCACTGGTATTGGAACTTAATTTGTGTTTCTAAGAAGACTAATAATAGAAAAAAGCATTGATTTGACAGCCTCAACACTCGAAACTTCAGAAGCCACAATATGAAAAATAGTTGACATTTTTCATGAAAAAAAGGTTCTTAGTCAAGGAAAACTTTTATAACATATCTCTGTTGTCATCTTTACATATAGAAGTAAAGGAAGAGGTATAATATGAGCAATAGGTACTTGCCAAATAACAAAAAAAATAAGGTAAGTTAAAATGTTAAATAACTTATTAAAAGTTTATGAACTTCATAATATATATTACCCTATGCCTACTTTTCAACTTGATAATAGAGGTTTCATCTTCATTATATTCCCCTAGTGCAAAAGGATTTTAGAGCTTTTTTAGGGTCGTTTATTATTTTGAGAACTTAAAGTAATTTGAGAAGCTATGCATGAGAAAGTGTTGTAAGAATATAAACAAATCATAAATTATAATTAAGACTATTGAAATATATTGTTTTTACTTGAGACTTCTCGAGTCAACCTCTTGTTTAGCCCTCTAACCAAACTGTCAAAGGCTTTCCTCTTAGTGCCTTTACCAAAAGACTTCTCATTAAGCAAGAATATCTCTATCATTTCTTCTAACATAATGGTGTAAAAAAATTCCATATTTTTCTTGTAAAAATAATAAAACCCTAATGATAACTCATAGTAAGGGAGAAACTTATAAATTGAAGTAGGTGAAGTGGTGTTCAACCATCTCAGTAACTTCTTTATTTTTTCTAGGTTGTCAAAAGTTGACCTATATAGACCAGTCTTGTTCATAGTATAATGCATTGGTAAGCAAATACCTAGATATATCTCAATTATATTTCTATAAAATAAGAATTATATGGCTTATAAGAACAACAGTTGTTCTTTTATACTGGATCAATCACCAGCCTAAAGTGTAGATTTTTTTATGCAAGTATACTTTTTAAAACTTTAATGTTTTTTTATTTATTAGAACATGGTCTTTAGTATTTTATAAGGAAGACCCATAGAGGGTTTATCTTTAATAAGACAAGAGGAGACATCAAAACATCGATCATTTTAGTCAGAGATAAGAGGTTATCTATATATCTTTTAAAATAAGAGTTCTTAAAAAAAGCTTGGAGTAAACTATTTTTTATGTAAATATAGTCTAAGTTCATGATTTCTCTAATGTTGTTGAACTTTTTAAAATAGTAGTGACTCAAATTTATGTTTATCATAGAATTTCATAAACATTGTCTATTGTCATAAAGGTGATCTTTATTTATTATTTTTTGGCATTCCTTTAATGTCTTATAAACATGGCTTAATATAAAGGGTCCTAAGGAAATTCTCTTACCTTCGGCCTAAGCTATTGTAATCTTTAGATAGGGTTTGGTTGGTTTCTTGAATCTAAAAAGGATTAGGTAACTGCATACCCAATACAGTAAAAAGACCATATGTTCCTCGTGAAAGGTCAAGTTTGTCTTCTACCTACCTCTTTTTAGCAAGGCACCAAATTCAGGAGCACTTAGCAATATATCTTTAATGGATCTTATAAAGGTTCCATTTGAAACACAAAGCTCCTTCCACAATAGGTATAGGCGTTCAATTAAAGTCAGACCAAGCCATACAAAATAATATTTTATATCTTATACTTGAAGAGGAAAACGTTGTCAGAATTAAACCACGACAAAGAAAGAGCGGCCAATAACTCTTTGTTAGGTTTGATGGTGATTCTAGATAGCTTGATAACATCAAATACTTTCTATCACTTTCATTGTCCACTAAAGCTTTCTTGCATCCTACCAAACCATTTGATACAATCGCCAAGGGCAATGCTTGGCCATATTTTGATTAGCTTGATTTATATATTGAGATTGATATGGTCATCCTAAAAGAGAATCTTTTCTTTCTCAATGTCTAGAACAAAGTGGTAGTCTTCTACTTCTTATGATATTTTTTTTATAAAACAAGCCAAGACAATCTCCATTCATACCTCCTAGTGTAGCAATAATGATAGACCAATTGACGTTGGGTAAGTAAACTATGAGATTTTTATAACAAGAGACGATAATGGGTTTTGATGGAGCAGAACTTGAAGCTGTCATTCTTGTTTCTAACAAGAAAGAGATTTTTTAGGGTTTAATGATTGAATCTTTGAATAAAAAATCTCTAAGATTCTTAAAGAATTTAGGGATTTTTGTGTAAAAGAAACCTAAATGTCGTTTCTAAAATATAAAGAATGTATTATTTTTAAATTAAAATGATTGGCTAAATCATTTGACATGTCAGGTATCTTTTAAAACATCATTGACTAATTTTAGGTGAATATAATTATTTTCATATTATTCTAATATGGTGGAGTTAACATTTGAGAAATAAAATAATATAAGGGCATTGTTTACATCTAAAATAAAAATACATCCATCAAACATAAAGAGCACTAATTATTCACCATAAAGAAGGGAAGAAAGTTGAAATTGATCATGAATAAAAAGAATCAACCGAGTTGGAAGAGTCCTTGATCGACCAAGAATGTTGAAAGAGCAGTCGACTAATTGACTAAATGAACAAAAATCACAATTGATAAAAAAAAAAAGACTAGCCAATAAAGTTTAAATACGGTAAAGAGATACAATCCTATTTAAAGTGGAAATCTTCAATAGAATAATAACAAAAAAGTTAGAGAATAAACTATGATTCATATGTAAGTCACTAGAAGAGGAATTTATCTTGTATTAGGATTAAATATGTAACATTCCTAATTATTACTAGGAAGATTTACAAGCAAAAATATTTTTTATATATAAACAAATGTATACTTAAAATCTCACCAAAATTTCTGATGAAATTTCAGCAAAGTTTTCTCTATAACATGAAATCCTAAGTTATCAACTAAACTTATTTTACATTTCAACACAATTTCATTTACCTAATCCAATCATCCTTGATCATTCCCGCCATCTATCGTTGTTTCTCAAACGACTTCATCCATACAAATATATTTAGCAATTATATACATATATTTACAGAGTACGATGATTTCATATCCTTAAAAAACTAGTATTAAATACAACATACATAAGCGTTAGAGTGCATTTAGGCTAGATAATTACAATCCACAAAATATGAGCATTTATTTTTACATGCCAAACAAAATAATATTACAGTTCAAAATATATATCCTGGATCTAGCCTATTTAATCAAAAGATGCAGAAGTAATATACTCTTAGCGTGAATATGATGACTCTAAAAAAGAATGCAACATATGATATGTTAATTATAAATAATTAGTTAAATAATTTAATAAAATTGGATTGCATTTAAATTCTTCCCTATCCATTCTTTTTTTTTCTCTTTATATTAAAATAATCTAAAAATACTAAAAAAATCATTTAAAATAAAAAAAAATCATTAATATCGATATCAATAAACTCTATTGATATTATTAGTCTCTCAATTCCTAGAATGACTAATCAAATCTTAATTAATGCCGATATGAATGAACTCTATTAATATCATTAGTCTCTCGATTCCAAGAATAACTAATCAAGTCTCAATTAATGTCAATATTATCAATAAACTCCATCAATATCAATAGTCTTTCAATTTCAGGAATGATTAATCAAGTTCAGAAAGTGACGATATCAATAAATTATATTGATATCATTAGTCTCCCAATTTTGAGAATGATTAATCAAGTTTAGATCTCTTTCAATTCCTTTTTTTATCTTTCATCATCTCCAAATCAAATTTCTCTCAATATCAAATACAATTATAATAAATTTGCATTTTATAATTAAATAATGTTTAAATAATTATGTGATAGGTCAGAAACCTACCTATAGTGCGTGATGTCCCAGCTCCTGCTCCAGCCTGTGGCCTGTTTGTAGTAGTATTCTCTGTCATCACAGGATAATTTCATCATCATTAATCATTTTTCTTTCCTCCCAAAATCATTGAATCATTACACAATGTTTCTTAAATTAACACTCTTTGATTTTTATTTCCCAAAATCATACATATACCTCTATATTTCCGTTTCAATATTTGAAATTCTATGTCGATTAAACCCAAATTAATTCAAACATATTTTCTATGATAATTTCAGACATCATCTATATACATTTCCTCTTTTCCCTTTTTATGGCCTATTATTCACCATGTTCAATAAAAGGTATCATGAGTTTCCTTTCGTTTTCCTTTGATTTATCCACACTAATTAATCTTCATTAGGCTCAATCAATCTATAATATAATTTATATGCTAACTTAGAAAAATCATTCTTCCTTTCCATCTAACCTACTTGGCCGAACCTATGGCCAATAAGAAGGGCATGGTTTTTCTTCATTTTACCTCAAGTTTATACTTACCCATTGTTTCTTGACTTTAATAACCATGCTCCAAGCATTAAACAAGTCATTAAGTTAGCCAATTCTCTTAATTCAATGTTCCATAATGTAAAACAATACTTAATCCAATAAAACTCATGCTAAAACTTTAAATTAAGTTTCGGTTAAGGTTCCTTACCTCTTAACCACAATTTCATGAAGGATTTGGTAAGAAAACAAGTTTTTCCCTTCACTTCTCTTTTCTTTTCTTTTCTTCTCCAAATCGCCCCCTCAAGCATCCATTTCCATGGTTTTTCCCTCAATTTCCTTGTTAAAATACCTTTTAACTCCCCTTTGATCTTTTATTTCAAGTGTTTGCTTGGAATTTTTAAAGAAAATTGAAGAATTTTGGCAAAATCTTCCCCCTCCTTCTCCTTCCCAATTGGCCAGCCACTCTTAACTTCTTTTAGAAGCCAATAGTGTATTTACATCCCTCAATATACTGCAATTTATCATTACGTTTTTTCTTTTAAATTTTGGTGTTTTTTCTTTAATCGATTATCTTATCTCATTGACATTCTAAAAATAAATCATGTCGAGGTAATTATCGTTATGACATCATAGGTTAATTAGAGGTAATTATCTCATTGACATTCCCAATTCCTATTTTTTTTTTTTTAATTAGAGGTAATTATCGTTATGACATCATAGGTTAAATCCTATAAAAATCTAATTTGCAACCTAATCTTGCATGGAAAATATTTTTTAAATTATTAGATGTATATTTTCCTGGTGATACAATTACATTTATGAGTGATTATGCTACAAAACCTTATTAGTAAAGGTTTAGGTATTTGTAATATTATTCTCTACAGAAATGTTTCTCTTAGGATCGAAGAGGGCTTTCAAGTGTGGTGTGGGCATCCATCAAAAAGAAGAAAAGGTTGTCCGAAGCTCATGGGCCATGGAAACTCATTTGCAGAATTACCAGAGGACTTGAGCTAGATCCAAGCACTCACTGCACAGAGTTTTGATATGTAGCAGAGCTTTAGCCCATCTTAAACCTTATATTGTGGGGGTGTCCAAAGCAAAACTAAAGGTACATTTACTATAT
>Ga0307518_10004104_pt1 | contig 10454 bp, 12 predicted proteins | sample 25_EM_MG_FD_203889 | JGI IMG/M metagenome (GOLD analysis project Ga0307518, IMG submission 203889) | Populus trichocarpa ectomycorrhiza microbial communities from riparian zone in the Pacific Northwest, United States - 25_EM | ecosystem: Host-associated > Plants > Roots > Unclassified | place...
CTGGGAGGAAGGGACCATAGGCTGAGGGCTCAGGGGACACAGAGACGACCAGAGAAGACTTCTCAATCTTGACAATAGACCTAAGATGACCAAAGTATGTCCTTGACGCAGGACTGACGAGGAGAACACGCTGACCGAGAACGAGGGGGACTGAGGGAGCAGGCTGGGAAGATATGTGCCAGGCAGTGCACGGGAACTCTGGGAGAGGCTGTCCTAAGAGCAGGACATAGTGGAGATCTGCAGCAATAGTGGAGAAATGATCCAGAGAAAATACAGACTCCATAGTGACTGATGAGACAAACGTCTGGATTGCGGGGGGAATATCTCCGTGGGAAATGAACGGATCCACGTCGGAACTTGACAGGCAGATAGACCACGCTCTAGGCTCTCTGACGGTATAGTCACGTGCCTGATAGCTTTGGAAACGGTGGAGCTATTCAAAATATCGGAATGCCGGCACTGGGCGCCTAAAAATGACATTTGAGCGCTAACGTCGTTTCTTCTCTTCTTTCCTTCGTTTCTCCATCAATTCTTCAGCTTCTTTGCTCATTCTGGTATGGGAGTTGGACTGCAGTAGATTGCATTCCTTTCTCATACCATAATGGACATTATTCCTTCAGTTTCTTCTGCTTCTTGGCAGTTCTTGTGCGAGTGATGACTGCTAGACGTTGGCAGTTGTCTCTTGCATCAGGATAGTCTTCTTGTGCAATAGATGGCTACGATGAGGCTCCGTCGTGCTCATCCTTTGCATCAGGATCGTTTGATATTGATGTTATCTTCCATGTTCACTGTACCAAACCTGTTTGGTGCATGACAGCGGGTGTCTGGATTGCGGGGGGAATATCTCCATGGGAAATAAACAGATTTACGTCGGAACTTGACAGACAGATAGACCACGGTCTAGGCTCCATGATGGTATAGTCACGTGCTTGGTAGCTTCAAAAACGACGGAGCTATTCAAAATATCGGAATGCCAGCACTGGGCGCTAAAAATGATTCTTCTCTTTCTCCTTCATTTCTCAATCATTTCTTCTGCTTCTTTGGTTGTTCTGGTATGGGAGTTGGACTGCAGAAGCTTGCATTCCTCTCTCATACTGAAATGGTCAATAATCCTTTGGATTCTTCTGCTTCTTGGCGGTTCTCGTGCGAGGGATAACTGCTAGACATTGGCAGTCATCTCTTGCTCCAGGATAGTCATTCTTGTGCGATAGATGGCTATGATGAGCTTGTATTCATCCTTCGCATAAGGATAGTCTTGACTTTGCGTGATATGGATAGTGAGGGCTGTCTGTATCCCTCAAGTCGGGACAATCTTTCAACAGATCTTGGGTGCATTCTTCGCATTAGTTTCATCGGCTAACTTTCTCCATGTCCACAGTACCAAACACATTTGGTGCGTGACAATGGCCTTGCGGACCAGCCGCCTTGAGCTAGGAGGCGATGTCTATACTATGGTCTTCGAGTCATGGGAGGTCACTCGTTGGGTCCTGCATGATCCCTTCTCACCCTTCACCCACTCTGTACTCTCAAGATTTTTTATGGTTTCTGACCTGGTTTTCCTTTATGTTATGAATACTACTGGCGTCCCAACTAACCCGGTATTCTTGGTCTCGGCTGGTCAAAGTTCACAGGGCTCATCAGTTGAACTCAAGACTATTTGTGCCAAACTGGATGAGATTCATCAACAAGGCACTGCCACTATGAGTTCCTTTCATAGCTCGCTTCAAGGCTTTCAGGCAGTCACGGATCGGCTTATTCAACAAGGGAACCAAACAGCCATGGCATTATCGGCGATGTCTTGGTCATCTTCTGCCTCCAGTCGCCTCAATAATGCCATGATGCACCTCCACTTTCTCTGCAGTGAACAGTCTATGCTAGAATTTCAGCTTCTTCATGCAGGCCAGTCCTTTCTCTCTCATCACCCTTTATGTCAATGTGCTGCTCAGCTCAGCGAAGATATTCAGCGCCAGCAGCAGCTTGTGGACCAAGCAGTGATAGAGTCACAGAATTTTGATACTTTGTTAATGCCCCTGGTTGACTCACTGCCCCCCATCACGCTGCAGGCTATCGAGCCAGGGTCCTCTTCAGTGCCGCTAGGTGCATCAGGAAGTGAGGAATGAGAGGTTCACCAGCTACTCACTCAGATGGAGGAGGTATGGTGCTCAACCCCTCCTACAACCCATCTGATACATTGTTACTCAGGGTGTATGATGGGCTGAGATTTAGGATCTGACAAGAGTTGTACCTATCATTCCATATACTCCTCTTCACCTCATTGGATCATTCTCTTTATTCTCATATGTTTATTTCTGTTACTTTCTGTGGCTTCTTTGCCGGCTACCTCTGGTGTTGTTCCCTTTCACGCATTGTCTCTGAATGCCAATGGTCTTGGCAATGTTATGATATGTAATTCGATCTCACAGGCTATTGTTTCATCTCAGCCTCATGCTTGGGTTCTGCTCGAAACTAAATCTGTCCTCCCTGTTGCTCATCATATTTGGGTATCGGATTATCATACATTTGAATCACCTGGACTACCCTTAGCCCAACAATGTTCTGGATGATGTGGCATTGTTGTCGGCATTAGATGCACTCTGGTGTCTATTCTTGTTGATGTTCCCCCCATACTCCAAGGTTGTGTTATCGCTATTGACATTATTCTTCCAACCATTTCAGGTGGAGGTATCTCTCATCGGTTCATTGGACTTTATGCTCCTTGGGATCCAGGTATTGATGACTTTCCCTTGTCAAACTTTTGGGGAAGCATCCATGCCTTGACCCAACAAACTCAATCTTGGACCATCATAGGGGATTTCAATGCAACGGTCTCTGCCGCAGAATCCTCTAATCCTACTGCATATACATCCTCTAACTCTCAAGTCTTTCAAGCCTTTTTGTCAACAGTCAATGGCTGTGATGCTTGGAGCCTGTATCCAGAGCATCACTTAACAGAATATACTTGTCATGCAGGCTCAGGCTTTTCCCTTATTGATCATGCTTTGTTTTCTCGAACAGGTTTTCTACAGGGTGAAATCTCTTTAGCACCTCACTATGTTGGTGCTACAGATCATCACCCAATTGAAATCCATGTGTTCCTAGACTCTTCACTGGCACTTACTCCGACACCTGATACCTCGCCCTTCCAATCTGGCCCTCCGCATTATTGCTATCCACATCAGGCTGAATGGAACCAACTTCAACTTTTCTCAGAACATGTGGATACTTTGCTGCGGGATCTACCTCAGGTGGATGAAGCAGTTGTGGATGACTCCTCTTATGAACTCCGGTATCAGTTACTTACTCAAACCATGCTAACTGCTGCAGATGCTAGCTTTACATTGCCTCGTCAATATTGAGTCATCAATACTCCCATTCGCACTCAAACTATTCGGCTTTTAGTCTGTGAAGGACAACACCTTGGTTGTCTTATATTTGCGCTCAAAGCTGGGTCACCCTGTCTGCAATCACTCTGTGCTACACAACCTTGGGCACAGCAGTACCTCTCTGCTTATCAAGCCTATATCTTGATTTCAGAATATGTTTCTCTGCATGACTTTTTATGTCATATTCATTGCTCCATTGCCAAGCTTCGGTACCAAGCTGAAAAGTCGGAACTTATTCGATGCCAACAGAATACTGAACGTGCTCATATTGGTACCACTTTACATGGGGGTTCTGCCAAACGTCTATATCCTGATTGTTTTCATTCCTTGGGGCCTCCTGTTGCCCTTCTCGACACTTCAACTCCAGGATCCTTCATTACTACACCTAATGGTGTTTGTGAAGCGACCCATACCTATTTTCTGCAGCTTTTTAGTCGACAACAGTGCATACCTGTTGAGAAACCCTGGCTTGAGACTCCCTCTGTCATTGAGGTCCATGCTCGCCTTGCACAATCCCCCTTTCACTGGCCACAACCTCTCACTGTCCCTGATCTTCGTGCCCTCCTTCATAAGGGTAAATCCCATCCTGCTCCTGGGCCAGACCGCTGGGAAAAATGGCAACTTTGTCTTCTCTCCGATTGTGCACTTACTCTCATCACAGATTTGCTCAACTATCACATTTTGTGCTCTCATTTTCTGCCCTGTGTCAAGTCTTCTACGCTTTCAACTCTTCATAAAAGAGGTTCCCGCTTGGACCTCACCAATTATCATGGAGTTTGTTGCAGTAACCTTCTTGTTAACCTTTCGTTTGCATGGTTGAACCACCTTCTTTTACCTTATCTTGCAGAACATCTGGTCATTCCAGAGGGTCAGATTGCAACACAACCTGGTGTTCAAGCTCATGATTTGTTATCCTTCTTCTCGCAGCTTGAAGCCTGGTCAGATAGTCATCACACCCCTATGTATGCCTTGCGTCGTGATCAAACCAAAGGTTTTGATCACCTTGAACCTGAAGGGTTCTATGATGCAATCAAGGCTTATGGTCTTCCTCCTTCCATTATTGCTTTCAATCAATCCACACAGTCAGATGTGCCGTACCAAGTAAAAACAGCATTTGGTCTTACTGACACTTTTCGTGTTTCTGGTGTCACCAAACAGGGTGGCCCCCTTTCTCCTCTTAAATCAATGCTAACCACTAGCCTTGGCAATCGGTGGGCCTTCAATTGCGCCCGTGATGATCCGGGGTCCCTTTGCATCACTTCCCATCACCATCATGATCCTCACTTGCCTGAGGATTCTGACATCCTCCTTGTATCCATGGTTGAAGCTATGGATGATTCCGAGCTCCTTATGACCACCTTACCATCGCTACAAGCGGCATGTCTCCATATGGAACACTTTCAGGCTGCTTATGGTTGGATTACTTCCTGGGTCAAGTCCCAGATGTATGTCCATCGTGTTCCTGACCCTCCTACTTCATCATCAGCAAAACAACCCTTTGCTCTGTAGGGTCTGTACAGCTAACTACAGAAAATTACAGAAAGGTACCCAGTAATACAGAGCTGTACAGAAAATGGACAAAAAAACTGGCCTATAAACCTTGCCTAAAAATTTCACTGAACCTTCTTTGTATCAAAAATAAGCCTTTTACATACCGGGTTTGAGTATAGAAACTGAATTACTCATGTGACATGTCACAACTTGGGGTGGGAAAAGTGCTGTTTTGCTGATGCATTTCAGATGCCTTCTATTAACTCTGATGATCTCTCGTCACCGGCTGTCACTTGGCAGTCTGTTAAGGTCGTGACTGATCATTTAGAGTTCCTTCGAACCAAGGTCAATGCTCCCCATCAACAGTTCCTTGTTCTTGATAATCTCATTAACGACTTCCATTTCCCCGACTTTCGATCGTGTCTTCCTCTTCCGCTACTCCGGAAAATTTTCTCCCAGCTCCTCATTTCTTGAATTTGTCCTCGACTTGCTTACCAGGCCCTCACTCCGGCTGATGCCCTTCTTTTGGACTTTCGTCTTGCTCATCGCCTTCATAAATATCTTCGTTTTCCCTTCCACTTCAACACCCGCTTACTCACCCTTCCTCTCCACTTTTTTGGTTTTGACTTCCCATCTATTTCACAAATGAATGCTGCTGCTGCTGTCTCAGGCCTTTCTTGAGACCTAAATCATTTCCTCCCTGCTTTCCGTTTAATGGCTCACATTACCTATCATGATTGGATGTGTCACTTCAATCATTGTGTCTCCCCCCTTTCTGAACACAGTCTTCTTCAAAAAATTTCTACTTGACGCACATCTCTTCCTGCTGCATGGGTTATTGCCCATCAAACTTTGCATCTCCTTTGTTTGTCTTTTGTAGATACTGACCAGTCTTATATCTCACATGGTGAAGCCTCTCTTCTCCATGTGGCCAACCTTCTACCTGACTCACCTTCCCATAGCCTTACTAAATTGACCCACACAGGTTTCCGCCAACTCTCAGATGTTGGCTCTTGGGTAACGTCTACACCAGGTTTTCCGCCCACCTTTCAAATCTCCCCAAATCTCCCTGCCTACTTACGATTTACAGCTGCCTTTGTGGACTGGCCAGTACTTCACTGCTGGCTTGTATCCCTTCCCTGGACTAAACTTGTTCAGGGTCCCTCCTCCGACCTTTTACTCTCACCCTCCCTCCGCCGCACTAATGCTGAGGCCTACCTTCACGCACTATCATCCACCAGTCCATATCCGGCTCACCATCTCACAAGTACTTCTCTTGCCGCTTGTGATGCATCCATGTTACCGGCCTCACCATTGTTTCATCATGCGCGGTCAGTTACCTTTGTGGCTGTTACAGCCTCCTTCTCTCTTGTTGGCTCACTCTCCTCTTTCGGGTGCAGTGCATCCATTTTGCACGGCGAAGTTTATGGTTTAATTGCGGCTTGTCTTTTATCCACTGCTTCATCCACTTCGGTATCTATTTATTCTGACCACCTCTCCTCCATCTGTAGTATCTCCAATGCTCTTTCCCACTCTCCATCCTCCTTACAGCCCATCCTCTTCTTTCTCTTCATCATGTTCATGCTCATACTTCCTCTTCCTCTCCCACTTCTGTAGGTAACTGCTTAGTGGATCATTATGCCACTTCTGCTCAACAACATCCCTTTCCGCCTCCGCCCGTTCCTATTCCCACCTTCATGATGGACCATTTTGTGCCTTTTCATCCATCTTTTGGTTATATTCATCAGTAAATCACTTTGTGCTGGCCATGGTTGTACAACACTGTATTTACTATGTAGAGCTGGATGATGCTCTGGAAGTGTCCTTCCTACTAGTGTTTTATGTCCCTGTGAAACACTCACCAGGTCTGTCTATCCTCAGTATTATTATGAATCACTCGCAGAGGAACACAAAATGCCCCCAAACAGGCACAATCGATTCAAACATCAGATACAAAAATGCAATTACAATAATGGAATGAGAACACAGCCAATGATGCTCTGATTAATCCAATACCACGTGCAAGTGATTGTGTCACTCCACATTGATATCCACCTCCTGTAGTGCGGCCCTATGGAATGGTTAACATGCGAGTCATGTCAATTGAACATACACGTACTGTCACGATCGGTTCTCCTCGACAATCTTACTAGGAGGTCCAGGGATGCAGGGGACTAATGAGGAGGTAAGTCCAGACACTAGTAGGTGCTGGTTAGTGCGGACAATCAAGTCCAGGTCATATGGATGAAGTCCGGGCACTAGAGAAGCACTGGGAGTAAGTCCGGACCGCAGGAAAGTGGACCGGAGTAATGCAGCTTGTCCGGACGAAGGACACATCCCAGAGGTGGGATAAGTCCCTAGAGGTCTAGCATCAAGTCTGGGACAGAGGTGGCTTTTGCCCTTGTGCGAGTAGGAGACTTGCTAGGATCGGACATAGGACCAAGGGGACGAGATAGGACGGAGACCGGAGTTGGCCGGAGTTCAGGAGTTCAGGTGGACAGATGGATTAAGGAGAGCATAGTGGGTAGTACAGAGGGAGGAGTATCTTAGTCGAGATTTGATCTAAGGACTACTAGGCCGGAGTTTGGTAGTTTATATAGTAATGAGACTAGAGGTGAGTATATACGGTGACAAGTAAACACCTTAGTCGGGACAAGGGATGGAGCGGAACCAGACAGGAAAATAAACTAGGTACAGGAAAATAAACCGGAGCGGAAGCGGAAACGGGGAACTAGTTTTACAGGGACAACGGAGCAGATGCAGGGTGAAGGGAACTAAGTCGGAACAGGACAAGTAAGGGTTGGAGGTGGACTTAACTAATGTTAAGTCCGGAGTGATGTCCAGGACCGGAGGAAGTGGAACCGGAGGAAGTGCACTTCCTCCGGTTGTGCAAGAGCGGAGGGAGTGTATGAGTGGAGGGAGTGTGCAGGTGGAGGAAGGGCAGAGTAGCCAGAGGAAGGTCCGGAGTTGGACATGGAAATGTCCTAAGCCTTTGGTGGACCTAACAGAGGAAGCGGAGCAGGAGCAGGAGCAGAACTGAGCCGGAGTTGGATATACCAGCTGGAGTTGGGCTACGTCGCAGACCAGACAAAGGGAGTGGCTGGACTGAAACCGGAGTAGTGACTAGTGGTAGGTACAGGTCCGACAAGGTGGAGTTAGACTGCGGATCTGTCTGCAGGAAGACAGGGGTTAGTCCTGAGGGTGGAGATGGACATAGGGACCGGAGTTGAGCTGGAGTGCAGCTATGGGGCTGGAGATGGCCGGACTAGATCCGGAGTTGCATCTATGCCTAAGGAGAGGTCAGGCGGGCCAAGGTTAGACCGGAGTTGCAACTGGGAAAAGTATGGATATGACACGTACCATCCTTCTGTCGCCCACTGTGCAAGTTGCTGGGTCAACCTAGCACCGTGATAAGGATGACGGAGAATGTCTTGCAAAATTTTTGCCATGCCATAGAAAATGGAGCTGTAAGCCTTGCTGGAAAATTGAGGCATCATCTTGCCTGTGCCGTTTTTTGCAAATCTGTCAAGGACGCAATTGAACTAGAAGAGGGTCAATGTATGAGAAAAAAATATTGAGAAATGTCAACATACCACTGCACCAACAAGAGCTAAGCAGGGAAGCGGAACAGAGTGATGGAATTGCTCGGGTCGCTTGTCCGCAATTCTATAATTGCCAGTGTAAAAAAACTGAATTACCGCTTCTTTGAGGGCAGGATGAGCATAGTTCATCGTCTTCCCCTGATGAAACATGTCATTATTCTAGGTTCTACTGAAGATGACTGCACTTACATTTTCATCAAAGCCATTTCTTAAGAAAAGTGATTCATCAAGGAGTTTGATGGCTTCAGCCTCGATCCATTGTAAGCGTTCACACAGTGCAAGAGTGTGAGAGGGGTTGAGGTTGTACGCGGTGGGTGCAATGGACAATGCGATAGACTTGAGCTCAGAGCGCCATGTAGAAATGTCTGCAAGGAGCTGTGCAAGATGAGCAAAGCCGCTGACAAAAAAAAAAGTACTTACAAGACATGCCATGTCTTTCTTATGGTCTGGCCAGAATCCTACGATATGCGCTGTATCAGCTATAATATTGAGATAGCTTCAATACCAACTTACCAGGCTCCAGGGCTGCATTGTGTTGCTCCCACTCAATAACAACACTAACCAGAGACTCCGTAATTGATGTATTGAGATCTCGAGACTTCGACAGGAATGGGTTGTTCAAGGCGTGGATTGTCCTGCATTCACATTTAGCATCTTCAAGACAATCCTTCCATACTGCCTTGTAAAACCCGAGGTTCTCTGGTGAAGGGCCTTTGTCCTTGGACTTTCTCAAGTTCCGAGGGGCACGGACAGGCTGATTTTCCATCCTATCGATGTTGTCGTGTGGGTGAAGGGTAAGTTGATCGGGATCAGGGGCAGTTGGGTGACCGTTTGTTTGCTGGTGATGGTCAAGAACGTCCACAGAAGTGCCCTGCTGCAAGGTGGCAGTCTACAAGACAACTTAGAATACTCCAATGCATAGACTGAATCTTACCTGGGGCAACGCCTGCAAGGTCACTGTTTCGACACCTTCATTCAATAGCGCCAGGAAGTAATAGTCAGAGGGACACTATCTTAAAGCAACGATAAGGTCTCGTACGTACCAGTGGGTTGAGTCCTGTCGTTTTCTGGGCCATTCTCATCATCCGAAGAGCCATTTTCCCCATCAGATGTTCCTGTGCTAGAAGAACCTTTGCCAGAGCCCTCGCTATCGTCTTCCTCTTCGCTGTGATCCCTCAGCCTTGGACGGTTGTTGGCATTTACGTTGGTCGAAGTTCGCTCAGAACAGGTCGTACCAGCCCAAAGGGAGGGGTCAATTTGAGAATCAGCGATGGTAGATGGCCTGTCGACAGGATGGTATGCCTCCACAAAACCCTGCGAGAATGCATTGACATTGCCTGCTTTTCTTGCATGATCTGGTGCAACAAGAAAGGTGTTAGTTCGACTGGAATATTGGCGTTTACTTACAAATCGTTGAGGGAACACCTAGGTAAGCACTTCCGTTACTGGATGGAGCGAAAGATGAAGGCTTGAGTTGCTGGGGTTCATGAGGTGAACGTTGGACATTAGGACGAGAACTTGCATCCCTGCGTGTGGCGGCAATGTATGGGTTGTTGAGAGCTTGAAGATCAGGTTCTGTTCCAAGAGGCACAATATGCTGTGGGGTAGCGCTGAAGCCAAATCTATCAGACTCAGCTGGACATTGGTGGAAAACAGGAGCTGAAGCTGGTTGCCATCCATTCTCTGAGGTCTGGGGAAAGAAAATTAAGAGCCAACTCAAGTATTGTGCAATAACACTCACCAGGGGGACGAGATCACCAGACGGAGCGGTGTAAGGCGGTGGAGCACCAACACGACGCTTGGGTAAAGTAAGCATCAGTGCTTCAGCTGTTACAAAACTTACGTTCTTCGTGGCGCTGTGCGCCTAAGTGAGGGAAGAGGTCAGAACAACCAACAACCAACACCAAATGACAACAATAAGCGAGTGGTGGTATTCCTCTGCGGTTCTGGTAGATGATCTCCACAGGGGGATGTGCTG
>Ga0307518_10004105_pt1 | contig 10454 bp, 7 predicted proteins | sample 25_EM_MG_FD_203889 | JGI IMG/M metagenome (GOLD analysis project Ga0307518, IMG submission 203889) | Populus trichocarpa ectomycorrhiza microbial communities from riparian zone in the Pacific Northwest, United States - 25_EM | ecosystem: Host-associated > Plants > Roots > Unclassified | place...
TATAGAATTTGAAGGTATTTAAGTGTTGTGCGAATGAGATTGAATACTCTTGTGCTAGAATATGAAGGTTTAATAGCACAAATTAAAGTATGATCAATGATCAATGATTTTGTAGTTTTTTTTTTTTTGCTATTAGAATAGTTTGAATATGATATATGTTTGAATCCCAAAGAATAACTAGTTGTTTATAGCCGTTATAATCTCACTGACAACTAAAATGGTCGACTGGTTCAGATTAGTCAAGCCAATTGGTCAATTGGGTCTTGTGAAATTTTCAAGTGTTCATCACTAATGAGTAAACAACTGACCGTTTCATACGGTTGATCGATTCATTTGGTCACACCAAACAGTCGACCGGTTCATGTAGAATTCCAAATTTATTAGTTTAACCTAGGTAAATTTTAAGAACCATCTATCTTACATTTTATTATCAATCTTTTAATGCGTGTAGAGTGAAATGTGTGAGTTCATTTTTATTGTGTTATCAAGTAAGATGTAAAGATTTATATTTGAGTACTAAAATGAATACTTAATCTAAGTATTCACTTTGCTTCTTTCTTAAACTTTATGATTGATTTATTTATGAAATCTATCATGCTTGTTGATATGTTCTTCGTACAAAACATGTTTAAAGTATATTCTTAACCAAACATATTATTATTATTTTTTCTATTTTATTGTTATCATCAAAATATAAAAAAACATGAATGTGTGCCTATAAAGGTCAACAATCTCTCCCTTTTTTTATGATAACAATAAATAGATTGCTTAGATATTAAAATATATCTCCCCCTATCTTTTGCAATGCAATATATAGAAATTTTAGCACATTTTAAGCAATGTAAATAATTAGCACGCTTTATTAATAACTTATGCATTAAGAAAATAAAATTTCTTCCTTTAAATGTATGCATATAATGGAGAGGTAATACGAAAATATTATTTAGAAATCATAAATAAGACCCCTGATTATGCAATCAATTAGACATATATTAGTTGTTACCCATTTTTAACCACACATAAAAAATAATATAAAATTAAAACATACAAGAGGATATACATTAATAAAGCCTAGAATATTGCCCAAGATTGGTGGTGGAGGACTAAGATGACAAATGAAAAAGTTAGAGGACTAAAATGTATAAGATTGGTAAAATTAGCAATCCAATTTTGATTAACAAAAGCCCTATGGTGAAAATATGTTTTTATATGGGGTAAAGAAACACAAATTTGGGTGGGTAAGAACTCAGTGAGAATTTTGGAAGGCTTAAGTAATTTTATTGATGACTTAATTGCAAGAAAAATCAGTTTTTGGAGTCAATTTGGGTGTTAATCAGAAGAAATTAAAGTTTCGGGATTGAAATTAGACTTTGAGAGGTTTAACTGGTTAGATCAAAGGCTTAATTGTGAAATACATTAAAGTTTAGAGGCCATTTATGGACTTAATTGCAGATTCCCAAGACCAAAAACCAACTTGTAAGTGGTGCATAATTTTGGGGGTAGAAATTGGTGAAAACAAGGGCAATATTGAAAAGGAATTAAAATTTTGGTGGTCAATTAAAGATGAAATTAAAAAAAATTGAAAACCAAGGACTCATTTGTAAAAGACATTGAACTTTGAGGCTGATATTTGAATTTGACAGGGATGCAATTGTATGCAATTAAAAGTTAGGAGACAATTACTAGTGCAATTAAAAGGAATTAGAAGAGTAGGGACCAAATTGAATTTGACCAAATCCTAAATTAAAAAACCCTAATTTCTAGGGTTTAACCTAGACAACATGTCATTCACCCATTGTTCATCTTTTTTCTTGGAAATTTTGGTTGGCTGGTTGGGTAACCCCTGAAAATCAGAGTTGAGGAAAAGGAAAAAAAAAAGAGAAACAAATATTGAGAAAAAAACCTAGTTGTAAGGATTTATAAGCCTAGCACAAAGATTTATTTAATTTTGAAAGGGCACTAAGTTTGTTGAAGCAAAACCTTTCAAAGTAGTAGTTGTTCTAGGGTTTTGAAGGTATATTTTCTAACCTACAAGTGGTGTTCATGTGGTTTGCTTAAGGAGATTTTGGTTATCAATTGTTCTACACTTATGTTTGCAAATAGGGTGATGCTTAAAGAGTAAGGGTTGTGTTTTTGTTTTTGTTGTTGCATTGATTTTGATTCTACAATTTGATGTTTGTTTTTAGGGTGTGTTTGATGTTTTTAATATAACAAAAGCTTTCTAGTTAGGTTAGTTTTGATAAAACAATGTTTGTTTGTTTTGTTTTGTTTGATTAATGCATTTTGAAGCAATATTGTTTATCTTGGGTTTACATGGCTTGTTCTTGACCAAAATATGTTTAGGAAACTAATTTTGAATCCAAATTGCATAGATATGTAGGTTGGATAAGATTGGTGGTTTTAGGAATTAAAACTTCATACATGTTATTGTTGATTTTATGTTATTTGTTAGTTATTTGAATTCAACTATATTTGGTATTGGTAATGTGGTTTGTAAGGATCAAAAGCAGTGCATTTAAAGGTCTAGAAGGCCAAATCTAGGTTTTGACAGTAGTTCTTCAATTTCAGGAAATTTTCTAGATTTTAGGTTCGTGTTCTTCGCATGAACTTTGCCTTAGACTCTTGTTTTGGGTTAATTCTTGGCATGAGCATGCTAGCTTGTCATTTTAGCAAATAATTTAGGGTTAAAACGCTTTAGTAACACATATTTATACATTTAGATTAAAAAAAATTATGCTTTTGTATTTTTTTGAGTTTTGATATGTTTTTGGTTTAATTGTTTGTTTTGCTTTAATTTCTAGTCAAACAATGATTTTCAATTCAGTTCAAGGTTGAACTAGTGTTTTCGAGTCAACTTGATTGGTTTTGTTTTGAGTTAGATAGCTTTCTTTGGTTGGTTATTTTTTTTCTTTTTGCGGAATTTTTAACCTAAAGGGTTGTTTGACAAACACACCTTTAGGCCTATTTTGACAGTTTTGTTTTGAATAAAAATGGTTTTTTTTTCCAAACACGCCCTAAATAAATTCCTAAAATTCTAAAAAAAATTCAAGGACCAATTTAAAATTCTTTGTGGGTCCCTCAAACATTTTTCTAGCAATTTTATTTAATATCGGGATTGTAGACTTATGATGTAAGATCCTGACCTGGTATTAAAATACCTGCTTTTCGTCAAAATCTTAAAAATTTAAAAAATTCCTAAAAACAATTTCTCATTTCAAAAATACAAAAATGTATTTTATTTGGTGTGCATTTGGCCAAGCCTCTCAAAAGATAAAAATCATATTTTGTTTATATATATATGAACATATGGTATGATTTAATATTTTTTATATGTATATAAAAATTCAAAAAATATCTTTGTATGTATTTTTGGATTTAATAACTATTTTATTGAATCTATAGGAACTTGACCATTATTTCAATAACCCCTAAAAATTTTAATTCATGAGAATTAATGGTCAATAATATGGTATAAATGTTGGCCCTGCAAGTAGGCTGCCATTTAAATACCAATAGTTAACTTGATAATTCTCAAAATTATATCGAGTATTCATGAATTTTAATTGAGAGTAATTTTTACCACAACATACAAGTTGGGAAAACTCTTTCGCCTTCTAGGATAGGTGAACCCTATTAGGCATAGTTTTGAAACCCGACCCGGTGGTCGACCCAGTCTAATGATCGGGTCACGGGTCAGATGGGTTGACCTAGGTTAACCCGGGTCAACAAAAAAAAAAGGAGCAAGAGAGAGTCAGAGACAGAGGCGCTTTTTTCCTATCATAACGTGGCATATATCTATCCCTCTATTTATATTCTAACTCCCCTATCATATACATTAACAGGTGTTAAATTTTAACACAAATCACCCACTCTCCCTCTGTCTCTTTAGCTCCAATGGAAGCCTCGACAAAATCCTCCACAAGAATTCAAAAGACCCCAAGCCCCAAGAAAGGATAAGGGTCGAGATTAGGGCACATTTGATGGAGAAGCTGCTAGAGCGCGTTTTCAGGCAAGGGTGCCCTGCTGCTGCTGTTGTGAAGAAGAAGAAAAGGAGCTCTTTTTTATGTGAATATGGCAGCTGAGGTGAGCTCTCTGGTAAGGCTTTGGGTGGATACATGGATGGTAGGAACGTTGTGGTGATTCTGTAGAGAGCGAATCTTAAGAATTGGACCTCGTTTTGCAAGTGCCACGTGGATGGGAAAAGCGCCTGGACTTGAAGGTAAATTGGTGTTCTCATCTGGGTTCCGTTTGTTTCTTGAGAAAATATTAAGGAAAAGAGCATCGAAAGGGTCTCAAAATATTATGATGATCATCCTAGTCTTTTGATGTTTCATGAGATCATCGAAACAGAGTTTTTGATGCTCAAGAAGAGATTTTATATGTTTTTCATGCCTGTTTAAAATTATGATTTTTTCTTCTTTTCATTTCCTTTGAATTGAAATTTAAGGGCTTTATAATTTCTTTCTGTTGGTGCGAAGATATCTTTTTATTAAATGATTAGTACTTAAATGTTTCTTGATTTACTTTGAAATCCTCTGCTCTTTGATATCCTCAGTTTGGTTTATGAAAAAATGTAGAAATAGGAAATGAGAATCCAAAACGACGTGGTTTCACGTCCATGTATATTAAAAAAAAGAGAGAGAGGTCGGGTCTCAGCCAGGTTTACCCGGGTCGACCGGGTTTTGTCGGGCCAACTCCCCAGCGGGTTTTTACTTAGACCCGGACCGGTCCTGGGCCTTGGTCGGCCAGGTCCTGGGCCCGGGTCAGCTAGGTCCCTAGTCGGCCCGCCGGGCCGGTCCGGGTTTCAAAACTATGCTATTAGGACACTTACATGGATTCTTCGCATAAGAATTTATTTGGGCATATGAGTCCATAATGAATTCAAAACGCCAGATTTATTTATAAGAATAATATTTATTCTAAGCCATAGACAGACAATCGATTAGGAACCCATCAATACCTTTAACCCATATTTAGACCACACAATGCAGTTTACCTTAGGTAAGGAGCGCTAGGGGTGCTAATACCTTCCCTAGTCACAATCAATCCCTTACTCTAGAATTTCATATAAGACGAGTCTACCCTAGTCTCTTAGTGACCCTGAACCAAATAACTAGGTGGCGACTCCTTGATCCCGACATCACAAAGTTGCACACACAGGTGCGACAGAATGGTGACTCCACTGGAGATTTTCTGTTTTTAACAGTTTTGGACTAGGATTTGTGTGTTTTATGCGGTTTATATGATTTGATGTGTTTAAATTTTTGTATTTGGCTTGCTTTTTTTACCTATTTATGTTTTATCATGTTTTTTCCCACTCATGTATATATGTTGGATATGGATTAATGTTTTTATGCATCACTAGTTTATTTATGACATATCGCTTCGGAATGCACATGGGAACTTCAGGTTAGGTGGGGGAGTAATGGCTTACCATATGACTTTCATTTAGGGTTTAAGTTCGTGAAACCATCTGACACTTTGTTGAGTGCTTGAACTGATAATGATTGGTATGCGTACCATCCCACTACCTACTAAGGCCTCATATTACCTTTATAAAGGTAATAAATGGGACAACAAGAGACCCATATTACCCATAAAAAATATGAGTTGCTCCAGAAACGACTTGAAGAAGCTTATCTCACACATGAATAGCGTCTGCGAGGATGAGTTTTTGAAGAAATATGGGAGGATAGTGGAAATCACAAAGATGTCTGTGTAGAGTTCAACAATTAAAGCCTTGATGCATTTTTAGGAACCCGAGTATGGGTGCTTCACTTTTAAAAATATAGACATGTGTCCTAATTTGGAAGAGTATGGTTTACTTACTGAATTCCCTCGAAATCTATACGAAGTTTACTTCTACCGAAGACGTGACAAAGTGTTAACTAAATTGGCTGGATTGATCAAAGTTCCAGATCTCCATAAGATATTGGAGAAAAGTGCTACTTGCCTAAAATGGAAGATGATCAAAGAGGTATTCGAAAGGAGGAAGAATTACTCTAGATTTGTTAAAAAAAAGAGCAAAACATTTGCTTTAGGAATATTCACGTTGGTATTATTTCCAAACCTCACTGGAATAATTAGTTTAGAGGCGGCTGCAACTTTTATCGCATATAAAAACACTCAGATACATCTCACTATAGTGATTCTAGTAGAAACTATCTTGCTCAACCATTGTAGGAGGGTTAGCAAGGGATCAATGAGATGTTGTGAATAACTGTTGTATATATGACTGATTAGCCATATAAAAACCAAGAAGTCGGTATTTAACAACTTCTAGTGGTTTAGTCAAAGACCATTGGAGATAGCTAAAGAAGAGGAGTGAAAGGACCTGAGCGAGGAAAAATAAAAAGTGAAATTGCAAGGAATCTTGCAAGGAGAAGTGAAGTGGAAAACCCTATGGATGAGAGCAACATATTGCTTGATCAGTTGGAGGAAAAGACGATGGGTGCCTCTAATAGGAGTAGCTGAATATGCCAGTTACGCACCTGTTTTGGTTGTAATAGTTGGGTAGAAAACTAAGATAAGAACTCATTAATGGCATTTTCATAAATAAAAGGAATAATGGCATTTTTGTATAGACAACCAAGAAAATTGTTTATACTAGCTAGGCTAGTGGTGTCTATGTTTAGACGATTAGGAAAATCTCTTAGACTAGCTGAGGCTAGTGGCATCTATTTTTAAACGATTGAGAAAATTGTTTAGACTTGCTAAGACTAGTGGCATCTATGTTTAGACGATCTAGATATTTGTTTGGGATAAATGAGACTAGTGGCATTTGTGTGAAAGATGACCAGAATAGTTGTTTAGACTAGTCGACCAAAAAAGGATTAGTAGCATCATAGCACCTGATGACCGGGATATTAAATCTTTTCGTGTTTTTGAGAATAAGTATGTGATTTGTAAAATTTTCAAAGTTGATTTTTATGAGAAATTAAATAATGAATTTGTATTTGAACTCATTCTAGTTATTGTTTAAATTTTCTAATGTAATGAATGGTTTAAATTGTCAAGTCTTTCATGAACCAGAGTGAAGAAAGAACTATGCTTAGTGTCCTCTTTGTTTAGTGAGGATTAATGTATTTAAGGAATTTTTTTAATTTAACTTATTATTTTATTTTGTTTGTATTAGGACGATATTTGTATAAATGCAAGATTTTAAGATGTAGCTTAATCTCACCTTTGTTTGATTAAGTTGGAAGTTTAGGAATATTAGTAAGTCTTTAGTTATTAAATGTATTTCCTTAATTTTTTTATTTCTTTTTAATTACATGATGGTGCATGATACTTTAATATAATTCAAATTATTTCTTCCATTATATTATACTTTTGATTATAGTGATGTGAATGAAAAATGATATGTGGTTAATTTTGGTCGAATAAAAAGAGAAGGTCTAAGATGGTTGGACTTTGTTTGTGAATTTTGAGTGTAGTATTACAGGTCACAATGTCGATAATTTGGTATCTTGAACTTATAGGTAAACTCTTTTGAAATTTCAGTAGAAAATACATTTCAAAAGATAAAATAATGAAAATGTATGATTCTGCTCAAACTAGTTGACCAATTTATTTACCAATTGATCTAATCGATTGTTTGATGGAATGAACAATTAAAATCTACTGTCTAAATCAATCGATGGAACAAGTTCACTTATTGATTAGTCGGTAAGAAAAATTTAAGAACTATTAGAGAAGTTGGTTAATAAAATTTTTGGATCAAATTAATTCGGTCAACCATTAAATTGACAGTGTATTGTAAATAAAAATTATCTTGTTTTTTACATTATTGAAAAGGAAATTATAAAGAAATTTACATCTAAAAATTAAGTTTGTTATAGTTGGTATCAGAGCCCTGGTATAAGTTTAGGAATTGTGATGGAAATTAATATATGATGAATTATTTCAAGATGATTCATATAATGAAGGGTATATGACAAATCCCTCTCGAGCACAAGGATGGATTGAATATATAAGATCTGAGGAGAGGCAAAAGAAGATCCCTTAAAGGATACTGCCTTTCATGTATCAGTAGTTTCTCACCAGTCAAGACTTGGGGAGTCATCTGGACACTAGTAAGACACCAGTTCTAGACAGGCTATGTAATTAAGGGAATGTTTAGTGCAGTAACCCTAGTAGCCCTGATAGCTCCAGTAGTGCCTACAACCCCATCAATCATAACACCCATAGATAATATAGTTGCCTTTGTATGGATTATGTAAAGTATGTGTGTGTGTGTGTGTGTGTGTGTGTGAGAGAGAGAGAGAGAGAGAGAGAGGTTGTGGGCCTGTATTGGGGAAAACAAATGTAAAAGTTGTTGGAAAATGGATTAAGAAGGTGGAAAATACTTCAAGTCATCTCATGGTACCAGAAGATGTGAAAGTGTGCCACTTAGTTATTATTAGACAAGGCATTATCTTGGTGGGAGATGATACAGTTGAGGAGAGACATAAAGTTATGGATATAGGATTCTTTTAAAACAGAGTTTGAGAATCAATTTTTTTCCACATACCATTATAGGGTGACAAAACTTGAGTTCCTAGCTTTGAGACAAGGCGAGATGACTATACTTGATTATGAGACGAGATTCCATGACCTTTTTATGTTTGCGCCATATTATGTCCCCATAGAAAAACATATGATAGAGAAGTTACGTGATAATTTATGATAGGATTTGAAATATAACTCATTGTACTGTAGTTTAAAACAACCTACAAAGTGATAGAGGTAATGTAGGCTTTAGAGGCCTTGTATTGAAGAAGGCTAGCATGGCAGACTAGTTTGGGAAAGAGGAAAGATGCTGATCTATTTTCTGGTAGACCACTCCTTCTAAAAAAAGGGCAAGGGAAGGCAATTCAGCTAGTTTAGAAAAAGAGGGGAGATACAGGTCAGGGAGGAACATCATTTGGATCTCACCAAGGCACAAGTAGAGGATTAATTGAGGGGAAAACATGCCCCGGGGCTAGTTCTACAAGGGGTCCACCAATCAGAAGACCATTACCTATCCTCTTTGTATACGGTGTGAACAGATGCATCCGGGGGATTGTGCGGTTTCACTAGGCTGATGTTACATTTACAAAAGAGATGGTTATAGGTGGAGCCCTTTTTAGTATCTAGGACAAGGATGCTAATATTGTGGTAAGATGACACATTTTAAAAGAGAGTGTCCATTTAGAGCCACAAAAGAAACACAGGGTCAGAGGCATCCGATTTAGAATCAACAACAGTTTATTAATGTAGACATACTAGGTAGGTCAACTCAGTCAAGAGCTAGTGGTAATAGAGGGAGGCTTAGACTACAGGGTTATCAGACATAGGGGTGAGTTTATCACATGACCTAAAAGGATATCAAAGCTGCCCTAAATATAGTAACAAGTATACCGCATATAAATTCTTTACAAATGTATGCATCGTTTGATTTGGGTGTCATGCATTCCTTTGTAGCTAATATAATTATGAAAAGACTAGGGGAAAACCTAGTTAGGTAGAAAAAAGGTTTATCATTAGTACTCTATTGGGAAAAACTATAAATATAGATTATGTCTATAAAGGGGTACGAGTTAGTATTACTAAGAGAGAGTTAAAAGCATATTTGATACCTTTAGAATTATATAATTTTGATTTGATTCTAAAAATGGATTGGTTGGGTACCTATAGAGCCCAAATGGATTGTTTTTCCAAAATAGTAACTCTCTAGAGGTTAAATGGTAGGAGAGTGATTTTTAGATGAGAAAGAAAAGTTATACCAATTTGTGTCATCTCAGTCATGACTGCTAAGAAGCTGTTGTGAAAGGAGTGTAAGTCATATATTGCTTATGTAATGGACTCAAAGAGAGACAACACAAAGTTAAGTAATATTCCTATAATAAAGGAATTTCCATATGTATTTGGAAAAGAACTGTTAGGGTTACCTTCGATGAGGGAAATTGAGGTTTTTATTAATGTGTTACCTAGGGTATCTCTCATAACTCAGTCTCCTTATAGGATGAAACCTATAGAATTAGCGGAGTTGAAGGTCCAATTATAGGAGTTGTTTGAAAAGGAATTTATATGATCAAGTAATTCACCCTAGATAGCTCCAATATTGTTTGTGTGGAAAAAAATAGGACTGAGCTAGGGTGACCGTGAAGAATAAATATCCACTTCCATGAATAAATGATCTATTTGATCAACTAAAGGGAGCTAGGGTGTTTACAAATATATAACTAAGATTGATGCTTGACCGCTTTTTATGATTGGCTTGTTAAAACTCGCAAGTGCATGAGTGTACGATGTAGCAATTAACTCGGTAAGATCGAGGTCATATCCACAGAGAGCTAGATCTGGAAATTAAGCTAGGTAACAAAAAAAACTCGAGAGAAATTAAATTAACAATAACTTGGTTGAAAATAATTGATGGATTTGTTTTCAAAGATGAAAAAGTGTAAATAGATTTTAAATGACAAGAAAAAGTA
>Ga0307518_10004106_pt1 | contig 10449 bp, 12 predicted proteins | sample 25_EM_MG_FD_203889 | JGI IMG/M metagenome (GOLD analysis project Ga0307518, IMG submission 203889) | Populus trichocarpa ectomycorrhiza microbial communities from riparian zone in the Pacific Northwest, United States - 25_EM | ecosystem: Host-associated > Plants > Roots > Unclassified | place...
ATTTACATATGTTTGTACCTAAGCTGTTCTAGCGTAGTCAGCCAATCTATTCCATTTGTAAGTATCGAGTCCGTAGTATCTAGCCTGTACGGAGTAGAAACAAATGCATAGAGCTACAGTAAAGAGCGAGTGAAAGACAAGATCAAACTGTAAAGTCGTTTCCGCAGTGATTGACTGGTTGTCACGTGCCATACCTCTCCTCTTTCGCTTACATAATCCCCCTTCATTGTTAATTTGTTCCAACCAACCTCATGGAGGCCAAACTGTAAGTCATCCTCACCGCCGCCAACGTTATCGCTCATAGGAAATAATTTAGAAAAGCTCTGAAGGTCGCAGACCTTAAAGACATCCTCGCAAAGGCATCTGTACCCGTCGCCGCAAGGACCAACAAACAGGACCTCATCGCCAAGATCCTCGCGAACTCTGCTGCAATTAAGGTCTATGAACAGCGTTATCCACCTGCCGAGACTGCATCTACCACGACACCATCTGTCAAACCCGCACCCGTCAAATCGAACAACGATGACCTTGTATGTTCTTACTCAAGTCTCGGTTCCCTCGTAGCTGACCACAGTCCACAGCTTGCACCTCCCGAAGTGTATGTCGTCGCGCTTTCTTCGCGCTTAATCTCTAATTGTTCATAGTATTGACTGGACTGTTGTGGACGCGGGAGATCTGTCGCCTGAGACCGCACCCGCGCCTGCGCAGAACAACCCTTCACCCAAACAACCTCCATCCGCGAAACCAGCAAGTCTGTCTCTGCACCCCTATTGTGAAATCTGACCAGAGCAGGCACAGGTACCATCTACTAACACACCTACTAAAACAACTTCTGTCACTGCCACCTCCTCACCGGCGCCCGTTCCTCCTCCCACTGCCCCCCAAACAGGCGAGGCTACACCTGTAGATGATGAACTGGAAAGGCGCAAGGCACGCGCAGAACGCTTTGGTATCCCCACTCCTTCGCCAACTGCACCCAAAACAAGTCAAGCTACTCCTGTCGACGATGACTTAGAAAAGCGCAAGGCACGCGCAGAACGCTTTGGTATCCCGCTTGTGGAGCCGAAGAAAACTCCCCAACCTCAACTGCAGAAGAATGGGCCCATGAAACGTGCCACAGCTGCGCTAGTGGTTTGTTTTTCAATTGTATCCTATTCCTTCCTTCTTTCTGATGTTCTTCTAGGACCCCGAGAAAATACAAAAGCGCGCTGAACGTTTCGGATTGAGTACTTCTAGCGATCAGCCAGTCAGAAGGAGCACCAAGAGGTTGGCACCTCCCGAAGAAGTCGATGCAGAGGAACTGGAGCGGCGGCGAAAACGCGCTGAACGCTTCAAGATATCCGTTACCTGATTCACCTGTGTCACTTTGGCGAACTCGATTTCACATACACGTAATGCAATACACTGTACATAAGGCTTGTAATGGTTGCTATTCACCTATGCTGTAGACACTTGGGAGAATGAAACCTCGCTATTTACGTTTGCCAGCGAATATTACAAGCACCTTGTCGTCGTCGTCGTCGTCGTGACATGGTTCGACAGATCGACGTCGACATTGACTGTTGCTGCGGCAGCACTGGCTGCACAGTGGCGTTAACATCGCGTGGCAGTAATAGTTGATAGTAGGGGTGATGGTGGCTGACGTCGATGAGGGTTGGTGGTGTTGACGTTGTTGCGCTTTTGGCGGGTCAATGGTAGTGTCGATGGCCATCGTCGACACTGCAGTTGTGGTTGAGGACGAGTGAGTTGAGCTGTATGACTGCGATCCATCACTGTTGCGAATCCTTATAATTATGTTAATACAATGTGCACCAACGCGCTAAATCTCGCACAATAACCGACTTGCACATTGATGGTCAAGATTGAGATGGCGGTGAATGTGATGTTGGTCGAGTTCGAGGTGGTGGTGGCCGTTGTCATTCGTACTGGTCGGAGACATTGAAGTGGTGGTAATGGTCGAGGTGACAGTGATGGCCAACATCGTAACTAAGATGTTCCGCAGGCACGAATTGAATGCCATCATATCAGATGGCCTGACGGCCATGAGAGAGGAAGACAGCACGAAGCACGCCAGATCACCGTCAGCACCTCATAGTACTTACGAACACACTGCCTCAAGACGCAAAAGAGATGACAAAGATGAAAATGAAAGGAATATCCCGCGTCCAGTCCTCGTGCATAGTCACGAAGGTCATTGGCAAGCCTCTTCACCGCCATCTTATCATTACGATCTAATATTACCTTGCTTGGCAAGGTCAATCTCAACCCAATATTCGGGAGAAAGTGCAGCCCCTGTCGTGTCGCAAAAACCCGAGCCGAATGCTGTAGTACAAGGTTAGACAAGGTTCTACTAGTCCTTAATGAGCATGGGTGACCTTGGACGTTCACCCTCCCCCTGTGCCCACCTCAATGGTAACCATGGCCGCACTGCGAGAGGAAGGTGGTGAAGAAGTGCTCGTCACACTCGTCAGTGTTGTCTCACAAATAGCCTAGGTGGGGGGAAAGGGGGGGAGTGGGCCAAGCAAGGTGACTGCCGGCACCAGCCGGCACTTCCCCGAGTATATAAGGAGCTGTGTTTATGGCAGTACGTGTCTTGAACGTGTCTGTCATCCGAGTTCTAGTATGCATGTGTTGCGCCGTGCTTTCTGCATCGTCACTTCCCATGACCTTCGAAACGTTTCCAACATTTGCTCGGGCCAACGCTGACATTGTTTCAACCATATGCGGTTAGTCGTGGCAGTACGTGTCAACGTTCCGTGCCCTCGTACTGGCATTATAATATCTATATCGAGCCGGCCCTTTTCGCTAACTGTGACCAATTGACGGTTCTTACATGCATTTCCCTTCGTCCATGACAAAATTCCTCACTGGCGGTTGTGCCCGCCGTCATCGTCTGATCACTATGACAAATTTGACAATGCTTCATCACGGCATCCAATGTTTTCTTCCGTAGTCCTCAGCATGATAGTCCATTCTCAACTCATATAGTACTTACCATCAAGATAACTTTTCACACAAAACAGCAATGCATATCACGCGCTTATGGTTTCGGTGGTGGGATGAACCCGCGGGTACCCACTAGGATGCCGCAATAATAACGACAACGGCCACCGCCACCTCACCTTCGACCGCCGTGACCACGATCGCAACCACCCCTCAAAGCCCAGCCTATTGTTGGGAATGATGATGATAGCCACGACCAGTGCCTCATCCTTGACCACATTGCCGTGTCACGGACGATGACGCCAGCCACCATTTCAATCTAGTAGTAGGCGCCACGACAGTGAATGCAACCGAGCGCATTGCATACCACATATTTCCTTCGACTTCAATCCTCCTGCAAGTGATTGGACCGTCCAGCGAAGACAATTCCTTCTTTGTCTCGCGTATGGGACTACCTTCAACAGCTGCCAAGGTGCCCAGACTACCCCCCGAAGGGGGGTAGTGTATAGTCTGTGTACGAAGAGAGGTATCCCGGGCGATCAAATCTGTTTGTCGTGTCCGTCGGACACCCCTCTCCTAAGATCGGGGCCGCGTACAGTACACACAGGGATAGGTAAAGGGGCGGGTTTGGGCGTGCGGTTTCGAGCCTGCGAAAGCTCTCGTCAGGGGGCTTAAACCGCTACCCCGACCGCCGCCCTTCCGGGGCTGTTTAGGTGAACTACCATCTACCACATACGAGGGGAGTAGGCCAAAGCGTGTGAGCTGGCAGTGACCCGACGCAAGGATGGTCTGAAAAACTGGGTGAAGGCGGGTGTGGACAAGGAGGCTTCTTTGTCAGCGAAGCCAACAGCACTCGAGGCTGTTCCCACAGGCCAGCCGGCCAAGAACGTCCCTTTCGGGAGCGCGCCAGCACTTTTCTCGTCCCCGTGCAGCACCACACTGGTACTAGCCAGTGTGGATCCTCTCTTGCCATACCGCTGAGGGTATCCGACGAGTGGCACAGATCTCACATTAGCCAAAACCGCTCTCGACCTCCGCATTCACCCGTTCGCACATGGCCAATTATATACGTGGATGTAGTATTTCCCTCCCTACTATTGTGGCTCCGTACATCCGTAGGAAAAGAGCGCTTGTAGGGCCTACTATCTGGGTCTGCCCGGCGCGTGTCATGCAACCCTTTTTCCATACCCAACCTGGGTAAAAGTGCACGGGTACGGGGTGGTACTTCCACAGGTGTTGTCATCGAGTATTGCCCATTTGGAACACTTTTTCTGTGTGGAAATTCAGATCATTGCGAATGCATGTTTGCTGAATCAATTTGCTTTGCTTAGATAACGAATTGGAGCACGTGGCACTACTACCTACAAACATTTTGAAAATATCAGAACAGCTCGATCAGGGGTCTAGGCCATATGCATAAGCTACAGAATGGAGGTGGAGGCATCACATTAAGGAATTAGCAGTAAGATACAAGGTCCGATACGTAGCACTAGTCCTAAATAGGTGAGCTACAGCAAAGGGTCACCCGTAAATACAATGGCCGACCCCGCCCGGATGAAAACAACTACCTGACCCATTACCCACAGCATGCGATCCACACTGTACCCGTTTACAAGGTCGATGGAATGGCGTGCAGGCCCGATAGGGGAACTTCCTGCGGCGTATTAAAGATGAGAACGCACACAAACACGAAGTCGATGTGGATGCACCGGTGCAACGTTTGTGACATACCCCCATTATACATTGCAAGGGAGAGCTCGCGAAGAAGGCGACGCGAACGGAACTGCAATAGCCAGGAGAGAACAGTACCTGAACGAAAAAGAAACTCACTAGCGATCAGCCCGGTTGAAGCTTGTGCCGGAATCATTGGGAGTTTCCTAATTCTTCTGAATGTTCAAACTATATTATTTCGAAGCTTCAAGTAAAGTTTTGTTCTGTATCAGCGCCTTCTCGACGGCGGATTCCATGATATCCATTCTCAACGGTGCAGGCGTCGTTCCAACGGAGTATCAACACCTGCACATTAGTTGAGGGCCTTACCTGGCCTCGGTTCCTCCTTTCCCGTTCTGGTATTTTGATACGCAGCACTCGGACCACTAGACAAGAATGAATTCGTATACATTGTCGCTGACGCCTGCAGGGCCACCCTGGAAAGAAACGAACCACGGAGACTTGAGAACGGTGGTATTTGGCTATTTTTTGTTTTGCCCGGCCATCACCACACAGCACTTACTATGATCGTCATCGTTGTGGGGACTTCCGGTCGGACATTCATATTTACTTGACGGAAACGTCCGGGACTCATTTTAAACCCCGCCGGAAGTCCCCACAACGGCGGGAATGAAGATCGTCAGCAGTTGTAGGACGTGTGAACCGATCGATTACTTATTTCTCACAGGTGTTCCGCAGCTCCTTTCCACGTGTCGGATGTCGAAACATCGTAGTCTCGTTCCCAGCCGTTGTGGGGACTTCCGGTCGGACATAACTTGTGGGGACTGTTCTCATTTTTAAACCCCGCCGGAAGTCCCCACTACAGCTTTATGGAAGGAACCAAATCCACTACTATGAGATAATAGTATGTGTCGAGTCAAAATCACATCAACGCCAATTCAATCCTCAGGCCTCAGGGCTCGTGCAGAAGCTTGCATCGACGAGTCCATCATGATCAAGGATGAGAGAGGAGCGGGCCCGTCTGCCCTCATCTCAACGCCATAAAACTCACAGGCTTGATGGGGTCCTTTGATGAGCGCCGGCATAGCTTGTTCAGTGCGTGAGCCGATGTCATTTTCATCTACTATCTGTGGTGACTTGACCTAGGTAACCGCACCCAGGTTCCCTACAAGCTGGACAAACAAATAAGTGAGTGAGTTATAAGTTATCGTTCATTCAAGTCTCCTATCAGTGTGAGTTCGGTGATCACCAACACGGTCTGCTCATTAACACACAACTTCATTAACATATTTTTAGCGGAATTCGCCTCATCGTATGGCCACCGTGTCTTGGCGGGCACTCCACCTGCCTGCTTCCCTGCACACGTTTTTTCTAGTTTTTTATCATTCAGCCGACTTGCGCACTAACTAGTACTTTCCTTTTTCGGTATCACACACGAGTGCCTTTCATCCCGGAGGCTTTTGTTCAGGCTGGAATGTCCGTACTGGCAACTGAACACACAAAGTACTATACGTAGTAACTAATAGTCCCTTTTTCGATGAATGCGCCAGTGTCCACCTCCAGCTAGCCTGTGTCTTTTCAGAAGCCCGCAGGCAGCCCTCTGGGCCATGGCTCTTATCTGTCAGGGTGCATCCGCCTTCCCATGATTACAACTTTCCTTCTGGAGATCCCGGATGGAACAATGGGTGCGCCCATGAATAAAGCTGCAGTTTCGCTGAGTGGTGCGACAGATATGTCTTTGATACAGCAGACACAGCAGACACTCCACTACAATGGGCCAGCGACCAGGTATGTTAACTTTGTTCGACTTTATCGCCGTTAACCGATCTACGCAGCCCGTCTTCGCTGGCCAATGCCTCGGGAAACGTCCCAAACTCTGTGCGTTGTCCTACCTCATGCTTGACCATTAGGCGTTGAGAGAACATGGTCCTCTTGAATGACAGGATTTCACCAGTCCCATCTCAAAATGTTGTCAGTGGCAGGGCGCGGATGATGTACTGCGGTGCTACTTGCTCCTCGACCACAAAAATGTGCCCGAACATTTTAAGACGGTGCATGGAATCAAAAACATGGGGCGAAAGATGAAAATTAGATGTCGATGGCTCGACTGCCAACACACAGTCGGGCGTCATAATTTCGCGCGACACATACGTGAAGCACACCTTGACAGTAAGCGACATAAGGCGCGAAGAATTGAGGAAACGGCTCTTCGTGTATGTCATTTATCTTTTCCTCCCGTAGGTTCACGTCCAACTGCCTTTAGTAGAATTTTGAGCCTCCGAGTTACTATTAGTACCTCTCTGTTGACTCAAGGCGGGCTAGAGACTAAGAGACAGCCTTCCGGTTTTCACTCGTTATGACCGGTTGACGATCCTTGCACGTTACCGTTAGACGTACCACTGTCCACCTCTATCATATGTGCTGTATCTTGCAGTACGTGTTTCAAATGTGTCTGTCCTCGCCAGCGGTTGTGCTTCTCTTGGTGTACCCAGTACACTATATCATTCCCAGCTGACCAAAGGTGTCCTTGTATCATAGTAATGAAATAACCCAGAGATACTACGGTTATCAACGCATACGAGTTGCCCGATCACTCGGGCGCAATCAGTAAGAGCTTCATCGACCTCCTCGCCCAGTCACTATCTCTCCTGAGAGCACAACTCAAACGCCCAATTTTCAACGGGTTCAATCATGGGGCCATCGCTGACTTGTCTCTTCACGGACACGACACAACTGTGCAATGCACCTCCATGCAAGCATAGAGCTATGGCTCGGCTATTTTTGCACATTGACCAGATGCGCATTTTAGCCGAGAAGACGATTGCTGCATGACAAGCCACACTCGAGGCTGTGTTCCTTCTCTCATCAGGCATCCTTGAAAATTCCCTTGAGTCCATCGTGCTCCCCGCATTGTACACCCTGCGTGAATTTCCCCCACAACAGGTGTACGGTCCTCCGTTGTAACACGCCCTGCTAATGTCGCTCAAATGAGTACAGTATTGCACTTCTGGACGGCTTGCCGGCCCGTAGTAACTTGGCTCGTGCGCCTTCGAGCGCTGCTTAGTCATTGCTTCATTTTCCGTTCTGTCCCCGACAGACTCGATCTACCATTCCTTTCTGCCCCTTTCTCTCTGTGAACCTCTTGAATCATATCTTCACATGCCAGTCGACGTCCAAAAAAATGGAAATTCACCAAAAGAGGGTTGTCAACTGGATGATTCTGAGTGTCAATCCTCCTTTGGTGACTTGCAGGGTGCAAGACGTTTTTCCCCAGAACCAGTGAACCACTACGAGACGAACTAGTTATTCGTGATGGGTGCTTTTCAGGTCGCGTGCATCGATCCACAGTGCGTCGGGTTCAGCGATCCGGTGTGTTACGGTTTCTCGAGCAGTCGAGACCTGTGCGCGGAGTGGCCTGTTCAACGGCGGTGTTGCCAGCAGCTCGACAAGACCCTCCAAGTGAATCCTGTGGCAAACTAACACGAGAACCTGCATTACATGTCTTGGACCTTGTACGATGCGACATTGCTTCAAGTTATTTTCATCATGCACGTTTTCTGTTTGCCTTCTGGGTTGCACAAATGCCCCGCTCCACTGTACTGTGCCTCTAATGCTATGCTTGCGTGTCTGGTCGCTAGCAATAGAATGAATAATACGCAGAGCTGCTCACCTACCAAGACAACATCCATCTTTGATCATGTCGCCCTGACCGTATGGGACCTGAGCTCCCACTCCACATTGAGATACTAGACCGTAGGTGCTGACTATCTTTTATCCAAAACCAAACCTCGAAACCATGGCCATAGTTTCTTCCACGTACGGTTTACGCAACAAGTACCCCATTCAATTGAGCTTCTTGTGGATAAGGTATGTACCAGCCTATCACATGTATTTCCTGGCATCAGCTGCATCAGAAATGAGCCATTGCGCCACGCTTCCTCCCCTCATTGGCCTCTTTGATCATGTATATAACCACTCTCGCATCCCACATTGTTTGAACAATTTCCCTTTTCCCAGCATATACGGCAGACTATGTCCACTGTACCTTCAGCGACACAATGGGGGCTACCCACATCCTCCAAGAGGGCCTTGCTCATTCACGGACTAACTTGCTCGTCACATACCTGGGAGCGTGTAGCCCAGGCACTAGTTAAAGCTGGTATTTTGCTTCCAGATTTTTCCTTTTCAACATCCTTGACAAAGCTTTAGGATACTTCGTTGTGGCTCCAAACTTATCGAGTCACGGCTTCAGACGTGACACAGGCTTCGTTGTTGGGAACATGGCAAAGGATATCGTCCCCTATTTCACCAACACCCACTACGACATTATTATTGGCCACTCCTTAGCGGGCGCCATATTTGCTGAATTACTCCCTTTTCTACCTCAGGGTCGACCCATCTCTGCCATCTTACTCGACCCCGCTCTGGAAGTCACCTCTGATGTCGTTGACATGTACAAAAGGTTGTTTAGTGATGAGGTTGCAAATGTCAGGCCGGTAGAGGCTTATATGACCGACAACCCGAACTGGACACGCGTGGATGCCATCACGCGAGTTATCGGTTTGCACATGTGCAAATCGGTTGAAGACGTTGTGCAAATTTTTGCGGTGAGTACATGGCACCCTCCAGAGCGTGGACTTCGTTGGTAACAGTGGACTGGACAGCAAAACAGTCCTTGGTCGTTCGGAAAGCTCCTCTCCGAGGTTCCACCTAATGTCACAATTGCGGTTTTGATGGCGGACCCTGAGATACAATCGATTTGCTCCGTGGAAGATGTTCCCCCTCACCCGAGGATCCGTACAGCCGTTGTTCCGAATGTATCGCATTGGATTCAATATGAGAATCCTGAGGCCGTAGTCAATGCAGCTTTGGAGCTGGCGGCTATGTCGGGAAGCACGGACGCTTGAGCAATGGGGATTTAACGTGTCAGAATACTAATAGATACAGTACTTACTCAATCTGGTGCACTCATGTCGAATCGGCGTAGAGCGGTACATTTGCGCGCTTGCAATCGGGTTCCCTGCTGCCTGGACCGCCGAATACAACACAACGTAGTGAACGGACACAAACCGCCTCTCTATGCCCCTATCGCGAAATCTGACTGGCAATGCCACCTGAACCACCTACCAAGACACATACCACTTTGAGTTGGCATGTCACCACGATTGCATATTTGATCTTCCTGTGGATAAAGGCATGCACCAGCCTATCACATGTATCTTCCTGCATCAGCTGCATCAGAAATGAGGTATTGCTCCACACTTACTCCCCTCGCTGGCCTTCTTGATCATTTATATAACCGCCCTTGCACCCCAGATTGTCCCTTTTCCCACCATGTACGGCAGACTATGTCCACTGTACCTTCAGCGACACAATGGAGGCTACCCACATCTTCCAAGCAAGCCTTACTACTTATTCACGGGCTAACTTGCTCGTCACATACCTGGGAGCGTGTATCCCAGGCACTAGTTGAAGCTGGTATTTTGTTTCCAAATCTTCCCTTATTGGCAACAGCCCTGACCAACCCTTAGGATACTTCGTTGTGGCTCCAAACTTATTAGGTCACGGCTTCTGAAGACGTGGCACAGACCTCGCTGTTGGGAACATGGCAAAGGATATCCAGCCCTATTTCCTCAACACCCACTACGACATCATTATGGGCCACTCCTTAGGGGGTGCCATACTTGCTGAATTACTCCCTTTTCTATCTCAGCGTCGACCCATCTCTGCCATCGGTCGACCCCACTCTGGACGTCACCCCTGATGTCGCTGACATGTACAAAGAAAGTTAAGTGACGAGGTTGCAAATGTCAGACCGATAAAGGCTTATATGGC
>Ga0307518_10004107_pt1 | contig 10449 bp, 10 predicted proteins | sample 25_EM_MG_FD_203889 | JGI IMG/M metagenome (GOLD analysis project Ga0307518, IMG submission 203889) | Populus trichocarpa ectomycorrhiza microbial communities from riparian zone in the Pacific Northwest, United States - 25_EM | ecosystem: Host-associated > Plants > Roots > Unclassified | place...
GCCCCACCTGTACATCGAAATAGCGGTGTGCATCCGGTTTGAGCTCGTGGCCCGCTGTGGCCGTCCACATGATCTGGGTCCCTCCGCCCACAGAAGACGAAATCTCCTTCCTGGTCCAGCCAGCGGCCGGCGGAATACCGGTGGACGTGACTCCCTTGGGAAGGGTGACGTCGACGCGGACCGTGGTGGCGTCCGCTTTCTCGGAGGGGACTCGGAACCGGAGTGTTGCGGGGCTCCCCTCCTTGGCGCCGTCGGCAAAGACCCGTACATGTGCCGAGGCGGGCCCCGACAGAAGGAACAGTGCACCCGCGGCAGTTCCCAGTACTGCCGCCGCCCGGTGTGTGCGTCGGCTGGAGCGGATGCGAGGTGGGCGTCTCATGGTGGCGTGGGGCCTTTCAGCAGCAGTCGCAGTACAGAAGGTCGGCAGCCTCGACGGTGCTGTCCGAGCCGGGGTGCATGGAGGCGACCGCGGACGACATCCGAGCCAATGTCTGCGCGGTGGCCTTGCCTTCGGAGGTGAGGGAGACACTCACACCGGTGAAGTCGGCAAAGGCCAGGCTCTGGGGGGCGTTGCCCGCAGAGTCCGTGGTGAACGACACGAGGGGAATCTTGCTGCCGTCCTTCTGGACCGAGTAAGCCTGGTACGTGGTGGTCGGCTGAAGACCGCGGGCCTGCAGCTGAATCATGTCGAGCCCGCTCACGCGCCGGATGGTGGCCTCCAGCTGGCGGCCCTTGTCACCGGGGCGCATGGTCTCGCCCGCCGTTCCATCGGGCAGGGTGGTGGGCACGTTGCGGGGTGCGTTGCCCAGGCCCTGGTGTCCGAGGTTGGCAGCGGAACCTGCCGCTGCCGCATTGGGCACATACACCAGGGCCTGCGGTTCCTGGCCGACACCGACCGTGTCGATGACCTTGTTCGTGGCGGTGTCGATGACGTCCACAGCGTCGGACTTCTCCATGCCCACGTACATGCGGGTGCCGTCGCCGCTGGGCCACAGGCCGTGCGGTGCGTGGCCGGTGTCGTGGATGCGGGTCACCAGCTCGGGCGTGCCTCCGGGACTGCGGCGGTAGACGAGGGTCTCATCGAGGCCACCCACGGTCAGATAGGCGAACGAACCGTTCTTCGTGTTGGCGAAGTTGGGGTGGTTGGTGTCCGGACCGGTCTTCAGCACGGCCGCGACCTTGCGGTGCTTGAGGTCGATGACGCTGGTCAGGCCGACTCGCTTGTGCGCGGCCCACAGCTCCGTGCCGTCGGGTGAGATCGCCTCGTCCGAGGAGAAGGCGTCGCCGAGGCCCTTGATGGTGTAGCTGACCTTGTGGGTGCGCACGTCAACAACGGTGAGCTCGGCCGCGCTGATGTGGTTGACGTAGGCGGTCTTGCCGTCGGGGCTGAGGACGACCTTGGAGGGCCCGGGGCCGACGTTGATGTTCCTGATCACACCGCCGTGCACAGCGTCGACGACGGTGACGGTGTCCCGGCCACGATCCGCGACCCAGAACTGCTTGCCGTCCGCGGTGAAGGTGCCCTCGTGCGAGGCACGGCCGACGTCTGTCTCGTTGATCACCTTGTTGGTGGCGGTGTCGATGATGTCGACCGTGTTGCTCGTGACGCTCACCACGCCCAGGCGCTTGTCGTCACGGGAGAAGGCCAGACCGTGCACGCCCACGTTGTCGGTGTACTGCGGGCTGAGCGTGGCGCCCAGACGCTGCGCACCCAGGGCGATCGTGCCGAGCGTCTTGTTGGTGGAGGGGTCGATGACCGTCACCGTGTTGGAGGTCTGGTCTGCGGTGTAGACCCGGTCACGGCCCGAAATCGGCACGGACACCGATGTGCCGTCACCCGAGGTGACCTTCGCTACGCCGGGACGGCCGGAGGCCGAGGGCGTGTCGGCCTGGGCGACGCTCACCACCCCGAGAGCCGTGGCACCGATGCCGGTGAGCACCGCGGCGGCACGCGCAGCCCTTTTGATCGAAATCACTAACAAACCTCCATATAAGGTGCGCCCATTGGGCGCGTCGAGGAGGGGCCAGGCATGTCGCCGGCCCTGATTCAGGTGGTCGATGACGGGGCGGAAACTGCCCCCGTATCAGGTGTTGGCCTGGGGCCCCACTGCGGCCTGGGCAACGAAGTGCCCGTCCGCATCCTGGACGTACAGCGTGGTGATGGTGTCCTTGCGCATGGCAGTGGTCAGGTGGACGCGCATGGGGCCATCGCTGCGTCCATTGGGCTGCACGCTGCCGGCCTGCACCCGGTCACCACCGGCGTTGCCTGTCATGAACCGGTAGGTGGTGCCCTCCCGCAGTCCGGACAGCGACACGGGGATCTCGGTACCCCAGGGGTGCGCGATCATCTCACCGTCCTGGGTGACTTGAATCGCGGCGATGGACGTGTGGCCGTCATTGCCGGAGGTTGCCACGACCGTCACGAAGGCTGCGCACGCTGCCAGCACCAGGGACGCGATTCCGGCCGCCGTCCGGCGGCGGATGCGCCCCCGCTTCTGCTTCAGCGCTACAGGGACTGCCTGGCCGGCACCGAAGGCGGATGCGACGTGGAGGGAGTCTGCACGCTCGAAGGTCCGCATGACCCTGAGCACGCCTTCCAATTCCTCGGAGCAACCTCGGCACGACGCCACATGGCGGGTGAGAGGGGCAGGCAACGGCTTGTCCAACAGGAAGAGTTCGGTGGCTTCCTCGCGGATCGCACCGCAGACGTCGTTCATGGTGCCAGCCATCCGTTCTCGTCGAGAATGCCGCGCAGTTCCCGAATGCCGTGGTAGAGACGGCTACGGGCACTGGAAGCCGCAAGGCCCAGCTCGTCGGCCACATCAGCGCAGGTCCTGCCCAGGAAGTACACCTGGATGATCACTTCCTGGTGGTCCGGGCTGAGTCTGCCCAGGGCTTCGCGCAGTTCTATGCGCGCGAGCAGCTGGTCATACGGATCGACCTCCCGCGCTGTCGTGACCTGGTCTGCCTGGTCTGCATGAGCCATGGGGGGCCGGGCTTCCCGGCGCCGGTGTGCGTCCACGATCGCGTTGCGGGCTATGGAGTACAGCCAGGTCCGCAGACTGCCCCGCTTGCTGTCGAAGGAATCCGAAGCACGCCAGGCCCGCAGGAATACCTCCTGCACGACTTCCTCCGCCAGTTGGGGGTCACCAAGCTGGTTATGAGCGAAGCCCAACAGCTCACTGCCATACTCGCAATAGGCGGCTCGTACCCCGGCTTCACTCTTCAATGACGCGTCTTCAGCTTTTTTCCGCCAGAGGCGCCATGTCCGGACGCCCACTACGAGCACTTGCCGATTCCGGCATGCCATGTGTTCATCCGGCATCCTCCGATCTGGCCTTGCTTGATTGCGCTAGGGGATACGCAGCCGAAGAGGGCGGCGTTGTCGCCCATGTGTGTGTCCTGGGTCACGCGCCAGGAGGGGGTGACGCGCGTGATCACCGGCCGCTCGCCCCGGGATGCGCGGCAGGACGACTGCTGAGACGTGGTCCCGAGGCGAGGGTGTGCGACCTGCGATGTCTTCCGGGCGTCGCGCTCATCACGTTGCTGCGGAGGTCGGCCTGCGCGTGCCGTCGAGGGCGTCGGCAATCTGGGCGTCGGTGGCCTGTCGGAGGGCCATCGACGCCCAGGTTGTTCGGCCGCGGGACCGAAAAGGCGAGGCATGCTTTTGCGGGTACAGGCAGGGGTGACCGGTAATTATGGGAGTTGCGCAGTTTAAGCCAGGTGAGGATGTCTGGGGATTCACCAAGGGGCGATCGCTGGGTGAATTCTCCACGGTTCTCCCGGCGTCTCATCCCGTTTGATATACGGGCTGAGGTCTCTTTCGAGGAGATTTCGTGCTCAGGCTTGTTCTGCTTCATTTCCCACGCCTGACTTACCGGTTGTCACAACTGAGGGATCCTGCGCATCGGAACGACTGCTTTCCGGATTCGAGGCAGAGGAAGGCTCTGTCTTGGTCGGCCGCCGGGCGGCCACGGCAGCACCGGCAAGAATCAGCAGAGTCCCGGCCGCCATGTGCGAGGTGACGGGTTCGGCAAGCACAGCTACACCTGCCACGACGGCCACGACGGGGGCGAGGTAGGTGATGAAGGATGCGCGTGCTGGGCCTTCGGCGCGGACCAGGGCGAAGAAGCAGGTGAAGCCGCCTGCGGTGCAGGCGATGCCGAGCGCAGCTACGGCCAGCAGGACTCGGGCGCTGATCTGCGGTGCCGGTTCGAGGGCCGCGCCGACGACAATGAGCGGACCGGCGGCCAGGGTCAGCATACCTGCGGTGACGGTCAGAGGGGGCACGGTGGGGAACTGTCGGTGCATCAGCAGCGCGCCCACCGCGTAGAAGGCCGCGGCGGTCAGCACGAGCACGGCACCTCCACCCACACCCTTGACCCCGAGCAGGACTACCACGCCGATGAATCCCAGGGAGACTCCAGCAAATGCACCGCGCGCCAGGCGTTCTTGCTGGCCCCAGAACAGGTTGATCGCCAGGATGAACAGCGGCTCTGTGGCGATGAGCACCCCCGTGAGGCCGGAGGGAACCGTGCGCTCGCCTATGGCGATCAGCGTGAAGGGCGCCATGACCTCCACCCCCGCCAGGAGCAGCAGCGGGCGCCGGTGCTCGCGCAGGAGCTGCGGAAGCCCGCGGCGCCACGCTAGCGGCACCAAGACCACGGCTCCCAGGGTGACGCGTCCGGCCACCACACTCACGGGCCCCAGGCCCTCCAGGGCCACGCTGATCAAGAGGTAGGGGACCCCCCACAGAAAGGCCACGGTGAGGAACAACAGCAGGCCACGGCGACTCATCGGCAGACTCCACGGATACACACGAAGGACAGCAAGTCCAAGCGGACACTGAGACCGTACGTATGCATGCCGCGGTGCCGGAATGCACTTTGTGCCGCTCGATCGGTGGTTGGCTTGCCGTTTGTTAAGTTTTCGGGTGCGATTGAGGGCATGGCATCCCTCGACTCCATCGACTGGCAGCTCCTGGACCTGCTGCAGGAGGACGCTCGCTTCGGCTACCGCGAGCTCGCGCGTCGGGTCGGTCTGAGCCCGCCCGCTGTGGCGACCCGGGTACGGCGCCTGGAGAGCCTCCAGGTGATCACCGGATACAGCGCCCGTGTCGATCCGGCCAAGGCGGGCTGGCCGGTGCAAGCTTTCATCGTGTTGTCCACCACGGGTATCCGCCAGTCCCACCAGGTGGCGCACACTGCCCGAGCGACTCCGCAGATCCTTGAAGACCACCGCGTCACCGGCACCGACGACCACATTCTGCGCATCGTCGCCCATGAGGTCGGCGCCCTTGAGCCGCTCATCGACACGCTGAACGAACTCGGCAAGCCGGCGACGTCCTTCATCCTCTCGTCCCCCAAGGAATGGGGGCCGCTCCCGTCGCCCGACACAATCGCCTGACACGCATACCGGTGAAACCCCACCGGAGCAATCCATGCCGAGAGAAGACTTTCCGTGGCCCAGCGAACGCTTGACCGGCTCAACCGCGGAAGGTCTGCAGCTGGGCCTCACTGATGAACGGAGCCGCCGGATCGCCTCCTAGCCCGGCATCGAACGAGGCCGGTCCCGGCTATGCCGTCCGAAGCCTTCACGCTCCGCCGCTGTGTCGGCAAGCGCAAAGATCCAGTTCAGACCCGCTGGGGCGCAGGCCAAGCACTGGCGCGACGCCCGTGGCGGCGGGCGACGTGTGCATCGGTTGTGCTGTCGGCGCGACGTTCCGGACGGCAGCCGACGCCTCAGCTGAAGTCGCTGGTAACCGCGATGTGCCTCCAGGCGTCCATCTCCTTGCGGACGCCGTCCAGCTTGGCCTCCGCCGCTTGGATCGTGTCGGAGCCCAGTTGCAGGCGCAGCGGCGGCTCCGCACGGGCGGCCATGTCGACGATCACCTGGGCGCCCTTGGCCGGGTCGCCCTGCTGGTTCCTGTTGATGCTGGGAACCGCCTGGCGCATCGCACCGGAGGTGTCTGCGTAGTCGTTAATCGGCTCATCGACGGTGTGCAGGCTGCTCGGCTCGAGGAAGTCTGTGCGGAAGTACCCGGGTTCCACGAGGGTCACGTGGACGCCGAGCGGTGCGAGTTCGGCGTGGAGTGCCTCGCTGAAGCCTTCGACGGCATATTTGGTCGAGGCGTAGATGCCCCAGCCGGCCAGGCCGCCAAAGGCTGCGATCGAACTCATGTTGATGATGTGTCCGGAGCGCTGCTTGCGCAGGATGGGCAGGACCGCGCGCTGCACGGCCAGCAGTCCGAAGACGTTGGTCTCGTACACCGCGCGGACAGCGGCGTCGTCGGCTTCTTCCACCGCGCACAGCAGCCCTCGGCCCGCGTTGTTGACCACCACGTCAATGCGGCCGAACTGGCCCACGGCTGCTGCAACCGCCGTCTCGATCCCGGCGGGATCTGTGACGTCGAGCGGCAAGGCCAGCAGCTGGTCGCCGGCGTCCGGGAACTGGCTGAGCACCGCGTCCGCGCTGCGGGCAGTGGCGACGACTTGATGCCCCTCCTTCAGCGCAGCACGGACGATTTCCGCGCCCAAGCCTCGGGACGAGCCCGTCACGAACCACACACTCATTGAACAGCTCCTTGCAGTGAAGAACCGGGCCGCTGTTACGGCCAGGCGATGTCCCGAGATACACGTTGGCTTTCAGCTGGTTCCGCGTCGCTGGGTCTGCTCAGCGTCGACGGCGTGGGCCCCGGTCACTGGGGGACGACGTACGGGAAGCGGTCGTTCTGCTGGTCCTTTGTGCTGGCCGGGGTAAGGCCGCTGTGCACCGGCATGTTGGTCACCAGCGACATCATCACCTCGGGTGCGTTGTCCGCGCGGGTGCGGCCGTTGCGGGCTGCGAAGCCGAAGGAGGCGGAGGTGCCTACCTCATAGGGAAGGACGTCCGGGAGGAGCTGTGCGGCGACGGTCTGCCCGTAGCCCGCGGGGTCGGCCGAGGTGCCGGTGGCCGCGACCACGGCGGCGATCTGATCGGCGATGGCCCGGCCGTCGGCTGCGACGTCCTCGGACGGGTGGCGGGTGTTGGCGGGGTTGGAGAAGTCGGTGTCGTCGGGCCAGAAGATCGGCCACATCATCGGGTAGCCGCCCCGGTTGATCTGCCGCCAGCCGCCCGCGTCGGTGGCCAGCTTCGTGGCGCACCACACTCCGGTGCGGGCTCCGGGCCGCAACCGGTCGTGAGTGTGGGGGACTTCGAGGACGATCGCCTCCACTGTCGTACCGGAGAAGCTGTTCTGTGCGCTCTGAGGGTCCCAGGATGACAAGTCCACCGCAGTTCCCTTTCCTACGGCGCCGTTGATGGCGCCAAGCAGGGAGAGGTCGATGTAGAAGGCTTCCTGGACACGTCCGGCCCAGGCGCGGATGTCACCCGCTTCGGCCGTCTCGCCGGTGAAGCCCTCCAGTACCAGCTCACCCTCGGCGGCGTCACCCTGGGCATCCGCGTCGATCAGGGAGTGCAGACGGAGCGGCTGCCGGCCACTCGCGTCGGGCTCGCCGAAGGAGAACCGGAAGGTCAGCGTCTCCTGGTCGGCTCCGTCGAAGTTCACTTTGATCTCGTAGCGCGCTTCGTGGTGGAAGCCGGGATCGGCGTATACCCCGGTGATGTCGGAGTTCACGTCCATGACGAAAACCGTGCTGTCCTCACCGGGGAAGACATACAGGTCGTCGATGAACAGTTGGCCGTTCTGTGCCGCCAGCGGGGTGTCGAGGTGATGAGACATGACGGGTCCTTTCCCGGTTTTCAGTGTTCGAAGTTCAGTTGCGCTGGTTGAGCGAGTGGTGTGAAGGGCCTATTGAAATGGAAAAGGATTCTGGTCAGCACGCGCCGAAATTTTGGTCAGTCCGGAGCGCGGGAATTGGCAGATGAACGTCAGCGTGACGACGCCAGTTGCCTGACCATTTGCGATTTGAGTCTCCGTGGCCATGACGACGGCGAGCTGGGACCAGTAGCTATGCAGTCGCCTCGGGGTCCGCAGTCGCGGTATCTGCGGCTGCGTGCTTCGCGGTGCTGCCGGGTTTGGATGTGGCCGACCAGCTCGCCAGGAGCGCTAGGGCCTCGGCGGACGGTGAGTGGGCCTCGACGGTGTGCGTCCCGAATGTCAGGTCGGGCTCGCCGACCGGTGTCATGGCCTCGTAGCCAAGTTCCAGGTCGCCGACCAGGGGGTGGTGGTACCGCTTGCTTCCGTACTCGCGCCGGTACACGTCGTGGTCGGCCCACCAGCGGCGGAAGTCATGGTCACGCACGGCTAGGTCGCCCACGAGGTCGGCGAGTTTCGGATCATGGGGGTGGGTGCCGGCGTACCGGCGCAGTTCGGCGACTACCGTGCGGGCGGTACCTGCCCAGTCGTCATACAGTTCGCGGGCTGCGTCGACCGTGAACAGGTAGCGGAGGATGTTCCGCTGGCCTGCGGGCAGGAGATCCAGACCGGTGTAGAACGCTGCCCCGAGGTTGTTGATGGCGATGAGGTCATAGCGGGGTCCCAGAACGAGCGCCGGAACGTCGGTGACGGTGTCCAGCGCGCGGCGGAGCCCAGGGCGCAGACGCACGGGAGCTGTGCGCGGCTGCTTGGAGCTGGGCGGGCTGGCCAGTGCGTGGAGGTGGTCCCGCTCAGCGGCGTTCAGCTGCAGTACCCGGGCGATGGCATCGAGGACTGATGCCGACGCGGTCTTCCTGCGGCCACGTTCCAGCCGCTCGTAGTACTCGGCGCTGACACCGGCGAGCAGGGCCACTTCTTCGCGGCGCAGCCCCGGTACCCGGCGGATACCCATCGACGGTGGCAGCCCGGCATCCTGCGGCGAAATGCGGGCGCGGCGGGTGCGGAGGAATGCACCCAGGCCGTCAGCGGCAGGTTCGTTCATGCAATCCAGACTAACGATTTCCGTGAGCTTCTGAGGGGGGTCTGTTTGTCCCCCCTCAGGTCTTGGCGGGTCACAGTTGTGTGTTCCGCCAGGGAAAGCTGCCGTGTTCCTCTGTTGAGGAGAAATGCATCGGCGACATTTGGAGTGATCATGGAACGGCGCACGCTGGGGGCATCGGGCATCGTGGTGAGCGACATCGCATTCGGGGCGATGAACTTCGGCTTTCCCGGAGGCCCGAGCGACGAACAGGCGGTGGCCATGGTCCACCGGGCGCTGGACGCCGGGGTCAACCTGATCGATACCGCGGACGTTTACAGCAAAGGCGAGTCGGAGCGGGTCGTGGGTCTGGCCATCGCAGGACGGCGTGAAGAAGTCGTCCTGGCAACCAAGTTCGGCCTGCCGATGGGAGAGCACCCGAACGAGAGCGGCGGCTCGGCGCGCTGGGTCAGACGCGCGGTCGAGGACAGTCTGCGGCGGCTGTGCACCGACTACATCGACCTCTACCAGATGCACCGGCCCGACTACCGGACGGACCTGGAGGAGACCCTCAGCGTCCTGACGGACCTGGTGCGGGAGGGCAAGGTTCGCGCCATCGGATCGTCCACCTTTCCGGCCGAGCTGATCGTTTCGGCCCAGTGGGCTGCCGAACGCAGCGCCAGTCGGCGTTTCATCAGCGAGCAGCCTCGATACTCGATCTTCAACCGGCGGCCGGAGACGCACGTGTTCCCCGCCCTGCAGTCGTTCGGGATGGGCGCGCTCACTTACGCACCGCTGGCCAGCGGCTGGCTGGCCGGCCGCACCGATCCGACGGGCGGGCAGCGTGCGCAGATGGAGACGCACGCCTTCGACCTCTCCAGCCCGGCCAATCAGACCAAGGTGCGTGCAGCAGGCCAGCTGCGTGAGCTCGCCGACGGTATGGGCGTACCCATGACCCACCTGGCGCTGGGCTTCGTCCGGTCGCACCCTGCGGTCAGTACCGTGCTGATCGGCGCACGCACACCCGAACAGCTCGACGACCTCCTCGCCGGTGCCAGCGTCGTGCTCGACGACGACGTACTGGACCGCATCGACGAGATTGTGGAACCCGGCACGGACATCAACCCCGCCGACAACTTCGACGCCACCATCCCGGCCCTCGCCGACAAGCGTCTGCGTCGCCGCCGCTGATCCATGTCCTGGGTGCGGCAGAGGACGCCTCGCACCCAGGACACCGCAGGGGACTCGACCTGTCGCGATCGCTTCCGTTGCTGGCGTCCGGGTGGTGGCCAACGCCCTACCTGTCACCCTCCGAAGCCGCCTCGTCAGGGTTCAGCAGGTACAGCTGGCACATCCTGATCAGCTCCAGCAGGAGTTGTTCCTCGCTGATCGCATGCCGCAAGCCGGTGTCGGCACCGAACATCACCTGCCACATGGCAGTACTGAACACCGACCGGAAGATCACAGGAACCGCCGTCGCCGGGGCGGGGCAGCGGAGTTCGTCGGCCCGGGCCACCAGCAGCGAAGTGAACAATTTCTCAGCCAGTTCACTGGTCGCGTTACCGCGTTCGCGCAAAGAAGGGTCCGTGGCAGCGCGCAGAACGAGCGGTCCCAT
>Ga0307518_10004109_pt1 | contig 10437 bp, 9 predicted proteins | sample 25_EM_MG_FD_203889 | JGI IMG/M metagenome (GOLD analysis project Ga0307518, IMG submission 203889) | Populus trichocarpa ectomycorrhiza microbial communities from riparian zone in the Pacific Northwest, United States - 25_EM | ecosystem: Host-associated > Plants > Roots > Unclassified | place...
GACTTGCTTTTACAATAATTAATGCGTGATTTTTTCTTAGAGAGAAATGAATGTATCAGGAAATATTCTAGTCTTGTAGATAGATGTTGTGTAATGAAATTAAGAGGAAAGTGTTTTATGTTTGGCTGTTTCTTGTGGAAGCAAATTTGAAAATGGTGCTAATTTTAACCATTTCTGCAGGTATGAATCAGGCTGGACTAGCAGAGTGCATTGTTCGAGCTGTGAACTCTTGCCATCCTCTTCTTCATCCTCTACTCTACCAAAGGTGCTTTCACGAAGTCTTGCGATTTCATGCATCAAGCATTTCACTGTTTTTCTTTTTAGTTTTTATTTCCCAATACCAAGCGATAACTGTTTAAAACTTGTGCTTGGACAGCATTATATTAACTGGTGGAAGCACATTGTTCCCTAGATTTGCTGAGAGACTGTAAGCTCATGAACTTCTCCTATTAGCTTACACGCTGAATTTTTTTATTTTATCTCGAGGCAATGTTTAAACTTTATATTGGATAAAATTACAGTGAAATGGAGCTTCGACCTCTTGTCCCAGATGACTATCAAGTGAAGATAACTACACAAGAAGAGTAAAACTCTTCCCTCCTTGAAAGTATTAGCTTGTCTTGGAAACGCTGCTGCTTCACAATTGATAAAATTTTGTAATGCTTGTGCAGTCCTATTCTAGGTGTGTGGCGAGGTGGATCCCTTTTGGCATCCAGTCCTGATTTTGAAGCAATGTGTGTTACCAAGGCAGAGTATGAGGAACTTGGATCTGCTCGATGTCGAAGGAGATTCTTTCATTGAGAAACAAAACTGCTCAAGGTATTTTATCTCCCTACTGCATCCACCTTTCAAGTTAACATGTGCTATTTTATTGAGAAGGGATACAGAAGTCTATACCTTTCTTGAATTTCCATTAGATGTCAGGTTCTCATCTTGAATGACCTTTTCCTACCAGTGGAGGGAAGAACTAAACAGCACACGAGGAAATTGCAGCCAGCTGTCCCTCCATTTCTGTGATGAGCTTTTGCATGCATGTTGATCAAAAGAAAGGTGGAAGCAGGCCTAACTGGCTTACTTCTGAAGCCAGAAACCTGACGTATCTACGTTCATCACTATGACATGGTGAAGCATTGTTCTTTGGCCTCCTGATTTAATTATTTGGTGCAAAGGGTAATCCGTGGAAGAAACTGCACCTACGGTATTCCTGCAAAGCCAACATGCCACCATACTTGTGCATCCAAGAGATGGTGATTCCAGATCGAAGTTTCACAAATTCAGGGCCATTCCTGCTTATTAGGGTTTTGCTTTCTTTATTTGGGACATATTCCCACCTGTTTAACAGAGAGCGTTCAATGACTGGTGGCTGTTGGTTTCTTGGCATTTTTCGTGCAAATATCCGGTAACCTTTCCATGGTTTCTAGGCTGGTTTACGTTCAATCAATTGTGATCGACTCATCTGTCCTTTTTGTCGTTTGCGTTTTGATGTCGTTCCTCTCTAACAACACAACACAACACCATTGAAAATGATGGCGAACTGTCCTGTACAAAATTCTTAATCCGAGAAATGTTACGAGTCATATTGTAGTTTTTTTTTATGATCATGCAAGCTACCCTGAGTGGGACTATCCTCCCAACGCCGCCCTCCAATCTGGCCTTGGAACATAGCATGGGGACGATAGAGGTCATAAAAATCAAGTCCCAATCTGCGAAACTTCCATGGTTGAACCGAAACAGCTCTTGGATATTGTACGAGTAGGGTTTGCAGTGGATTTCGAATGAATGTCTTTTTCATTGAAGAACAGCCACAAGGGAAAGGCGAGCCAATCACAAACAGTAACAAATAAAGCTGCCTGCTTGTGAATTGAGGCGGCGATGCCTAACATTACTGATTCTGTTAGAAGCGTTGAAAGTAGAATTGTTGAATTTCAACAAAATAAATCATCAGCATTAGAGTCTCCAGCAGTGATGGAGCTTGTTTCACTGGTTTCATCTAAACAAATTTCAAGAGTGATTCAAGCTGACCAATCTTCTAGCAAGCTCAAGTGCCAACTGTCTCTTCATTCTTTTGATAAGAAATAGAGCCAGATGCCCGATCAAAACATGTAAACAACAGCGTCTCAAAACCCAAGAGATTGAAACCAGCACAAATCTCTCAATTCAGCTCTGAATTGAAAACCCGTGCTTTTCTTATTGCTAAAAAAAACTTAAAGGAATCAAGGCAGTAATAACAATCAGCACTAGTTTATTTTTACTCAAAAATGTCACAGAAAGTGACTTGAAAATCAATAACACAATTCATATCAAATTTCTTATGCTTTCGCAACAATACAAACGAATTACTATATAACTACGTCTTCCTATCATATTCTTTACTGTGAGTTCCAGTGGAAATTTTAACATGAGCTACAACATTATCAACCATCACAGTGATTTTCTCTACAACAGACAACATCGCCAGAGTTATTCAGCTGAAAGTGTTTATATAGACCGGTGTATCACTCTGTTCATTCTAATTTTCAAACCCTAAATAGGAATACAACTCAATTTTCAGATTTGAACCTGCAATCATGGTGACTTAACATGGACATGGTCTCTTTAACTTGAAATTATCAGCCTATGAAATAGGCATCACTGTCACTTGAACGAGAGAAACGTTGCTAAATATGGTGGTATGCTCAGTTAATTAGTCAGAAAATGGCTGGGAGTCCATGCACAGATGCACCAACTTTCTTTGGTATTGTCCATAATATTCACCTACTGCAATGACATCTTCATTCTCTGGATTCAACCCTGGCAAGCCAACGAGAGTATCCTTGATTGAAGACCCTGATTCGTCATCTGAATTTCCTAAATTTGATATAAATTGTGCATGGCCTTCATGGCAAGCAAGTATGAACATGGCAGCTGTATCAGGTTGTTGTGTTTCCCGGAGTGCTGCTAGGGCATCTTGCAATGCACCAGCTGCAACATAAAGAATAAGAGCCCTGCATTGGCCCATTGCAAACATCAAGACGGGAACATGAGCAAATTGACGGGAACATTGCAAACGTCAAAACCAGAAAATGATAGTACCTCCAGATGTTGTGTTCGGCATGGAGGACATGGTTGGCCCATCTTAACAACACCCTAAGAAGTTACAATTTGCAAGTATGATTAGCATAGTTCAAAATTAGTTATACCTATGCAAATGTCTAGATGTGCAATGCAGACAAAATATAAGGGATTCTAGATGAGATTTGGGTTTGATTGATTAGAGATGCTTCACACAGCACATGCGCTATTGTTTACACATGCACAAGCAACCACATTGAGAAATGAAATCGTTGACTGGAAATTGATTGATAAAAGGCTATGCAATTTTGCAAGATCCACCTTAAAATGCTAACAGAATCCTCAAATTTAGTGATGAAAAGGATCATAACCTAGCATAATCAGATCCACTTAAATGTGTAGCCGCCAAAGTTGCAGCATCCGTCCAGCATCCTGCATCTTGCAACTGCACAAGTTTATGTATTCTATCAGTCTAGAAAAAAATAATCATTGCTCAATTTAACACCCTGCTAAAGGAACAAAAAGTCCTCTCCACATGTCATGGGAGAAAAAACAAATTCCACGTCAGAGGTCATGACATTATGCCCTGTCTGCTTTTTTTTTTTTTTTTCCTCCAGTTTTGTGCAGAAAAAGTCATGCACGTATGTAAAGTATCATTGGATTTGCAACCAATACAGATGGGATCAATCCAAAATCTCCTTCAACTTGTCATTAATTCAGCCAACTGTCATGGAAAGTCAACAGTGATATATGAATACTATTAATTTTATGACGTGTGCATTTCTCCGTGTCCCTGTTGTCATTGGATCATTATGGAATAAATATTTTATTACTGTCGAGATTTATTTCCACTTAATCTGTGCAATTTCTAAAACTGTTCAACAATTATGGAAAAAACTCAAAATGAAAGACAAATTTGCAGCGTGGATATCAAGTGATAGATCATAATATAAAAATGCATGTTGATAAAATATTTTACTTTGGTGATCAATTTCAGAGACATTGAAGGAACACAGACAGTTTGATATAGAACCTAACCTGTGAACAAGCCTCTTGATACCTTCCAACAGCACAAAGAAGATGAGTGCCAGACAATGATCTGTCTGTCTGGACCATGTTGGCTGCAACAACCTAGATAACACGGTAGTAAAGAAGTCAAAATGCACATAGAAGTAGGTAGTGCAATTCCAATGACAGGATGTGGGCTAACATTGAAACATAAGCTGTTCTATATCAATGCTCACCTTAACTGCAAGCTCATGAAGAGACCTTGACACAGCAGACGAGAGAGCGACTGCACGTAGAGCATTTACATAGAAATAAGAGCTCTCAGGAGAAGTAGAAAGCAACAAGCTGACTGCTGCTTCTAAGTTTCCAATAGAAACGAGCCTGTTTATCAAGAATATGGCATATAATCATCACTCTAAAACCCAAATACAGGTGCAAGGGAAGACAGCTCATATGCTAGATCCATGCTTTCAATCAATAAATAGATGATCTGCGGGGAAGAAAAGATAACCAGTACATGCAACATACAACACTAAGGCAAGGAACTCACTCATGTACTCGATTCTGAATAGCCTCTTCTCCCTCCAATTTCTCATGCCAAGGAATGCGCTCACAAGCACTTTCCCATAGTTCTTCTTTCTGGAAAGCCATTGATCTAAGTTGACCTTCACTCTGCCACAGGATAGTCCAAGTTATAAAATGCTAAATACATTATAAATGATTAAAACATCATAATATCTGCAATCTAGCATTTTACAAAGTGAAAACATGAAATGACTTACCAATGGATCCTTTTTCTCAGTCCCAATTACCGACCTCCCCTTTGATGAAATTCTGTTCAGCATAGTCACGTCATCAAGCTCTGGGGTTGATGCTGAGACAGGTGCTTTCTGTGTTGACTTCGTAACTAGCTTATCCATCAAATGTTTAAGAGCACGAGGCAACTGCAACCAGAATAGTGCTTCTGAGGTTTCACCAAAAATTGCAGCTGCAAATGCAAACCTCGCAGCACAGCCTTTCTTGACTACGATAGCATATAGTCTAGCCGTTTCATCATCAAGTATGCAGCCTTGAGCAATGGAAACATTAGGAATGTGTGAGTACTAAACCAATTAAAACAAATGCTCATATGGTAGATTTTTTATGTATTGCACGTGTTGGACAGGCCACCCATGACCGACCTTCTCTCCTGTAAGGATCTAACACTTTGAGGAGCATTTCTGGCACCACAGAGTCACCAACAGGTGGAAGATCAATTATGTAATTCCGGAGATCCCCTTTGAATGAAGCAGTTCCAGGAATTAAGTGAGGCCTCTTGTCAATAGTTGTGCTGCAAGTGTTAAACCAAGAGGGTTTGACACCTAATTGCAAGATCATCCGCAATGCCTGCACAAGGAACAACAACAGTAGTTGGTGGTCACCATAAATGACAGCCTTTATCCACGAAAAATTCACCAATTTTGGAAGACAAACAGACATGCCTTTTTCCACAGCCTTTTTTTGGATGTCACCATATCCTAGACGGTAAATGCAGGGCATGAAATGCTACAACCTCCATGATTAGCAAAACATAGCCTGGGATTTATTTTCAAAAGATTTCTCTCTTTTTTGATTGGGGAATAAATGGCTGTTGGGTTGTTGAGGGAGTGGGGGAGGGGCAGTTGAATTTCTAGTCCATCAACAATTTGATTTCCATTCCTTGTTTATTGTTTTCTTAAAAGAGAGCCACCCCCTTGATTTTTCTTTCTTAAAGGATGAATGGATGGGTGGATATATATATATATATATATATATATATAGAGAGAGAGAGAGAGAGAGAGAGAGAGAGAGAGAGTAATTCTCACCAGTGCATGTGGTGTGGGAAGCAGTATGGGAGAGCATATAGGCATAGGCTGAAATTTTTCTTTAATAGCTCGGGGTTGGAGGCCAAGTTTTTTGTCATTTCTGCACGAAAAGATGACCACAGGCACTGGTATCAAAGCACAAACAATGAAAAATATCCATTGAAATTTTTTTAAGAGGAATCACATATTATATTAAAGCTAATTCACCAAGCATTATTACACACTACAATTTTTTATTGGAATATTCACTACAAATATCATCAGTGTGAAAATTACTGATCGAAATCATCAAACAATTTACAGCAAAACAACTACCAAATCGCCACTTTGCACAAAACATAGCGCCAGTAAAATTGTAATTGACAAAGCATGAAAGACATGTACGAACAATCCCCAATGTCCAATGCCCAGAAGAGAGATAAAAAGTTTCTAAACTATTTAATCAGACTCCATCAAATCATGTTCACTACTTAGTTGTTCAATTCAATCTGATTATATTCCAGAGATAATAGGTGCAAAGAAAACAGATTGCCGCATGCTACAGCACCACCTAAATCCCCGACCAGTCCTATCAAGAATGTTTTTAAAAAAGTTATTTACTATAGACACCACTTAACCCTTTCAAATATAAAGACAATAACAAGTGAAGAAAAAAAGTTCGACAACATATATTTGGCGGCACATACACGTTAACCTCAACAAGGCGAAAGCTACTATCAGCTCCAGCAATACATAATACCAGAGGGTCATTTCTATTAGTTCGCAGAGGCAACCAATCGAGTTCCAACACAAGGGTTCCAGGAAATAGAGGTTGTAAAAGGGAATTAGCTAACGGGTCTGGCAAATCCTGCAAATAAAAAAATAGCATGGACATTAAAATTTGCCAGCAGAACAGTAGACTCTGTATCACAGTAACATGAATGCAGACTATGCTTTAAGGAACAAGATTCGTTGCCATATTTCATGCTTACAAGGTCAAAAATAGAAAAGGTATTGTCATAAAAAAGGACAGCAATAAGCCCTCGGCTGCGGTCTCCAGGAACAACAGGTGAGAATTTGATTCTCCTGATTCCTTCCCTGTGAGTGTTAAATGATGAAGAATGCCCAGTTGTTACATCCCACCACCGTATGTTCCCAGACCTATCCCCCATGACCTGAAAAGTAGTCAAGTCACTGCCTCTCACAATAGAAACTTTGGAACAATTAAGTTGTTGATATGGCCAATTAACTGAAATAATTAGGAATATAATGATACATACAACATGAGGCAAGCGGTAGGCCATGGCCGTAATCAATCCATCAGAAGACACAAATGAAGATGAAGGCCATTTCGGTCTATAGACAAGAAAAGAAAACTTCATGAGATAAGGCAAACAACTAGACACCATGTACTGCAAACAACAGAACTGCCTCTGTAGCATTTGATGGTGATAGATGATAGTAATTGTGCAAACCAGATGTGTTGCTTTTGAAAGGGATAGAAAGGAAAGGAAAAATTGCATCTGTGATTCAAGTTCCATGGTCCATGATATAAAATTGCAAATATAGTGCCTTTTTTATATAGGGGAATTCAAAAGGCAATTATTCTTATTCAAGCCATTTTGTAGGCTCTATTCACCTTTGAGATGAGTGAAGCATTGAACATGGCAAAGAAAATCACCACATTACAATGGGAAAAAGCATGAGATGAATCACAGCAAACATGACTGCAGAAAGTGGTAATCTATAATGGAATTTATCATGGTACATGCTTCATAAACTATGTATTTCCTTTTGACTTTTACAGTATATCCTTTTCTCCTTGGGGGGCTGGGGTAAGAAAAGGAGAAAAATTGATACTTAAAATGTAAAAGTACAATTAACAGAAACCTAGTACATAAAGTAAAATTAAATTCATGTTCAATCATACATCCTGTTCATTATCAACCAGAAGTGAAATCTATATGGACTTCATAATTTAACTTAGGATGCTAAAGGCATCTCCTTCCTAAGAGCAAATGGTGGCTTTGATTCTTGAGAGTTCTTATTTTGTCGAGCAAAATGAAAACGTTAAAGCAGTTTCAGATTCACTTCATCATATCCAACTCAAGCAGGACTGTATCTACATTCTTGGCTTTTTACCTCTTTTACAACCACGGCTTGCTCAAAAATACTAGAAAAAGTTTTGCTTCATCCCTACCACAGAATACGAATCATAAATTACATACCTGGCCTCCCTTTTATTATAAGACCATCATGTTTTGCTAACACTGGCAGATGCTGATGGGGAATGATTGAAAAGAAAATCCAACTTGATCAAAACATACAAAAGTTAAAGCTATTATCCAGTTGGCCAGTTATGCTTCCAATGAAGTAGGGTTCTAAGAAAAGAACATATTTTCAACTTCTTTTTGGCATAAATTGGCTGTTCATCAATGTTCAACCTACATCCTCTACTTGCAAGCCCATGCTCATGGCTAAAATATAAATACAAGAGAATCAAGCAATGGATGTTTAGGCATAACAAATGCCAAATGTCCTAATGCAACAACTCGCATCAAATACTTGTACCTGAAATCCCGGATCCTCCGCCCATGAACCTCAAAAACTCCAAGAGCACCATTTACTAGTGCAAATGCAAAACTTTCAGCAGTGTCATCCTGAGAAGCATCTGAGCTTCCTGCTGCTGCACATAAAAGCTACTTCCTTGTTTAAAAGATTTTGAACATAAGAAAGCAAGAAAAGAAACTGGATCAAATGGTTTGGACTAGCAACCAATCTACATAATAATTTAGAAAATCAAGCAAAAAGAGCTCACTGGATTCTGATGCAGGTTCCTTTGCAGTGGATGCTCCATCTTGTGCTACAGGCGTTTGATCTTTCGATGACCACAACACTTGTTTAGAAGGACCATTTTGAACTGGCCGAGGAACTGTTGGAAGAGTCCATTCCAATACCGTAAATGGAAGAGCTAATGATCTAAGCTACATGAGGATATAAAGCATAATAATTATCTAATGGATAAAATTATAATTAAAAATCACCAAACAGAAGGTTATAACTCAAGATTCTACCATTCGCTATGAGTCAGAAAAATATTTACACTTCAGACATTCATGTAGTCAAGGAAAAAGTAATGAATGGCTGCTGTTATAAAATATATAAAATGAAGGTACATGATATGTGAAATTACTGAGATAAGATTGACGTCCACAACTACATGCTAAGAGATTAAGTTTTTTATTATAAATGAATTTTAGCCTTATTTTGAATTTAACAGTGTCTTATATATTTTTAAACAAACTAAATCTATTTACCTTAAGAAATTAGCATGCAAATGGAAAAACATAGATTCATTTTATGTCATTATCCAAAGTAAAACAACCATTTGCACCAAGAGAAATCTCAGGTTTTGGCATTCTCCCTCCTCTCAAACAAGATAAATAGATTAAGTACTTCCTACATCACCTTAAAACCACAAAACTCGTTATATTTAAAAGGTGAATATTTTGAGTAATGATGGAAAAGGAGACGGTATCAATCAGCCTACAAACCATGATGGGAGTTTTTGTCATTGCCCAAACCTCCACCGGTGCATCACGGAATAAAATAAGAAGATACCTGGAAATTTAAAGCTCGGGTGTAAGCTACCAATAAAAACATATAAATGTGACGTGTGTATCAGTACACAGACAGAACAGAAGCAAAAGAGTAGTATGAAGAAACATTCAGAACAGCAACGAAATATATAGCTAGCAGTTGTACATGAAGTTGAAACTGTAATGCACCACAATTACAATTGAAGAAAAAAAGGTTTCAGAGCAACCTTCCAGATGAAGAAGTTCGTAGAGCTCTAATGGGTGCACGTTCTGGCTTTTGTAAAACTCGAAATGGTCTGTTAAGACCGCTTCTAAGACAGGTTACAACAAGCCGATTATTGTAACCTCCATTTTTTTCATTCACCTGTCCCAACACAGAGAGAGAGAGAGAGAGATTTAAAGAAAAAATGTGAATGAAAACAAGTAAAACTTAGATTACTACAATGCATTCATACAATAACTTCCGATTCAGTGTCATTTACCTGATTGTAAGAAAATGAAACAAGTCTAGAATTTCCAAGCCATCGTAACCCCCTAACCGTACTATTATGAACTGAAAAACTAGCTGCAACAGCATTTGCAGAAACATCAACAACATCAATTGTCCCAGATTGAGTACCCAGAGCAACCAGAGGAACAGCTACAGCAGGATAATTCCCCCCACCTTCACAGTAAATAATCAACTTAATCTAGGTTAATAACGAGAACAAAAAATTGACTTCAAGTGATTTAGTGTCAAGAAGAAACTAACGGGCCAAAGTAGCTATTAGAGAAGGAGAGGGTACAGCCAGCATAGTAACTGTCGAAGAAAGAAGCTGCAGCTGTCCAACTAAACTGATCTGCATCAATAATTTGGCTCATAAGGATGCACAGATAAAACTAGAATTAACATAGGATGAACACTAAATCTACGCACCAAGACTGTCATCCGTCATTAATAATACAATAAAAAAAAA
>Ga0307518_10004110_pt1 | contig 10436 bp, 5 predicted proteins | sample 25_EM_MG_FD_203889 | JGI IMG/M metagenome (GOLD analysis project Ga0307518, IMG submission 203889) | Populus trichocarpa ectomycorrhiza microbial communities from riparian zone in the Pacific Northwest, United States - 25_EM | ecosystem: Host-associated > Plants > Roots > Unclassified | place...
TGGTCTTTGTAGTAGCTATCAAATCTTCAGTACTTCTGTCATTTCTTTCCATTGTTCCAGACTAAAAATAATCAATACCTAGTTTGCTTTCCTTGAAACTCTAGGTATTTTCAACTCAAACTTCTACCTTGTAATTACTCAACACTCTAGTTTCATTGCAGAATCTATGTAGTTGGCAAACAATACCACCTATTTCTTCAACTGGTCAAGGATCGCAGTTAGCCATACCTTTCTCAGGTTAATGCTTTGTAGAGATTTTGCTGTCAGGCATCCCTTTAGTATTAACTCAGCTGGTCTCTGTTGCGCTTCTAATGTCACATATAAATTCTCATTTCCCTTTGTTCCTACAGGTAGCATGTGGTCAGAGGCACCTGCTTCTACAATCTTTAGTGGTTCACTGCAGAGAAAAACAGCATGTGCACAGTTATATTGAATTCCCATAAGTTGGTTCATGTCCAATTGCAATTAGGAAAGAGTTGAAAGTAAAACAAACAGCATACCAAGATCTATCATAAACTGCCCAGTAGTCTTCCAGACAGATAGTTAACAGACTTTGACTGAAAAATTGAGAGAACAGGTCAACAATCAATTGGTCAATGAAGCAGATCAAGTATTTTAATAGAATAACTTAATAGTGGAAGTAGAAATATTGTTTACAACCTTCGGAGCAAGAAAGCTAGCAATTCTGCATCTAAGGGCTGTTGAGCCGAACGGCTGAAGTGAGCAAAACCAGAGAAAACATCATAACAAACAGTAAATACAGTAGATAGAATTATCTCTTTCTCTGCTTGAATTGTGTGCTGTTTGGACCTTTCCCTTTCTTGATTGCTTAAAAAAGAGCATGCAGCATAAAAATCAAGCCATCCTATTTCATCACTTACAACCTAGAAGGATGTTTTACATATATTAGAGAGCTTCTCATTTCTTTGTTTCCAATAAAACTACAATTAAAATTACCTCCATGAAACATTGATATGTTGACACAGAAGCAAGTTCAGGGTAAACAAAAAGGCAGCCACACTCCAAATAACTGCAGGTAAAGAATGTGACCTCTTACTCAGTTTGTATACACAAATTGAACATTCAGTTTTCAGAAGTTACCTGAGGAAGTCCAGAACAAGCTCATCAAGATCCTTAATGCCCATTCTTGACAAGAATAATCTAGTCTTTCTTCCCAGATATGCAAAAAGCCCCAGAGTGGCCAAACTATCTGCACGAGCCTGTTATAATATTATAATTACGAGCCATTATTCAAATTCCAGAGAAATGCAACTTTACTTGACAATCTCAGCACCAGTACCCAAATTTACTTAAACAGTTAGAAATTCTAAGTTTATATAAAAGTTACCTAATAACAGGACAACAGTATTTTGTTACACCAGATGTGTTATTATAAAAGTCAGGATTTGAGTGAGAACAACATATTGATGTGTCTAAAATCCATCTATTGACGATGACTTAACTTTCTGTCAGGGAAAAACTCCTGCTAAATATGTGCTAATACTATGACTGTTTTTTAAAAACTTCAAAGATATTTGGCCATGCAGGAACTGACCCTCTTTCCTGTGCCTCTTAAATCAATTTCTTTGCTGAGTGCCAATGAAAGTTTTTGCTGCGCCAACCCAATCCAGAGCTCTAGTTCTTCAGTTTTATTGCACGGGAAAACCTTTGCACCAAAATGGGACAAGAAATCAAGTTCAAATCCTGCCTCGGTTGCTAGTTTGTGTAATTTGTCCACTTCAACAATACTATGTGAAAGATCCATGAGCTCTATTAATACATCCTCTAGTGACAACGTGAATAATGGACAGCAAATTCTTTCACTGCCCAATTTTCCAACAGCCGCACAGCAGCTTATTGCTACAATAATCCCTGCAACACCACTGAATATATATGTCTATAGGCTAAATCATAATTCAAGAACTAAAGGTAAATTGCAATGACATGAAGCAGCGGATTAAACGAACAAACCTTCCAGCATATTCTACAGACCACTGTTTCAGCGAAGGAGCAAAAAATCCTGCTATATGAGGCAATTCCACCACTTTAAACCACTGTACTAATTCTGGGTGCTTCATGTTCAATTGGTTTTCTATGTACTCGCCTAGCAAGTTTATCTTCGGGGTAAAGCTGGACCAAATGAAAAGTAAAAGCATCAAACTAGATGATATATGGACCACGAATATTTGAACCACGGAAGAAATAGAAAGAGTATAATCAGCAGACACAGAATGCATCTCGGATGAGGTTTAAACTACCAGTTTGTCTTAATGCCAAACATCCAAGAAATGGAATCAAATCTCTTATAGAGTTATACCAAGCTAAAACATCATGTACAAGCATTACTTTGGGTTTAAATAAACCCCCTCTACATCCGTTGCCATAAGTTCTTTGGTTAAGGAATTGTAATTACCATGAACATATGTACTTACACATAAGAATTACTTACATTTCTTTAACTGGAGATGGGTTGTGACGATCATGAGAAAGCAAAATCTCTACTTCAATTGCCGTTTTCAGCAAAGCATAAACAGCTACCTGACAGCCATATTAGTCAACGATTCTTGTTTGAAATTTTATGTTTTCTACATTCATAAAGAGGGTTCCACTGCTAAACAATTAAATTATCTCTGAGTGTTCGAGTGCAGAACAACATATGAGCACAAATATTTGAATTAAATGACCAATTATGATTATAGAAACAATGATCTTAATCACAAGCAACAATGAATTAATCTAACTTTTTTCAGGTTATATAACAAAAAAAAAAAAAAAAAAAAAGAAGAAGCATATTGCTAATGCATTAGTTTGGTTTGTCTATACCTGATATGCCAAACGTTTATGCCATATATGGACATCCTTCCCATTCCATGCCATTGCAAGTTCTGGACCACTTCCTGCCAGTTCAAGGGACTCAACTGCTTGGGAAAAGCTTGTTGCAGACTCATGCAGTACCCACACAAGACAATTTATTCGAGTTAACTCCATGTTTTTATCATCAGGTCTACTCACAACAGCCTCATTCACGTCATTAATTTCTCCAGTAGAAGCAGAAGAAGACATGGAAGATAACACCTTCAAAGAAATGTACCGGGAAGTATAACGTGCAAACACAAATCCAAGTGAAATGCTATTCTTCGAAAAGAAAGAAACCCCATGTTCCATCCCATTCAATTTTGAAAAGTTTGGAGCATCAGCCTTGATCCTTCTTTTGCATTTTGATCCAGAAGACTTCCTGTGACCTCAAAAGGACAGCCAATCAATAATGAAATATTCTTCCCTCCAGTTCAGACAAGCATTCAAATGGCAAATTTAACATGGACATATAATCCTCATTATTGAACAGATTGTTACATAAGTTCATAAAATTGTTGGATACCAATAATGAAACCCAACAAAACAAGTGTCTAGAAATCCTCAAGCTGGAGGAATTAAATTGAATAGAATCTTTACTCTCTTCTATGTAACTTCAATACAATTTCCTAATTTTGATAAATAATTTTATATAGCCCGGGTGTTTTCACTAGCCCCATCAACTGAACAGAGTCTGCAATCTATATTATTCCTCCATTCTTATTTTCAACAATCCAGACCCCATCTTGCAGAAGTCAATAAATATTGTTGGTGGAAAGTAAGTTGTTATCCACTCAGAGCCTTGCTAGAGGTCCATACTACATTTATACTAAGCAGAAATGTCCCAGAAGGTAAGTTCAAACGTCAAGCTTGGTCATGAATGATTAAAAACTACACCTAATTTCTGCTCTCTTAGTTGTTTCCAGTTTAGTCCAAGCATAAACAGTGTATTCTTGGGCAATCAAGAATTAATCTTTATGAGGCAGAAGAATATAATAAGAGCAAAAGAAGTTTAGATCTGTAGTTTACATAAACACGATTCAATCCAGTTCCAAGACTATATATAGTAATGCAGCACAGACATACTCAAAAATGGAAAATGCACAAGAATCACTTCATAGATGCCTGCCATAACTACATCTTTAACTTCACCGCTATCTCCTTTACTCCATGTATAATCATATCACTTGTAGGCAAGTCACAAGCGGGTAACAAAGACACATTTAGAAATGCGTGGATACGCCTATGTCTGCATGTAAGCATTAGATAGGAGGAACTTACGAGAAGTAGAATGAGTTGTTAAGTTGCAGAGACCAATGGCAAGCCATGGAAGAAGGAGGAGAGAGAATAGAAAACTTGGAGCATCGAGTTTTTATACAAGGGGAGTGCCCTTAGCGATGCCTTCGAGGAAGAGAGAGAGAGTGAGAGTTTTTTTTTTTTTTTTTGTAGTTACAAGGTAGGAGGATGTAGCTTAGGGTTTACCTCCCGCCACCAGCTACACCTTTCAAGTTTTTTTGGACTGTTAGGAAATACTGGATTCATTTGACGAGCATCTTCGTGTGTAGTTGGTATTATGATAACTGTTGTGGTTATGATTTGAAAAAAAATATTTTTAATTGAGGTTGGTTTAAAAAAGTAGATGTTTTGTTAAAACTGTGGTTGAAATTGAAATTGAAAAAAAAATAATTTAATGTATTTGATTAAAAATACTTTTAAAATTGAGGTTATAAAATAATTTTAAAAAATATATATTAATATTAATGGTTTTAAATTTAAATATTATAGAATTAATTACTCCTATTACATCATGAAATAAATAATACTTTATATAAAATATTTTTTATTATTCCATTAAACTATTTATAATTCCATTACGTACAAAATTCATCCGATAAGAACTACAGTTTTCATAATTTTTTGAACGTGTAATAAAATTAGATAAAATATTATCAGGTATAAAATTGATATTACAGTGCGAATGAATTTAATTCACTCTATACTAGTTTTTCGGGAAAAAAAATATTGTTCACATCACAGTGCAATTGAATTTAATTCATTATAAACTAGTTTTTTTATTTAAAAAAAACTATTAATAAAATTAACACACTGGAAAAAAAAAATTGTTCACGTGAACAGTGCAAGGGAATTGCACTGTTCATTGTTTTTTAAGTGAACAGTACAATTCTCTTGCACTGTTCACATGTTCAGTGTAACAATGTACACTGTTCATACTAATTGCATTGTTCAATGAACAGTGCAATTAGCATGCATAGTGCGTGAAAAACATGAATTCCTTACTTTTTATTACCTGCATTTCAGACACAAAAATTATGTAGGATCCATGAATAGTAAATCACTTTTTTTTTTTATTATCAAACGGCTGCAAACTGCATTTTAATTAAAATACAGCCGCAACTGCAGCCGCGTAAACAAACAGCATCTTAATTAAAATACAGCCGCAACTGCAACCGCGTAAACAAACAGCATCGTAATAATCCAGACCAAGTTTTTTTTTTGGCTGCACTGGCATTTTATATTTCTATCATCTGCACGGAAAATGGATAGCATCATCTTTGAACCAAGACAAGTAAGGAATAGGTGGCTTCACCGTATTCTTTTTTCGATCGAATGTCGATGAATGACGATCACATTGAGTCACAATTGACCGAATGTCGGACAATGTCTGGTGAGTGCAACTGAATGTAGTCATCGGCAACTAACATATTGTCAAATGTAAATAGCATTCAGTTGGCACTTGGCGGGCAGTTCTTTAAGATCATCATAGCATTTGACTGAATGTGAATCTATAATTGCAAACAGCACTGAAGAATAAACATGGGGTTTTAGGGGAAAGAAGAAAAGAGCTCTTAAGAACTTGACCCTAATAAATCCCAAAGATTTTGGATTAAGTGAATGTATCTGATAGAACCAACCGAAACAATGCAAAACAAAATAATTCTAATGTCCTGTTTAGATAACGCAGGATCAGCAAAAGCTGTTAGCAAACTGTGAATGATCAACACAGCAGTTGGTTACAAAAATTTATGCATCCCTATCTAGGTCCTCAAAAGTGTTTGAATCAAACCCTGTAACGGTTGGATATCTTCGCTTCATTCGCTGTCTTTGATCATAATGAAACGTACATCAGTCAAATGAAAAAGAAAATGAAAATGCCCATTGACTCAGTTTGAACCGCAACAGCTTTTCCAACTTTGTGATACCCTCTTCTTCATCCTTTAGTTCCAGATCGTATAGCCACTAGTTCCAGATCAGTTATTAATTCTCTCATTGGGTTTTTCACCTGGAGCATCTATCTCAGAAACCTTTCCAAACCCAAGTTCTGACATGTCTTGCTTAGCCATCAAGTTTCTGCAGGATAACAATGAAATGTTCTAGGTTATGTGAGACCTCTCCACGAACAAACTTGAAAACAAATGTTGAATGGCTATGACTTGAATATGATAGATCAGCCAACATTAATCCAGGATGGCCACAGTTTTCGTTTACACAGTTTCTTCATCTGCCTCTGAAAACATAGCTGTCTGAGCAGTAATTGCTCGACTTTCTAGGATTTGATTATGATATCAAACAACAACGATTTTTGTTTCACTACTCTTATCATGCAGAATGCACACAACAAAAATCATTGTAAATGCCAAATTTTAATAGGGAAGATCATGCCAAATGCACACAAAAAAAAGGTTGTAATTTAATTCAACCAAGGCATAAATGTATTCAGGGTTTAATAAAGTGGCACCTTTTCCTTATAGAAATTAAATGAATCCTTTGCCATTATCTTTCCCAGAAGAGTTTGAACAAACTACTTTTCCAGAAGAATTTGAATAAACTACTACCAGTTATCTTTATTTAATTTTACATTTTAACACAGCAAATAGTTTTCCTTTTTAATTATATAGGCTTTCAGTATTCGCTGATTTTAGCTTTCTGCTTCCTGGATTTAGGATGTAGCAGTTGTTATGTGCTTTTCTTTTACAAGTCAAGACAGATTGCATCACAACCAGGATTTCCTATAACCATGTAGAGAAGTTGTGCAAAACTATGGCAACACTACCTACCACATGGAGTTTATGCAATTTTCATTGCTAAAGAATATGAACATTTATTGTAACAGTCATTCACTTAAACAAAACACTACATAATTCAGGCAGGTATCAGCATGGACAACACCACCCCCCCCCCCCACACACACACACACCAACCCTCACTAGATATGCTTCTTTTGGGTTTTCAGAAATTAACCACAATCAGAAAGAAACTAGATGCAAAAGAACAAATTACAGCAAAGGATAGTAGAGAAATCCAGCAGACTTACTTTTCCATACGACATTCCAGGTACTTTTTGGAGAAAAGTCTACATTTTTCAGATTGGTGACCAGAAGATTTGAGACAATTGAGGTAATCTTTCTTCTCCTGAAACAAACCCATTATAAAAGCTAAGGAACCAACAAGAAATTAAAAAGATTACAGAAATATTTCATTGTAAATTCACAAAACTAGCAAAAACTAAAATTTTAGAAGTAGGAGACTCAAAAGAAACAGCACCAAGTCACATTCATGCATGTGGTCCAAGGGGAAGATGCCCTTTTCTGGCGGTACTGGTCTCAATCCTCTATTTCCACCAAATGCACCACCTGCGGATATGTTTTGAAAACATAAAGGACTCATGAAATATGCACATGAAAAATGTTCAATTTTTTTCTCTCACAGGTAATCAAAATTAGAGGATTATGCAATGTCAATTCGTTTAAAAATGGATTGGTCCCCAGAAGAGAACAGTGCATGACACTAAGATAACACAAGGAGACTATTTATATTCTAAGATCAACAAATTGACACTTCAGTGAAAGAAGTAAACAACCGCAGCTTTCCTTCCACTTGAAAAGCTGCAACCCCTCATCGTGCATTTTTACATGATTTTCCATACAAATTGCACCGAGATGTAAAGTCCCATGATGTAGTTATGCACTTGCACAACCAATCATAGAACCATGCCACAATGGTTTATCTCTAGAAATTTGAAATCTTAACCTATAAAAATTACAACTTGAAAAATGTCTTGTTAAGAGACATTTTCAAAAACTGAATGTTATTTCAACAAAAGAGCCAGCAATAACATCGTCAAACATATGCAGTGACTGGTGACTAGTAGTATCTCAGAATATCAAAGATAGCTGGCATGTATCGCCCTATCATTCTCCTTCAGCGATTCTGCAAAATTTTCTTCTTCTTCTTCTTCTTCTTCTTTTCCAGTTTCAGTCTTTATAGGGTAAAACGCACAAAGAGTAAAAGGAACAAAAAAGTAATTACTTGACTGTTTCAGTACAAAGTTGGAGATCAAGAGAAAAACCACCCCCATCATCTTCAATTCATTATATTAGAGACAAAAGAAAGAGAGATTGTACCTGCACTCATTTCAAGTGTCTTTGATTCTTGAGCTGCTGTCCTTCTCTATTTTAGCTTACCTACGCTATCATTGAGTTATTTACTTAACCCTAATGGAAAGAAAAACTCAAAAATCGAATCGGGTTATTGGTATGTGTGTGCGAAGGCGACTGCTGCTATCGGCTATCCGCGCAGCCTCTTTGGTTGTTGTCCACACTGGTAGTTGGTTGGGTTGCTGTATGCGTGCGCGAAGGCGACCGCTGCTATCGGCTTGTTTTGTTTTTTTTTTTGTTACTTCACTTAATTATCTCTAACTTTTATTAAAACTCATTACTTGATATTTACGAAGATTTTAGTATGTAGATTTGAATAATAACACTTTTTTTGAGTTTTTCTTCTAAAACGATGATGAATATCCATAGAGTAATTTAGCAACATTAACTATAATTAAATCTGGTCAGTTTTTACTGTATAAATTATAGTAAAAGGTTGATACCTTTTAATTATAGGGTTTTTTTATTTTTTAATTAATTTTTTTGTTTAATTTAGTTTGTTAATTGTATTTTTTTTTAATTTAGTTATCACATTTTTATTACACGGATTTTAGATTTGATGGGTTAACCTGGTTTGACGGGCTAATCCAATTAATTCAGATTTTTTCTAATTTGTTTTTTTTTCAATTTCCTAATGCCTCTAAGTTATAGGATTTTTTCTTGTTTTTTTTAATTAATTTTTTTTGTTTAATTTAGTTCGTTAATATTAAATTTTTTTCTATTTAGTTATTATATTCTCATGACACGGATCCCAGGTTTGATGAGTTAACCTGATTTGACGGGTTAACCCAGTTGATTCAATTTTTTTTTTCTTAATTAGTTTTTTTCTTCCAAATTCCTTATGCCTTTAAGTTATAGATTTTTTTTTTGCTTTTTTATTTTTAATTAATTTTTTTGTTTAATTTAGTTTGTTAATATTAATTTTTTTTTCTATTTAGTTATCACACTTTCATGACACGAATCTCAGGTTTTACGGGTTAACCCGGTTGATTCATATTTTTTTTCTTTTTTTAATTTGTTTTTTTCTTCCAATTTTATCTTTTAATATCGATTTGATTGAAAATTAAATTTTATGATTTTTTTTGTTTACTTTTCATTAGATTATCATGATCTTATGAGGGGATTTTACTGTACCCCTCCTCGCAAAGCACTATTCATTAGAATAGTGCTTTGCTTTTTTTTTTCTTTGTTATTTCTTTTTCAATTAATTTTTTTTGTTTAATTTCATTCTTTAATATTGAATTTTTTTATATTTAATTTTCACACTTTCATGACATGACCTTACAGCCAGACTCACATTCAAGGCTCTTGGGTTTCATATTGCAGCCAGATCTAAGGCTCTTGAGTTTGGCGTTGCAGTCAGACCCACTTAAGCTTGGGTTATGCAAGTTTAATATTATTATTATTTTTATTATAATGAATATTGCTAATATAATAATTAATAAATTTGAAAAAAATATTATTAGTTATTAGTTTTTTTCTTTTTTCTTTCTTTTTAATTAATCTTTTTTTTTGTTTAATTTGGTTCCTTAATATTAATTTTTTTTTCTATTTAGTTATCACACTCTCATTACACGGATCTTAGGTGTGATGGGTTAACCTGATTTGGCGGGTTAACTCAGTTGATTCGTATTTTTTTTCTTTTTCTTAATTAGTTTTTTTCTTTCAATTTCATCTTTTAATATCAAATTGATTGAGAATTAAATTTTATTATTTATTTTGTTTATTTTTTATTAGATTATCATGATTTCATAAGGGGATTTTACTATATTCCTCCTCACAAAGCACTATTAAGTGGACTAGTGTTTTGCTTTGTTTTTTCCTTTTCAATTAATCTTTTTTTTTTGTTTAATTTCATTTTTTAATATTAATTTTTTTTCTATTTAGTTATCATACTTTCATGACATGGCCTTGCAGCCAAACCTACATTCAAGACTCTTGGATCTGGTGTTATAGTTAGACCTAAGGCTCTTGATTTCGACATTGCAGCCGGACCTACATAAACTTGGGTTATACAAATTTAATAATATTATTAATATTATTAATATTATTATTTTTATTATAATGAATATTGCTAATATAATAATTAATAAATTTGAAAAAAAATATTATTAATATTGAAAAAAA
>Ga0307518_10004114_pt1 | contig 10430 bp, 5 predicted proteins | sample 25_EM_MG_FD_203889 | JGI IMG/M metagenome (GOLD analysis project Ga0307518, IMG submission 203889) | Populus trichocarpa ectomycorrhiza microbial communities from riparian zone in the Pacific Northwest, United States - 25_EM | ecosystem: Host-associated > Plants > Roots > Unclassified | place...
GCTTTCCCTCTACTTTTTCCTTAGACCCCCTGTCCCCCCCAGACTTTCTTTCAAAGAAAGAAAGGTAGCCGGGGGGAGGGCAAGAAAAAGAAGAGAGACAAGATTGGGGGCTACTAATAAAGAGCGCTGGGGGGGGTGGAAAGGGGTGACCAGCTTCGCAGCTCACCCTTTCCTACGTTTGATCAATTATAAATTGATCAAACTCTCTCTCTAGTATCTTCCTTCCCCACCCCCCTAAGCTACCTACCCAATATTAAAATAGTGGGCTGGTGCGCTGGGCTGGTTCAGCACCTTTTAGCTTTTTACTACTCTCTTTCACGTTTTTTAGTAAGCGAAGCAATAACTAAAAAAAGAGAAAGATAGTAGTAAAAAGAAAAAAAGATACGCGAAGCTAGGCTTCGCTGGGCAGATTTGTCCTACCCAGATTAAAACGTAGGACAAATGATAGAGAGAAAGAGAAACGCCTTCTCTCACGAAGTTGGCAGGGGAATGGTAAGCGCTATGAATTCATGATGATATCATCATGAATTCTGACTAGCTTGTTACAAACCAAAGATCTGGCGGACGATTTTTGTATTAAGTTGCTACTATTATTTTTTTTTATAATTTACTCCTTTCCCCCCAGCGTACCAGCCCTCCCCCCTCCCCAATCTCCATATGTAAATATGTGAGAGAGGCTGGTTGGGGGAAACCGCTAATAGAAGTTGGGGGGCACTTAAAACTTTTTTGCGTAGCGGAGCTAGGAGCAGCCCTACAAAATAAAAAGTTTTTAATATAAATAATTATATATATATATATTATTTATGTTAAAAAACTTGCGGAGCGAGGAAGGGCTCTTTTTTTCCTTACGCGAAGCTAGAAGCAGGGGGTGCGGACCAGCCGCTAGGAAATTTTAGTTTTCCATAACGAACACTATTTCTTAAGTAAGTCAGCCATTGCTCATATTGAATCAATTTGTAGCCAACTATAGGGTGGTAGCCTGAAAATGAAAAGAAATTAACAACCCGTTGTATATCAGACTTAGAAGAAACACTAAATAAATTATAATTATCTGCTAGACCAATTTTACGACCAGTTCCAAATACTATTTTAAATGCTTCAAATAATAATACATGCTTACGTTGACGTAACTGGAAGCAAGCATCATCATTTGATTTAACCAGAAATGAGCCCTCAGCCATTGTAAATCCTACAATCCAATTATGAAAAAATGGTAAAGCAACATAACCAGAAGCGCTAGTAGGCAATGGAAACAAGCAAGGAACCACTGCAGGCATATTAGAAAACAATTTGATACTATTTTGTAAAATAAACATAGCTTTATTAAATTGTTCTCGCCGATTATCTGTTAAAAAGTATAGATTATGATGTAAAAGTAATGGAAATAGTACTTCTTGTAAATCAGTTTTACATATAATCCATTTACAAGTATTTAATTTACTGTAGATGTTAATTCTACCTATACCTAATACAGACTGCATGTACTGTAAGGTTGATAAGTCCCTAATATGTAAAGAAATAGTAAGATTTATTGAAATAAATCCCTTCGATGATTTAGTGATAGAAATATATCCATCCCCATCTATAAAACCAACTAGCATTGCTAAAAAACAGTATGGAATAGATAGAAATTCTTTCTTATCTGTTCTTATCTGATTCCCTGTTCTTCTCAATGCTTGTGGGGAAACCTCCCCAATAATAGGCAAAATTAATACTGAGATATCTTTTAACTGAACTATATCTTGTCCTAGCCATGGTATTGCACTCATAAGATTAGTAATAACAGTTGCACCTCAAAGGCTCATTTGACCATACGGAAGAACGTACTAACTTCCTTATTATATCGATATCTATATCGTTATCGTATTTCTAAAATACTACTGCTAATAAGTAGAATGACTCTATTTTTTTTGTGTATTCTAATAGTCTAATTCAGACTATGAAGTTTCGACTGTGCATTAAGCAGCTTTTCAGCCACCCATTAGTGATCCAGTCTGTCGCGATTATTTATTTAACCGACGATCTCGTTTATAATGAATATAAATTTTAATCGTTTTCACTAATGTAACCAAGTATACTGTTAATAAAAATAATATATATATTCCTCACTTTTCCTTTTCCCCCCCTCACCCCCACCCCCCCCCAGCGAAGCAGCCCTATTTTTTTATATACATATATATAAAAATTTTTTACTTATATATATACATTATAGATGTATATATATTGTAAAAAAATAGGGGGAGTGGAGGGTTGGGGGGGTAAGGGGTGCGGAGCTCTGAACCACAAAGATATTTTAACAGTTATACTCAATACCCCTATCGGAGTATTTTACCGTAATTTATACATATTCCCAATAAAAGTTACCTACGTATAATTTCAACAGTTATACTGTTGTACCGGTAAGATTATCATTTACTAACTAATTGTAATACATGAAAGAGTTTTTTTTTATTTTTATTTTTAGTTTTAGTTTTATGGGCTTTAGCTTCGCTTAGTAAAAAAAAATTCTATTTGTAGATTTCCTAAGAAATTTTGGTTTATTTTCAAGATCATATAATTTTGAAACTAAATCTTTATTATCAGAATCTTTAATGTATTGTATTTTTTATACAACAAATTGACATATGACATGTGACATACCATTAAGACATGTCGTTTTGAAAGTCACATGATAAGCGTAATAAATCACCGAGATTTAATTGGCTTTTAATTTTAATAATTCTATAAACCCCTCATTCGTTAAATGTTTTCCTTGAGAATATAAATCATAACCAGCGCAGAAGCAAAGATAATCAACTAATTTTTGTGTTTTCAAAGGATACTTTTTAAAATGTTCTATAATTACTTCAAAATCTTTTTTGCTTCTTTTTTTTTTGAAGAAACTCTATATCGTACTCTACCATTATCTGTTGTAATATTTCCTAACCAAAAAAATCTTTAATTTGTTGTAAAATTTTCACATCTCTTACATCTAATAATATAGTAAACATAACTTGTACTCCATAGCCAATGCGATATTTGGAATTTTTTTTAATTAATATTTCAAAGCACCCTTCTCCGTCAACTAAACCAGTAACTCATCAAGGATTTAATTTTTTACGTGGAGAGGAAGAAACTAAGCCAGAGAGGGATAAAGAGATAACACCTGAAGATAAACTAAAGTAAACGCAAAAGAAATATTCCAGTATATCGCGAATGGATTATGACGCTCCCAGACATGTTGTTCAATTAACTGATATGCTTAGCGAAGCGTACCCGGTGATTATGAGTGCCAATAAAACTATTACTAGCTTACGGTACACACGGTATCTTCCCTCTAGTAGAGCTGGCAGTGCGAAGCAAGCCATAACTCATCCGTTTTTTAATAACTTTTTCATCATACGCGAAGCTAGAAGCAGATAATTTTTCATTTTTTTCTTAATCTTTTTTTCTTCCCTAGTTAGTTATCTAAATAAAGATTACAACAACAATAATTAAATACACGTTCTTAAATCGATTAAGCTCAGTTGAGCTAATCTTTAAACTAATAAGAATTATTAACTATTAAAAAATCAACATGTAACATGTTTAAGCTCTGAGGACTCAATGACTTCCTGTCATCTCCTCCCCCCGGTATTAGTCTATAAATAAACTTAGCCTAATTAGGTCCCCCCCATCATTTTATACTCCATTTATTATTATACTTCTTTGGTGTAAATTACATTTAAGCTAGCTATTTAATTTTTTTTTCTTAAGTTACTTATATTATGTATGAAACATTTAAGAAATTTTTTTTAAGAAAATTATACTAGCGAAGCATCCCTACACTTGTGTTAGTGATGAAAGAAGGCTAAGGATAAGGGTAGCTATTATGAGTATTCTGCATCATTAGATTTAGGTTTTACTATTAAGATATTATTTACAAAATTATTACTGCGTACTAAAGAATCTATAGGTACGGAAGAATTCCTAAATTTTGGTTTATTTTTAAAATCATATAATTTTGATAATAAATCTCTATTGTCAGAATCTTTCATCCCCATTATACCCATAGACAATAATAATTCATTAATACTTAAATCTTTATTTTTATAGATATAATCAATTAATTTAGGATCAGAATAAATTTGACCCTCTTTAAGAGCTCTTTGAAGAGTTTTATAACTACAATGTAATAATAATGCTGCTAATTTAATATTTGGGCAAAAATATAAATAATTGCCTTTATCATATAAATAAACAGAACATTCCTTAGTTATACATTTTAATTTAGTTTCATAACTCATAGGAGATCTTTTTAATGCTTGTTCACTTAATTTTTTTCTAGTTTCAATTGATAAGTTTTTATTTAAATTAAGATTTCTAATAAATTCTCGTCTTTCATCCGAATAATTATCTGACATTTTTTTTTTAATTTCTTCATTATGTTTATAACCAAACGAATTACCAGCTTCAGTTAATATATTATAATTAGGTAATAAAGTTTTTAAATATTTATCTTCTAATTGCAATAATAATTTATTATTATCTCTATTTATTGGATCAGGATAATATTCTACTATAATAAATGCAAAATTAGATAAACCGTACTTTAATACACTATTTTTAACTACTTTACTTCCAATTAAAGATATTAAATGTTTAGTAAATCGTGACATAAAACGATTAGTAGAAGCTGAACCAATATAATAATTTTCTGTAACTAAATTAAAAATCATGTAAATACCTTGTTTATTTCGTAAATCTTTGCTCATTTTATCTCTATTTTCTTTAATATGAAGATTAGTATAAATTGCTTCATATTTTATATTTAATTTAGATAAAATTATTGCTAAACCAGAATCTTTATCTGATACATTAGAATCTCTCGATCTACAATCTACAGAATAAAATCTTTTTTGTTTATTATAAGAATAAGTATTTCCCAATGCATTTGATAATTTAATTCTTCTTTCATGTTTAACATTATTAGATTTTAATGATTTTGGGCTACGTTTAAAGAAACCCAAGAAAGCTGTAGCCATCATTAGAATAAATATTACAGTCCCTATACCTCAAACTAATATTCTTGGTGATTTATAGGACCCATAGTATAAACCTCTTCCGATGTGAAGGTATACTATAAAGAAGAAAGCTGAAGCTGTGTTAGAGTGTAAATAACGAATTAACCAACCATTGTTCACGTCTCTCATGATATGCTCAACTGAATTAAACGCCTCTGCTACGCTAGGGTTGTAATGCATTGCTAACATTACACCCGAAAGAATTTGTATTCCTAAACATGCACCTAATAATGAGTAGGGGTCAGTAGATACTGCCCTCAGAACCGTACGTGATAGTTTCCCATCATACGGCTCGCACTCCGAAGTACGCGAAGAGGGGCTGGTTCGCACCTTTTTAGCTTTTTACTACTCTCTTTCACTTTTTTTTTAGTAAGCGAAGCAATAACTAAAAAAGAGAAAGATAGTAGTAAAAAGAAAAAAAGATACGCGAAGCTAGGCTTCGCTGGAAACACGATTATCATTAATGCAAAGAAGTATGCGGGTTTTGGTTGTTTATCATTCGGTACACTCCGGCTCCCAAGCTTATTATGGGGGAGCAGAGACTTCTGCTTAGGGTTCGTCTCCTGTTCTTGGTAGCCATCGTGTAGCACATTTACCCTGATTGTCGTAAAAGTTCTGTCTTGAAAAATGAGTAAGTATGATCCATTCGGTGTCTGCTTGTTACACGGCAGTGGCGTGCACGCTCCGGATAAGCGTTAAGTCTCGTGTCACACATACGGATTCATTTTTTTCTTTTGATATCGCATCCCCCGCATCGCTTCTCCCCCCCCGAAACTATCGTCCAAATGGCGTTATCCTCCACCATTGTCCTCTTTGACGGTTTTTACGCGGCCGCTCGGGCACACCGTCATGCCGTTCAAGGCTCCATTTACACAGGGGATGGTGAAATGGGTCTCTCATTATGACTTAACTTACCGACTAGGGCTCTCCACACCTGTCCTTCTCCCCCCCCCCGCTTTCCCTCTACTTTTTCCAGCGAAGCAGCCCCCTGTCTTGTCCCCCTCTAACACTGTGTTAGGGGGGAGGGGGGAGGGCAAGAAAAAGAAGAGAGACAAGATTGGGGGGCTGGTACGCTGGGGGTGGATGGCTTTTGTTCATACACCAACTAACAGAAGGGGACTCCCTCCATTACTTTGAGTCTATTTCGAATAGGTTAAGTATCGTTTCCACTTGAATTTCTAGGCTATGCTCATCTCTTTATGGCTGTAAGATCTGCGTATGTCAATTCTCCCTTATGGTAGAGTTGATGATGATACTTGCAAAGAGGGATCTGTTTTCTTCGAACGGCTCCTACTCATTGCGCGTATGATGCTTCTCCTCTACGCATCTTGGTTCTGACATCATCGGCGGCCTGAGGTGATGCATTTCTAGTTTTGTTCTAGATCCACAAAGAACACATTTCTTACCAAACGATGTTTCTGTTAGCTTATGAGCCCAGTTTATGTTTGCGTACGTGGCGGGGTCTGGTAGTTCCTTCTTCGTCTACCCCCTTCCCCCCTCACTCCCCCCGGCCCCCCCTTACCCCCACGTGTGGGGGGAGAAGAGAATGGGGGTAGGGGGGTCGGGGGAGAAGGGAAGTGATGTGTCGCCTTAGTGGATTTTGGTACTATGATGCGGAGGGCGGTATCAGGGTCCTCCAGGTAAGATCCAAATTTTTGGAAAGCTTTACGGGCAGTTCCTAATTTGTTTTTTCGAGCGAGAGTAAGGGCACAAGATAAACGTAGGTACCAAACTATTGTAGCGATACTACTATAATTAGAGGCAAAGCTATAAAAGTTCAGTATTCCGTTTATTTTAAAGTTGTAGAAACTAACGATGTCGTAATGAGACAAGTTGGTCAGTTTTGTACAGCTAGTAGGTATACATTGTTTAAGTGAGTTTCTCTTAAGCATCCCAGCTTTCTCTAAGTTAGCTATCAATTTGAGCATGGGTGCATTCATCTGTAATCTTCTTGTGAAAACTCTACTTTTGTCTCCTATCCCGGTCGATCCTAGGAACTCAGTATTCTTACCCAGCTTGCGTATGAACGACCCCAGGAAGTTGAAGCCCTCTCCCATGTGGGTTATAAGAGTTTTTTCTTCGCTGAGCTCGGCTCCACACAACCTGGCCAAAGCGTCCTTAGCTCTTAGTTTCGTCATGGTTGCATCATCCTTTGATCCGATAACCAGTATTACAAAGTCGTCTGCGTATCTCACATACATCATACGTTTGTAATTTGGATCCTGAGGATCCCCATGGGGTACATTCCTTTTGAGTTGAAGGAGTGTTAGTTTATCCCTCTGGGTCTTGGCGGTTTTCCGCAAGTATTGCAACCTTTGATATTCCGGATTGTGTCTTCTCTTCTTACCTTTTTCAAATTTAGTAATGTAGCTAGCCATGAATTCATCAAACTTGTGTAGTACTATGTTGCAGAGAATAGGACTCAGAACACCTCCCTGCGGAATTCCTACATTGCTCCGTATCAGTCTACCAGTCGTAGGGTCAATATGCCCTGCACGCAGGAAGTTATGGATGAGATTTAAGAACGCGACATCGGCAATAACTTCTTCAAGATATTTCATAACTAACCTGTGGGGTATCCTATCGAAACATTTACTAATGTCTCCCTGAATAACCCATTTGTATGTTTGACCTTTGGAATAGATAGATCTGAGTGCGGTGTGGACCGATCTGTGGGGACGGAACCCGTGACTGGAGTCCAGGAACCTCTTCTCCCAGATGGCCTGCAATATCAGCTGAATCGCTTTTGGCACAATTTTGTCCCTTGGTGAAGCAATCGTAAGAGGACGAGTTTTAGTGGAATTTGGCTTGGGTATTTCCACACTAACCCCCCCCCAGCCCCCCAGAGGGGGGAACTGGAGGAACTGAACTCGAATTGGTTTGTTTTTACCTTTTTAGCGGTTTTTTCAAATCACTCAAAGGTCAGCTTATCCAGAGTTTCGGGTTTGATACCTTTCGTCATATTCCCAGGTTTGCTCTTTATGTCCTCATAGCTCTTCACTAGGTAAAGTGGATCACTCAAGATTTTCATTAAATTTCTAATTTTCTGGTTTTTCCCCTCCCATTCGTTCAGAGTTTCCATAATCATAGAGGAAGCCGTCTGTTTTGAGAAATCATTTTTTAGGTGATTCTTGTCGTCTCGTTCGGCCTTTCTTCGTCCTGAATTGATTGCGTACTCGTCTGAAGTCTTCGGACTATCTCCCTTCAGTCTGTCCTTTCCAGACCTAGTATGGAGACTCCGTCCCCGCGCAAAGGCGGTTAGATCCCGGGGTTCTCATTTTGTTCCGTTTATAGCCCTTGTAAGTTTAGTCGCTTGCCCATATTTTGAGTCCCTTATACTAGGGCAACGTGAGGCTTCCTGTCAATATATAACTCTTCGGATATAGTCATATACAATGCCTCAAACACACCGACATATTATGCTTAGGATGTGTCCGCTGAATTGATCGCGTTTATAGGTATCAAGTTCGTTAACCTCGACATGCTTACTCCTGCTCACACTAGCTATTATCGAGGGCAGTCTCGACTTTCTAGGGCGTTCCCCATCAGCTATCCAGTATAGGCGTTTATTGGACGCAAATAAAGTGATGGGTCGCAGAATGTATAGTAAAACTATGAATCATGGATAATCTCTCAGGATCACAGTCTGTTCCAACAGGTATACATTAAGACCTGGGCAGATCTCTCAAACAAAAGAGCTCACCCGGCGCACTCCGAAATTTCATCAGTAGCTAAGATTAGAAGGTTGAGCAGAATCTATAAGATATGAATTAACCATCTTTAGTAAAGGGTGACTTTTTAAAGTTCTCATTATTTTATTATTTTGGGGGGGTTTTATTCTTTTTTTTTTATTGTTTATAATCTATCATATTTTTAATTTATTTAATAATCTTAATTTACTTTTTTTCATGCGAAGAATGGTCCTTTAAAAGCTCTTCTTTACATTTGTCCTAGCCAAACTTAAAACGTAGGACAAATGAGAGAGCTGGTTCTAGCTTCGCTAGGAGAGAGAGATGAGGAACAGTGTAATAAAGCTAAATGATTAAGGAACATTAGATAGTAAAATTAATTAATTTTTATGCCTACCGAAGGTCATACTATAGTTAAGCCCAGCTCTTACCAGCTCTCCTGCACATTATAAGGATTTTCAATTATTTAATTTTTTTTTTTATTAGATGTCCCCAGCCTTAGTTAAACGTAACTTGGCGCTTTTTTTTTTGTTTTTTTAATTATATTATATTATAATATAATATAAAAAAAGGGGTGTGCTTTAGCAGGACTCATGCAATACTACGAACTTGGCAGCCCTACGAAGTTGGGGAATGGGAAAGCAAGCTAAGGGGGCGGTTCGCTCGGAGCTATGGCTACTCCTCTTTATTTCCTTCCTTTCCTCCCCTTGCCATAACGGAACTACCCTTCCGTTACGGCAAGGAGACAAAACCCTCCTTAAAATTTCCCATTCGAGTCCTCTCCTCCTCCCCCCTACCATAGCTTCGCTCTGCGTAGCAGACCAGTGTTGGTTAGCTCGAGCCATTCCACCCCCCCCCCCCTTACCCTATGTCCTTTCCCCCCCCCCCAGCGTAGCAGTCCTCCCCCTCCCCAATCTCCATATGTAAATATGTGAGAGAGGCTGGTTGGGGGAAACATAGAAGATTGGGGGCTGGTTCGCTGGGGGGTGGGGGAGAAGGTGCGGCTGGTTCGCCAGCGAAGCACCCCCCCAATTCTTTTGGGCATCATTTCAGGATGTTTAACTTTAAGAAAGTTAATTTTTTTTTTTTTGACTTTTCTACAGGTAGAACTTTAAATGTCCTTATTTCGTCTTATCCCCCCCAGCGAAGCAGCCTTAAGGTTGGGGGCTGGTACGCTGGGGGTGGAAAGAGGCAAACCCTCTATTCCTCCGTTTTATCAATATTATTGATAAAACTCTCTCTCTACTATCTTCTCTACCCCCCTAAGCTACCTACCCAATATTCAAATAGTGGGCTGGTGCGCTGGGGGGAGAGAAGGCATATTTGTCCTACCGTTTTAATGGCTAGGACAAATAATAGAGAGAGAGAAACAGGACATTTAAATTTAAATTTAAATTTAAATGTTCTACTGTAGAAAAGTAAAAAGATGCTGGTTCTAGCCCCAGCTGCTTTTCGCGGTAGGCGTATGCAAAACCAAAAAAAAAGCAAAGGGCTGGTTCGCTGGCGAAGCAGCCGCTCGGGATAGTAGAGCGAAGCTAAACCGAACCGAATCCCTAGGTTTACCTTCGGTCTACTATCCCAATCCCGGAGGGAATGAGTCGAGCTAACCGTTGCTCAGCTGACCGAACCTACCCCCCCTAACTTCCCCCTAGCATAGCTTCGCTCTGCTTAGCAGACCAGTGTTGGTTTCCTCCTTTCC
>Ga0307518_10004115_pt1 | contig 10429 bp, 7 predicted proteins | sample 25_EM_MG_FD_203889 | JGI IMG/M metagenome (GOLD analysis project Ga0307518, IMG submission 203889) | Populus trichocarpa ectomycorrhiza microbial communities from riparian zone in the Pacific Northwest, United States - 25_EM | ecosystem: Host-associated > Plants > Roots > Unclassified | place...
CTTTTGACACTGATCATTCACTCTGCCTTCAGACAATTTTTCCGACCGTTGATCTTGATAGCGTGAACAATGCTTTTAGCCACGGACTTGAACTCACGAAGGGGGCCATCCTCGAATTGAATGTCCCGGATGCGGACCAGCAATTATTATCTCATGCGGAGAGTTGGACTCACTCTGCTCGCGTTTTAGAGCCAAAAGATTGTGTAAGGGCAGTCGTGGATGGTGCTTGGGCCATGGCATTTTGCCGATATCGTCTATTCCATCGTGACCTGCTTGACTTGCATCCTAGACCTCGTTGCAGGCGCCGCCAACGTAAGCCGCATGAAATTTTGTAATTACCTGCCTAATAATGATTATGGTACAGCTCCAGCGGAGCAAGTGGCCGAATGACGGACCAGCCATACGTTTGTATATAAATGCGTTTACGTTACTTTGTCTTGTGCTCTACATTGAAATCACGCCCGAAATATCATGACATTATCGTGTTCTATAGAAAGGTGGTGGTCTGCACAGGGAAGGTCTAGCCTGAAGAGAAGGGAGAAGGAGATCTGTAGTGTAACCTCAGTAGTCTGGCAAGCTACTGAGGGAACTATGGTACTAGGAACTCTACTCTAGTGCGATGCATGCTTATGTAAGTAGGTAAACATACCACAACAGTTCTGTTTATCTCCAACACTCCCCCATAAATGAAGTGGTGTGATGGATAGAAAGTATAGTAAAAGTAATTCAGTGAATGTACTTAGCTGAATGCAATAAAATGTGCTTGCAAATAAATGTGTCCGATTCGAATAGAATTTGAGACTTGTGAATGCGAAGGTTTGTCCGTTTGTGTGACTTCCGTGTCGTTGCCCGATTTGGTAAGTCGCATCGGCGCTCCCCCTGCATCCTGCAATCGAAGGTAAGTTTATTTAACCTTCTTATTTGTTTTCTAGGTCTCCGAATCAACCGGATCGCGTTATCGCGTCTAAGGTAGGCGTTTCCGCCGTTTCGCGTCCGACTGACGTTTGTAGGTGCGGATTTGATACGACCGCGTCGACACCTGGGTCTATAGACCCCATAGGCTTGGTTCGAAGTGTTCCCGGGTGGCTGCGTGACGTGTGCGCGTCCCAGGTAAGTCGTTTCGCGTTCTGGCGTTTGGCTGATGTTTATTCGCTCGATCTTGAGCCTTCCGTGTCGCGGTCGACGCCTGATGGATCCGTATGGACGCCTTTCGTGTTGGACGGGTGGCCAGGACGACACAGGTAAGTTTCCTGTTCGTGTTCTTCGGCTGTAGCGCACGCGCTGACTCTCTCCAGCCAGCAGCGCTGCTTCGACTCGTATCGAGTCGCTGTTGCCGCCGCTAGTTGTGTCGCCCATGTCGCCGTCGCCTCCGTATCCACCGCCGTCACCTTCGCCAGCCCTTTCGCCCTCGACACTTGGCGCAATCGCCTCGTCTCCGCTCTCAGGTCGTCCAAAGACGATTCTCCGCGTTGGTATCGCGATCGGCGCGTTGAACGGTACGTACACGTCACCTCCACCTATGCTAACCCTTGTCCATTGTTTAGTAGGTTCGGGCGTCGCGATTTCGTGCGCCTTAGGTGAGTTTCGCGTTTGCGCTTCCGTTTGACGCTTTCTAACGCTTCTGCTATCGTTTTCAGCCGTTTCTCTGCCGTTTCCAATGCTGTGCACGTCTGTGCATCTGCTCGACCCATCCGTGTGGTCTCCGACGCCATTTGGCTCGTCTGGAGCTGTTCTCGTGGTGCCAAAAGGTGAGTCTGGCGGTTTCGCCTTCTTTTGAGGTATACTGACGATCTGGGTCGCGTTTGCAGGTATATTTGCGTGCGTTGCAACGCATGGTACGTCTGTGGGCCCAGTCGACGCGTCCGTCCGGCTCCCAACGCCATCCATCGTGTTCACGACGCATTTCGCGTCTCCAACGCCCAGGTACGTCCCTGCACCCTCACCATCGCTCATACCAGCCATTTCAGCGTTGTTCAACGCGCTCAAAGCATCCGTCGACCCTCTCGACGCATCCGCTCGGTTTCCACAGCCGTTCGCATCACCTGCGCGCGATCTCGTGCCTCCAAGGTGCACACGCGGTATCCCACCGCCATCTGGGCTCTCCGACGCGATTGACACGATTACGAGTGTCTCCGACTCGTTCGGCGTGTCCGCTGGCTCGATTCCTCGACCTGGATCGCCGTGCGCCATGCATAATTGCTGGCAGCATTCGGCGGGCGTTTCCAGCTCGTCAACGCTCGCTCCCTTGCTCGTATCCCTCTCGCAGCCCTTCGACTCTCTCGATTCGCCGCTCGCACATACTGCCCACTCCCCCTCGAGCAGTGCTCCGCGTGCATTAGGTACGTTTGCATTTTCTTCGTGCTGACGATCTTCTTTGCAGTAAAATTCAATTTGTTGGAGTCGCGACTGGCCGTCGCGCTCCGTTTCGTCGCCCTCGCCGACTCCTTGGACCCTCTCCGCCGGTTCTCCGCCCAGCGCAGCCGTTCCGTCGACGTCCGCGTCCGTTTCGTGTGGTTCGGTCATTCCGACCGTTCCGTTTGTGCGTCCTGCCGTCACAACGCTTTCCGCCACCTCCTGCTTGCACTCGTCTGGCTTGCCCTCAGTTGGCAGCCTCAGTGTCAGTGGCAGTGAGTCTTGCGGCTCATTTTGTGTTTCGTGCGGCTCGCCTGTAAGTAGGACAGTTGTCCCATTTGCGCTTTCAGCGCTGGTGCCTCGAGTGAGGTCTTTGGTACAAGGTAGGTCTTCCCGTTCTGCGTGCGCATGCCTCTCTGTGGCTGCATTCTCGCTCGTAGGAGCTTCTGCTGACAGATGACGTTTGGCTTCGTTTGCGCAGGTCGCAAGTTTCTTCGCGCGGGGGTCCGCAATGGGTTCGCAGTCGCGGAAACGTTTCGCGAGGTGTTTAAAAGCTTGATGCATGGTGTTTCGATGAAGTCGGATGTAGATAGATATAGGGATGGTATCATGGAGTAGCTCGTGTAATAGAGCATTGCACCCTTCCCAATCTTCATCCGGTTTGCCAGCTAGAACATTTAGCCAACCTTTCGTGGCTGCGTGCTCAAGTAATTTCGCGCGGTAAATTTTCCAATTTTGTCCGTCTTCTGTGAGTGCGGGAACTTTGACCATTTCACTTGTTTTTTACCTGAAGGTTCCTTTTCTCCTGGTACTTCCTTTCCTTCTGGCTAGGCAGAGCCGGGGCTCATAACCTATAGAAAGGTGGTGGTCTGCACAGGGAAGGTCTAGCCTGAAGAGAAGGGAGAAGGAGATCTGTAGTGTAACCTCAGTAGTCTGGCAAGCTACTGTTATATTAGTATATACCTGTAGGTAACTACAAGGTATCAGTAGGTAGTAAGTGGTTAGTATGAAAGGTACTCACCCTCAGTAGTCTGGCAAGCTACTGAGGGAACTATGGTACTAGGAACTCTACTCTAGTGCGATGCATGCTTATGTAAGTAGGTAAACATACCACAACAGTTCTGTTTATCTCCAACATGTTCGCCTTCCTGGGACGTCAGAGACTTTGCTTAAGCTGTCTGATAGCATATCTGTATGCAGGTCTGTATATAAGTAACATCCTCGGAACCATGTTATTATGATACCAGCAATAATACAGCGCGGATATTGGTGAGTTCAAAGCTAGTATAACATCACGTGATATGGCAGCTGTAGACCAAGGATATCGTAGCTGGCCTATTGTCCATATGTGTCTGTTAACCTCTTTACAACACTAATTTACTCAAGATACAGTGACATAGAAGATAGACCTACGCTGTTGTTGGCATCTGTGTGAAACAAATACAGGTGTAGTATTGTATTTAACTCGGTTCAAGACTTTTCGCACGATATTGTTTCGCTGAAATAGCCAACTGGCGGTGTACTATTACAGCACTCTGGCTCACAACTTTATGGTTCAAGCGGAGCGTATGTTTGGCTTAGTCACCATGTTCAACATTGCCAAACATTGTATCCTACAAGCAAGTTAGTAAATATTGGACTTGCAAAACCTTTGAGGTCCATTGCATCGAAATGTCTGCAGACTTGTGTCCGCCATACGCTCCTTTCTTTGGGTTTGCAGGAGTTGCCTCCGCGGTTTGTTTTGTTCAAAATCATCCAGCCCAAGTCCCGCTGACGTGCTTGCGGTTCCCGTAGATGGTCCTCAGCAGTATGTCTGGCTGAAATGATTGGTGCAAAGTACTGAATATGATACTCAGCTATCGGTGCGGCATTTGGGACAGCCAAGTCTGGAATCGGTATCGCCGGGTTGGGGACGTTCAAGCCAGAGTTGATCATGAAGGTGCGCGCCTGACTTTCTCCAATACTGGAATTTCCCATGACGGGTCGCTAGTCGCTAGTGCCAGTGGTCATGTCTGGTATAATAGCAGTATATGGACTGGTGGTGTCGGTGCTCATCTCAGGGTCATGTAATCTTTCTCGCTTACTTACTTGGCTTTTGCATACTGAGCTTTCTCGGTTCAGTGCACCCTTCAAAGGACTATCCCCTAGCTGCCGGATTCATCCACCTTGGAGCAGGTATATCATGCGGACTGACTGGGATTGGGGCTGGCTATGCGATTGGCTATGTCGGTGACTCAGTGTGTTGAATTCTGCTCTATACATTACCACTATCTCTAACCTACTCACAGTGCGTCCGCGCCTATCTCTATGAACCGCGTGTATTCGTTGTGATGGTCCTCATTCTGATCTTTGCTGAAGTACTTGGACTGTATGGGTGAGTTGGCACTTCCTCCTCTGCACAGTACAATTAATGACCGCCTGACAGGCTTATCGTTGCCCTCATCATGAACACGAGGGTTACCTCACTAACTGGATGTAATTAACATCAGCCACTCCCATGATTATCGTACAGACAGCCCCATGAACAAGTAACCTGATGCACTACAACTACGATATTATAACTAGCTTCTTGGCCCTGGGTGATACGATGGCAAAGGTGAGGAACTGTACCTGCGAGGAACTCGCCTCCTTCGGTCACGCTCCCTTGAACGCGACGATCCTGAGCTCGAGGAACTCGAGGATGATGTGGAGGAAGAGTCGGATGTACTTGAATCTGAGTCGGAATCTGAGGTTGAAGACGTATTAGAGTCCGAACCAGAGTTCGAGTCAGTCGATGAATCAGAGCTCGACGAGTCCAGATCAGATGATGCTGATTTCCTCGACCTGTGATGCGCAGTAGTTTGTACAAGCACAAAATATTGAATGGATTTGTCTTACCTTCGTGCCTTTTTTCTTCTGTCGGACGTGGGCTCTTTCTCCTTCTCTCGCTCCTTCTCCTTTGCTTCGAGAATACGGTTGGCTGTCCCAGTCCTGTATGATGACGAGGATGAGATGGGTTTGTACGGGACCAGCAGATAGGCTCACTTCTTCGTAAATTCTTCTGGTACCTCTACAGAGGGCTTGCCATCAGCCTTGAGTTTCGCTAGCACCTTGGGGTTTTCGAGCATTTGTGTCCGCGATGGGCGTGATACATATGGACGTGGAGATTTACACTCGTATGTGAAATGCCCTGTAGAATATAAACCACAGCACTCAACCATAGCAATGACTCTCACCTGTCTTTAGACATTTCTGGCATACGGTCGTAGCTGTCGCATGGGGAGTTGACCTACTGTGTGGTGCAAACTTGGACATGGTGCAAAGACCATCGACGTGGGCGCTGGCAGTCCTTGTATGATCGCTTACATAAGGGATTCCATTCATGTCCATCGTAGATCCTCATCCTATCATGGACGCACAGGTAGAACTGACGATGCCATGGGCGGAAGAGCTTTCTCGCAGGAGCTGCCACCAGATTCTTTCCCAAGGCTTCCACAACAGCTGTACCAATCCCTCAAAGATCGCCTGAGGCCCCTCCTGTTGACCCTCTACACTATTGTGGAGGTCCCGCCGGAAGCACCTGCCAAGATGGATCATGGCGATATCGACTTCGTCGTCTCACGGCCAGTTCATGGGATGGAAGAAGTGAATCCCGCACTGGTTTCGCGCATTCTCGGTGCAGTCAAAAGTGTTGAACTGGACAGCAATCGAACGTCTCACTATGCTTTGGAAATCAGCCAAGACGACATGCTGCTTTTATCGCATAGCTTGCAACGCCCGTTCCCATTGGAGAAAGCGTACATACAAGTTGATGTCAGAGTATGTCTGGATGACGAGGAGGTGGAAAGACTGATGGTACTTCATGGCTATGGCGATCTCGGAATTATGATGAGCGCGATCGTCAGGAGCCATGGATTATCCCTCAGTACGAAAGGGTTGAAGGTTCTCTCCAATGCTCGTGTAGGTGATGTAGGTGGACTGATATTCCATCAGGCCCCATCCCCCCCGCCAGACCCACCGATCCTCCTGAGTAGCTCACCTCGCGCAATATTTGACTTTCTGGGACTGTCCATGGATAGATGGAATGAGGGATTCACCACGATAGAGGAAATATTCGTCTTCGCTTCGACATCACGCTTCTTTGACCCTCGACGCTTCCGTGCGCCTCAGATGCCTGCTTTTGACAAGACTGTTACGGAGCGCACGATGTACCATGACTTCCGTTTGTGGGCCAAAAATAAGGAGCTCACCACAGTGCATTACCTTGAAGAAAAACGGGATAGAGTCGAGGAAGCATTGCTGCATTTTGGAAAGAAGAACGAATGGGATGCAGCAGCGCATATGCGCTATACCCGATCGTGGCTCAAGAATAATTTCAATGGAAAGCTCGTAGCGGAGTGGACAGGCCTGGGGTGGAGGGGAGTCAAAGCTGTCATGGATGATGTGAGGGCATCCGCGGGTGATGAATCTGCGTTGATTGGCCGACCTCTGGAAGATATCAAGATAATGGTCACGGCTTCCAAAGATTCTTTGAACCTGTAGTAATCAACCACACGGAATCATATGGAGGTCGGGACTGTCGCGCTAAGACGGAAGCCAGCCATTGACCATATATAGTCAACTTTCACACCAGGACTCCGGATACTGCGTGATGTAGGATGTGACACTTGCCTCCGACGAGTGCGCACTGGCATATGCACTACACACGGTGAGCTCAAGACCTATTCCTCAAGCTTCAGCTCTTCGGAGATACATGTATTCGCACATGGAGCAGGTAACTGTTGGTCGAGGACTCCAGTTCACTTCGACCACAACGTGAGCAGTGTACGTATAGTGGAGAATTCATGCACGTGTATCGGAGGATGGAGGATGTAACGACAATGACAAACGAAACGACAACGACAAATGAAACGACAACGACAAATGATAAATTGAGAATGTTAGTATGATCATCAAGATCATTCATTGTCTTCCGCGTCCTCTGTATCAGAAAACTCCCAAATTACCAAACCATTGTGATCAACTGCGATAACGCCATCGTCCGTTTCAACCGAACTACTTCCATCGTCGTTGTCGTCAATAGCGTTTAAGCAATGTATATGTTCGGGGCCTGTGGGAAGGAAGGGATTAATGCTAAGTAGTCTAACTGGTTGTGCTCACCAAGCCCAAGCCCACCATGCACACCACCCATATAGTATGTACCATCGCGTGCCTCAACCATAGGCAAGTCTTCATGATCCGCTAGCAGGGGTAGTAGTAGGCCCCTGTTGTCAGTGTCAATAGTAGTAACGGTGATCATTTGAGGTATGGCATCTAAGACCCTTAATGCACCAAACAGCTGTAGATAGACTTCCCACACGGACTGTCGTGTGACTGCAGGTCGACCCAAGTCATTATAAACACGACTGATGGCTTCACCAAAGGGACCTGGGACTAAGTTGAAGACGGGATGAGCTGAGTTGATGTAAGTTTCCCTAACATGATTGAGTGCAGCCTCCTCGCATTTAACCTGGGTGGGATTTAAATGAGAACGCCTATTAGAACTGATCTGAACTGTTTACCTTGAAATCAAGCGCTCCGAAATCTTCAGGTGACTGGAATATACGATTTGCAATGCCTTGAGGAAGGACCTGGCTGCCAACTTATGTCAGAGTACGAGACGACAGACAGCTGCTCGAGTAACTCACCTTATTTCGGTCATGGCGTTTGGCGGTGTTATTGATGCGATCTTGGTATGCATTTAGCTCTTGCTGCAGCCAAGGGATGAAAACCCAACGGAATATCATTCTGTAGTCATTTGTTGTGAGAGATATACTACACAATGAAAAATAATAGGCGAAAACAAGACTTACACTTGAAAAGTATTGTCGGTGTCATACCATCCTGAGGTTACACCATGGTCAAGGATATTTTCGAACCCAGGAGTGAACCGTCGTCGAAGTTGAGACCATGTTATCTCAGGCTTGACGTTCTTTTTTTCACGCATCCACCGATGCTGGAGGGTTCCGTGTAAAGTCGGGTCATGCCATTGTCGTAGCATTGTTTGCGCATTTGCAATGCCAAAGTTTTCCGTCCCTGGATCACTTTGAGTCACCAATGGAATGTCTGCAAGCCAGTTGAGTTTTTTCGTTTAAATGTGACACAGACCTACGTTGTAGTTCTTCTACCACATCAAGATAGTAGCTAAGTATGAGCTGGGGATTCCTGTTAGAATGCCAAACCCGAATCCACATGATTCGGCCAGAAAATGGCTCGATGCCTGTGTGCAAGCCTAGGCCAAACCTTAACCACTTGTCATGTTGATCAATAGCCCACAAATCGTTCACTCCAGCTGACCAAAAGCGACGTCTCTGGAGCCGGCGAGCTTTGCGTTGAAGAACAAGGTCGGGTTCGTAAGTTGCGAAGTATGACATCACCACACTGCTGTGCTTTGTACTTAGCCATGAACTGTAGAATTAGAAATGAAATATATTTACCGTGCAACACTCATGTTGTGTTCGTGGAATAACAAGTTTACCATCTCTCGGGAACCAGCATTTGGATACATAGCATGCAGGTTTATCATGGCATCTCGAATGGTTTCGACTGTATGACCTTGCTGCCGAGTCCGCTGGAGTCCCAGAGTCTTCCGGATCTCACGAAATTTGGTCATACTAATATTATATGATATGAGGTCAGATACTTTAATGTTATATAATGACCTACCCAAGCCCATACTGCGTCGTGTCCATATGTTTTTGGACCTCTTCAAGCATCTCCTTATCGGACAGGCGCATTTTCCACAGCCGAAGGATATGTGGCGTGATTTCCTCCAGTGGAGCTGCAAGATGTTTAGTTGCGACTACAGGTAGTATTGCATAGGCGGTATCACATACAATTGGGCTTGTTCTGGTTTGGCATTGCTTGAACTTGCCTGCTGAGTCTACTAGTCTGGAGGACCATCAGGCAGGACCTTTAAGCTCGGAAATGGAGTGGACCACATACTACTTATTTGAAATTTGCAGCCAGCATCCCGAGAAATGACATCACTTCACAGACAAGGTTTGAACGTGTTATGTGTCACTGAACCAATCGAGTACAGAAGTCTCCTGTTTGACAATTTTATGCATGAGATCGCAACGTGTATTGAGTATTTCCTTGGCACACAGGCAGTGAGGTTAACCTCGAGGCCTTATCATTTCAAACACACGAAGGAATTTTAAATCCACAAGGTTGGAGATTGCAATGTGTTATGCTTCACTGGACTGATTAAGTACAGAAGTCTCCTGTCTGAAAATCTTACGTGTAGGACCACAACGTGGATTGAACATCTCTATTGTTCCGTGACAGTTCTGTGAAATACCAAGTGTGTACGCCATATCACCTTCTTGACTTTATTAGTACGAGCCTCTCTAAAATTCACTGACAGATAAAAACCATGTGCCAATGATAAGGTCCACATGTTGTGGGGTAATGAAAGGGTAACGCTAATTAACATAATTTGACAGATAACCGGTCCAGAAGGTGTGTCCCACCCCATGCAGAGGTGCAGAAAGGGTAATGTGCATTCACATAATTTGACAGACAACCGGTCCAGAAGAAAGGATTCCACACGTCCCAGCCCATGAAGAGGTGGATAGCTGCAACTCACAGAGCTAGGCAGGCATCAGCCAACAATGATAGGGCATCAGCGCACAGAGATTGAAGGAGTATTTCTCAAAAATTCTTGTATATAAGATCGTACATTCCAGTCTCTCTTGCTGCATCCCTGACTCCCTGCCCCTTTCCTCATGCCGGAATTACATGAATTGGTCTCGCAGTATACGGAAGATGCCATTGCCAACGAAGATAGGGTTTGCGATCGCCCTGCCTGTAGAGCTCCAATTCAGAAGGGGGAGCCCTGTCATTACATTGCCACGGTCAACCCTGGCCAAACTGGGCGCCAGGTATGTGGAGCGTGCCTAGGTCATTACCAGAAGAAGGCTGCCACACGAGCCCATGCACCTACTTAGGCCGTCTTACACGGCCACCCGAGGGTGAAAATCGGCCGAGTATGACGGGCCAGCGGACAGAGGGCCCCAGATGAGTTGTTATCGGTTGGTAAGGGTTGGCTAGCTAC
>Ga0307518_10004116_pt1 | contig 10429 bp, 9 predicted proteins | sample 25_EM_MG_FD_203889 | JGI IMG/M metagenome (GOLD analysis project Ga0307518, IMG submission 203889) | Populus trichocarpa ectomycorrhiza microbial communities from riparian zone in the Pacific Northwest, United States - 25_EM | ecosystem: Host-associated > Plants > Roots > Unclassified | place...
GTATTACTCAAATATTGCTGTCGATGAAAGAGGTCAGTTGGCCTTTTGCCATCGCGCCCACTTTTTGGGCAGCTGGAACGCCGTTCTTGAACAGGATCAGGGTCGGGATGCCGCGGATGCCGAACTTGCCCGGCACCGTCTGGTTCGCGTCCACGTCCAGCTTGGCGATGGTCAGCTTGCCGTCGTATTCCTTGGCCACTTCTTCCAGGATCGGGGCGATGCTCTTGCAAGGGCCGCACCATTCGGCCCAGAAATCGACCAGCACAGGACGGTCGGACTTCAGCACGTCCGCTTCGAACGATGCGTCGGTAATGTGTTTGATGTTGTCGCTCATATTTTTGCCTCGTCAGGAGGATGGATTAAGGTTGCCTGGCAGTGACCAAACAGGCGGCGCCCGTATGTCATTGCCGGGGGATACATGGCAGATGGAGACGGCGCACGCTAATTCAATGCACGTTGCAAGTGGGAATCAGGCGGGAATGGATCAAATAATAACCTATTTTGAGTTGCCGTGTGCCGCCGGCCTGGACCGCATCCCGGCCCCGTTCTCGTCGCGGTTCTGGCGTTGCCGTACGGCCCGCTCCAGCAAGTCGGCCAGCGCCACGCGCGGGACGGGTTTGCTGCAGGCGCCCAGGATGGTCAGGCCCTGCGCCAACGCCAGCATTTCGGCCGCGCGCAGGATGCCGCTGTCCATGCCCGACAGCAGCACGACGCTGCCTTCGAAGTTCGCCTCGGCCGCGGCGCGCAGGTATTCGATGCCGTCCATTTCCGGCATCGACAGGTCGCAGATCAACAGGTCCGGCGCGAACTCGGGCAGGGCCGCCAGCGCGGCGCGGGCGTCGCTCTCGGCGCGCACGTTCGTGTACCCCAGGCCGTCCAGCATTTCCGTCAGCAGCTCCAGCATGAACGTGTCGTCGTCGAGCAGCAGTATCCGTAGTGCGGTGTCCATATCAGTTGTCGTCGGCAAAAGTAGTGTTGTTCATGATGTGTTCCGTTATCCGCGCCAGCAGGGGCCACAGCTGATCGATCAGCGCGCGTGCCGCCCGCGCTTCCTCGGCAGGATCGCCCGTCGGCAGGCCTTCCAGCTGCTGGCACAGGTCGCCAAGACCCATGGCCCCCACCGTGCGCGCCGAAGCTTTCATCCGGTGCCCCAGTTCACGCACCGTCTGGATGTCCCCGGCTGCGGCGGCCTGTTCCATTTCCGAGAAGCCCGCCTCGCTCGTCTGCAGGAACTTGAACGCGAACTTGCGGATCTTGTCCGGATGGTAGCCCAGCACCTGCGCCAGCACGGAAAGATCGACGATGTCCGGATCGCCCGCCAGTGTCGCGCGCGGCGCCCGCCGGGGCGGACGCACCAGCCGCGCCACGTCGTCGTGCCGGCGCGGCGGCAGCCAGCGTGCCACGCTCTGGTACATCAGCGCCGGCTGGATCGGTTTCGAGATGAAGTCGTCCATGCCGGCCGCCAGGCAGCGCTCGCGGTCCTCGTTCGTGGCCGTCGCCGTCATCGCCAGCACGTGCAGCCCGGCCAGGCGCGGATCGGCGCGGATGCGGCGGGTGGCCTCCAGGCCGTCCATCAGCGGCATCTGCACGTCCATCAGCACGCAGTCGAACCCCGTCTGGCGCAGCAGCTCCAGCGCCTCGGCGCCGTTGTTGGCGACGCAGACGGCGGCGCCCGCTTCCTCCAGTATCTCCGAGGCGATCTGCTGGTTGAACGTATTATCTTCCACCAGCAGAATCCGTGCGTCCTTCAGTGCGGCCATGCTGGCGCTGGGGACGACCGGAGCGTTGGCATCCTGCTGCGCCGCCGCGCCGGCCGCCGAGCCGATGCCCAGCAGCGCCGTGAACCAGAACGTGCTGCCCTCGCCTGGCTGGCTGGTGACGCCCACTTCGCCGCCCATCAGCTGCGCCAGCTGCTTGCAGATCGCCAGCCCCAGGCCGGTGCCGCCATAGGCCCGCGTCGTCGACGCGTCGGCCTGCTGGAACGACTGGAACAGCTTGCCCATCTCCGCTTCCGACAGGCCGATGCCTTCGTCGGCCACCTCGAAACGCACGAGGCAGCGGGTGTCGTCCGCCATCAGGCTGCGCACGCTGACCTTGATGCTGCCACGCTCGCTGAACTTGATGGCGTTGTTGGTGTAGTTGATCAGCACCTGGCCCAGGCGCAGCGGGTCGCCCAGCAGCACCGGCGGCAGCGCGGGATCGAGGTCGAATTCCAGCGCCAGCTCCTTGCCCGTCGCCTTCGGCGTGACCACCGTCGTCAAGGTGCGGATCACGTGCTCCATGGCGAACGGCACCTGCTCGATTTCGAGCTTGCCCGCCTCGATCTTCGAGATGTCGAGGATATCGTCGATGATGCGCAGCAGGTGCTCGCCGGCGAAGCGGATCTTTTCCAGGTAGTCGCGCTGGCGCGGGTCCAGCTCCGTCTTCAACGCCAGGTAGGCCATGCCGATGACGCCATTCATCGGCGTGCGGATCTCGTGGCTCATGTTGGCGAGGAACTGGCCCTTGGCCAGGCTGGCTTCCTCGGCGATGTGGCGCGCTTCCTCCAGCTGCGCGGTGCGCCGCGCCACGCGCTCTTCCAGGTGTTCGTTCAGTTCGCGCAGCGCCTGTTCGGCGTGCTTGCTGGCCGTGATGTCGATCGACATGCCGATCAGGTACGACGGCTTGCCCGCGTCATCGTAGACCGGTTTCTTGAACGTGCGCAGGTGGCGTTGCTGCTGCAGGCGCGGGTTGTAGATGGTTTCCTCGAAGTCGGTCAGGTCGCCGTGCGCGAACGTTTCCTCATCGCGCCGGCGGAACATCGCCATCTCCTCTGGCGTGTGCAGGTGCGCATAGTCGCCGTCGTGCAGATCCTTCAGCGCGTAGCCGAACTGCTCCTCGCAGGCCGGATTCATCTGGATCATGCGCCCGTCCGCGCCCTTCAGGAACAGGCCGATCGGCATCATCTTGATGATCTCCTGCAGCCGCTGCTCGCCTTCGCGCACGGCGTCCTCGCTGCGCTTGCGGTCCGTGATGTCCGTCAGGCTGGCCACCGCCATCGTCGAGGCGCCCAGTTCGTCGCGCATCGGCTCGGCGTTGACGGACAGCCAGCCCAGCGTGCCATCCTGCGCTGGCACGCCCATCACCACGTCGCGCACGGACTGGCCGGAACGCAGCGCGCGCTGCACCGGGTGCTCGTCGTCGGCGAAGCGGCGGCCGTCCTCGTGCACACCCGGCCACAGGCGCGCCCCGCTGGCGGCGGCGCTGCCCAGCATGCGCGCGGCGGCCGCGTTGCATTCCAGCAGAACGCCTTCGCTGTTGAGCACCACGAGCCCATTGGTGACGGCATTGAAGACGGAGGCCATGCGCTGGCTGGAGTTGCGCAGCGCGACTTCCGCCAGGCGCCGGTCCGTGATGTCCGTGACCATCGCCAGCGTGCCGGCATAGACGCCGTTGTCCGCATTGATCAGCGTCGTCGACAGCAGGCCCCACATCGACGAATGGTCCTTGCGGTAGAAGCGCGCGTCGCCCTGTTCGGCCATGCCGGGACGCCGCCGGCTGTTCTGCTGGCGCAGCATCGTCTGGCTGTCGTCGTCGAGGAATTCGTGCATCGGCCGGCCCAGCATTTCCTCCGGCTCGTAGCCCAGCATGCGCGCCATCGTCGGATTGACGAACGACGTGCGGTCGTGCGCATCGGTCATCCAGATGCCCTCGGCCGCCGTCTGCACGATCAGCCGATAGCGCTCGGAGCTGGCATGCAGCGCCTGCTCGGTGCGCTGGCGCTGCGTCATGTCGCGGATCGAGACGGCCGACAGCCCCTGGCCATCGAGCCGGATCGGCGCCAGGTGCACCATGGCGGGAAAATGACTGCCGTCGTTGCGCCGCGCCGTCAGCACGCGGCCCGGCAGGTTCGGGCGGCAGAACAGTTCGCGCGGCTGGCCCGGCGCGCTGCGCATGACCTCCGGCACCAGCAGCTCCAGCGACAGGCCGACGATCGCCTCGGGGGCATAGCCGAAGCAGGTGGCGGCGGCGCCGTTGGCCTGGCGGATGCGGCCGGCGCGATCCGCGATCAGCACCGAGCCGGGCATTGCTTCCATGATGGCGGCGACCCGTTCGCGCTCCTCGTCCGCGCGCGTGCCGGCATCGCCCATCGTGCCGCTGACGCGCAGCGGCTGGCCATCGCGGTCGCGTTCCAGCACCATGCCGCGCGCCAGCACCCAGCGATACTGGCCGTCGCGGCAGCGCATCCGGAACTCCCACGTGAAATGGGCCTGGCCGGCCTGCGGCGACTCCATCTGCTCGATATCGTGCTGCACCTGGCTGCGGTCGTCCGGATGGACGTGCTCCAGCCATTCCTCGCGCGTGCCGGGTGTCAGTTCCTCCGGCGCATAGCCCAGGATTTCGCAGTAGCGCGGCGACAGGCGCAGCTGCGACTTCTGCGGCTGCCAGTCCCACAGGCCTTCGCCCGATCCCGCCAGCGCGAATCCGGCGATCCGTTCGGCGTCGCCGGCACGCGTTTCGGCGCCGCGCAGGCGCACGGCCATGCGCCGATGGCGCCACAGCATGAACGCCGCCAGCAGTGCCGCGGCCAGCGCCGCCAGCGTGCCGGCCAGGGGCCATAACAGGTGCGGGCGCCGCTCCTCGTACAGGAAGCCCTGCAGCGGGAAGTGGGCCGGCATCATGCCCAGCGCGGCATAGGTGTCGGCAATCGCCTGCCAGCGCACCGGGTTGCTGTACCCCAGCTCGATCAGCGGCTGTTCCAGCAGCTGCGTCGTCAGGCGCGCCTCGTGCATCAGGTGTTCGCGCGAGTGCCGGTCGGGGTAGCGGGCCCGGATCAGGTCCGCGATTTCCTCCGGATGGGCCATCGCATAGCGCCATCCTTCCAGCGTGGCGGCGCGCATCGCGCGGGCGCGCTCGGGATGTTCGCGCAGTTCGGTCTCGGTGGTGTAGAGGATATCGCCGTAAAAGTCGATGCCGGCGGAGCGCGGCGTCAGCACGTCGTACTTGCCGGGGACGCGATCGAGCTGGTAGGCGATCTCCGTCATGTAGCCGGACATCGCGTCCACCTTGCCTTCGACCAGGTCTTCGAAGCGGTAGCTGTGCGGCAGCAGCGTCATGTCTTCCAGCCGGAGGCCCTGGCGCAGCAGGTAGGCCCGCAGCTCTTCGTTACCGGGCGCCAGCATCATGCGGGCATGCGCCAACGGCACCCGCCGGCCGTCCGGACCGTGACGCACGACCAGCGCCGCGGCCGAGTGCTGGAAGACCGACGCCAGCACCACCACTGGCGCTCCGGCGGCACGATTCAGCAAAAGGCTGCTGTTGCTGGTGCCGTACTGGGCGCGGCCGTCCAGTACCGCCGCCACCGGGTCCTCGCCCGGCTGTGCTTCGAGCAGCGTGACATCGAGTCCCGCCTTGCGGTAATAACCCTTGTCCTGCGCGGCATAGTAGCCGGCGAACTGGAACTGGTGGCGCCATTTGAGCTGGACGGTGACGGCATCGGCGGCTGTGGCGACAGGGCTGGCGGCCACCGTCAGCAGCAGCGAGACGAGCGCACCCGTCACCGCGCCTCGCAGGCGGGCGAACATGATACGGCAGGAGATACGGCAGGACCGGCCGTGGTATGGCAAGCGCTTCCCTTGCAAAGCTTCCCTTTCAATCCGGCAGCCAGCCAAGGCCGCTGAAGTGGGCCAACTATAGCATCGAAGCCGCGCGCGGGGTCACGCTTCCTTGCCCGTGCTGACGCTGCCGGCGAACTGGTAGCGGTGGCCGGGGTGCCACATTGTCACGATCGACGCGACCTTGCCGCTCGAGCGGGTCTGGCGCCGCAGCACGAGGCACGGCTGGCGCGCATCCATCGCCAGCATTTCCGCAATGTCGCGTGGCGCCGACAGTGCTTCCAGGCTGTAGTTCGCCCCCTGCAGCGGCGCGGCCGCGACCAGGTATTCGTTCGGCGTGACGCGGCTGAAGTCCTGCTCCATGTAAGCCGGCGCGCACTGGGGGTTGACCCAGCGGTCCTCGACCTGGATCGGCACGCCGTTCTCGTAGTGCACGATGATCGAGTGGAACAGCGCGTGGCCGGGCGGCAGTTCGAACTGCTTGGCCAGCAGCTCGCTGGCCAGGCTTTGCTCCAGCACCTGCAGGCTGCTGCGATGGACATGGCCGCGCGCGCGCACTTCGTCGGCGATGCTGCGGATCTGCAGCAGCGTGGCCTGGTATTTTTGCGGCGCGACGAAGGTGCCGGAGCCCTGGCGCCGCGTCAGCACGGATTCGGCCGTCAGCTCGCGCACGGCGCGGTTGACCGTCATGCGCGAGACGCCGAACTGCCGCACGAGCGCCTGTTCGGACGGAATCACGTCGCCTTCCTTCCAGTGCCCGGCCGCGATCTGCGCCGTCAGGAAGTCCTTGATGCGCTGGAAAACGGGAATGCCGCTGGTGTCGGCGGTATCGTTGTTCTGTGCTGCTGGCTGTGCGTCCAAACTTGTCTCCGCTGCGGGGTGGGCCGATTCTAGCATCGGCCCGGTCGAATTCAAAAGCAAGCGCCGGAGTGCCGGGGTGGCGATGGCGCCATAATATGGGGGCATCGAACATTCATGCGAGGCAAGCGATGACTTCCACCACCGACAACACATTCGTCACCGACGAAGCCCGCTGGGCCGCGGTACAGCAACGGGACAGCGACGCGGACGGCCAGTTCTGGTACGGCGTGCGCACCACCGGCGTCTACTGCCGGCCCTCGTGCGGCGCCCGGCCCGCGCTGCGCGCCAACATCAGCTTCCACGCCAGCACGGCGGCGGCGGAACAGGCGGGCTTCCGGCCCTGCCTGCGCTGCAAGCCGGACCAGCCGCCGCTGGCGGAGCGGCAGGCCGCCCTCGTCGCGCGCATCTGCCGCGTGATCGAGGAGGCCGACAGCGAGCCGGATCTGCTCACGCTGGCCGAGGCGGCCAATATGAGCCGTTTCCACCTGCACCGCATCTTCAAGGCGCATACGGGCGTCACGCCGAAAGACTATGCGGCGGCGCAGCGCCAGCGCCGCGTGCAGGAAAACCTGGTGCGGCAGCCGACCGTGACGGACGCGATCTATGCCGCCGGCTTCGGCTCCAGCGGCCGCTTCTACGCCACGTCGCAGGGCGCGCTGGGCATGACGCCGACGGCCTTCCGCGCCGGCGGCAAGGGCGCCACGATCCGCTTCGCCATCGCCCAGTGCTCGCTGGGGGCGATCCTGGTGGCCAGCACGGATGTGGGTATCTGCGCGATCCTGCTGGGCGACGATCCGGAGGCCCTGGCGCGCGAACTGCAGGACCGCTTCCCCAAGGCGGAGCTGATCGGCGCCGAGCCGGCGTACGAGGAGACCGTGGCAAAGGTAATCGGCCTGGTGGAAACGCCGGCGCTGGGACTGGACCTGCCGCTCGATGTGCGCGGCACCGCGTTCCAGCAGCGCGTGTGGCAGGCGCTGCGCACGATACCGGCGGGGCGCAAGGTCAGTTACACGGAGCTGGCGCACATGGTCGGCGCGCCGAAAAGCGTGCGTGCCGTGGCAGGCGCCTGCGCCGCCAATGCGCTGGCGGTGGCGATTCCGTGCCATCGCGTGGTGCGCACGGACGGTTCGCTGTCCGGCTACCGCTGGGGCGTCGAACGCAAGCAGGCATTGCTGGAAAGGGAGCGCGCCAAGTGACGTTCGACTGGCAGGCCGTCGAGGCGGCGCTGAACGATTACGGCTGCGCTCACGTGCCGGGCGTGCTGACGCCGGACGCCTGCACGGCGCTGGCGCGGGCGTATGCCGACAGTGAACGCTTTCGCAGCCGTGTCGTCATGGCCCGGCATGGCTTCGGCCGCGGGGAATATCAGTATTTCCGCTACCCGCTGCCGGACGTCGTCGCCGGTCTGCGCGAGCGGATGTATGGGCCGCTGGCCGCGATCGCCAACCGCTGGTACGGCGCGATGGCGCTGCCGGTGCGCTTTCCGCTGGCCCATGCCGAGTTCCTGGCGCGCTGTCACGCGGCCGGCCAGCAGCGCCCCACGCCGCTGCTGTTGCAGTACGAAGCGGGCGACTACAACTGCCTGCACCAGGATCTATATGGCGAACACGTGTTCCCGCTGCAGGCGGCGTTCCTGCTGTCGCGGCCGGGCGCCGATTTTACCGGCGGCGAATTCGTGCTGACGGAGCAGCGCCCGCGCATGCAGTCAAGGGTGGAAGTGGTGCCGCTGGCGCAGGGCGACTGCGTGATCTTTCCCGTGTTTCACCGGCCGGTGAACGGCACGCGCGGCATCTACCGCGTCAACCTGCGGCATGGCGTCAGCCGGGTCAGGAGCGGGCGGCGGCATACGCTGGGTATTATTTTTCACGACGCCGAATAAGCCCGGGCAGCGGCGCGAACACGGCGATCGGAATCAGGAACGGATACAGGCTCCAGATGGCGCGCCCCTCGATCCGCACCGACAGCGCCGCATACAACGGCGGCACGGCCATCATCAGCAAGATGATTCTCAAAGGGCGGATGCGCTCGGGCACGTGCCGCCACGCCAGCACCGCCAGCGGGATGACGACGATGCCGGCGCTGACCAGCGACATCAGCGAGCGGTGATCGCGCAGCGCGGCGATGACGGTGCCGATGTTCGGCACCCACAGATACGACGGCAGGCCGGGGAACAGCCACCAGCGCACGACGACGAGCCAGGCAGCCGCCAGCGCCAGTACGGCGCCGCCACGCACGAAGCCGACGCGCCCGAACGCGGTCAGCCAGACCAGCAGCAGGATGTTCTCCTCGCGCACGGTGGTGGCGAACAGGCCGCCCGCCAGCGCCAGCCAGGGTTGCCCTGTCACGACGCCTAGCGCGAAGACGGTGCGACCGAAGATGGCGCCGGGGTCGGTCAGCAGATAGGGCGCATACCAGTAGGTCGGCACCGAGACGATGGCCAGCAGGCCGGCCAGCACGACGCGGCGCCGGTCGCCACCCGCCCGGAACACAAGGTAGGACAGCGTGATCGCGGTGCCTGCGGTGGCCAGCCAGTTCAGCGTGGCGAAGCCGTTGCGCAGGTCGCCGGGCCACCGCGCGGCCAGCGCCGGAATCGTCACGCGGTAGGGAAACGGCGCGCGCAATTCGGAGAAGGGAATCTCGCCACGCAGATAACGCGCGGTATTGAAATACGCCAGCGAATCCTCGATCGTGCCGCCCCAGCGCTGCCACATCACGGCCAGCGCCAGCGCAGCAAACGTCAGCGCAAGCGCGAGCCATTGGGTGCGGCGCCATTCGCTGCGCGTGGGCGCTTTAAAACTGTCGGGACTTGTCATGCGCGGATTCGGATGCCGGATACGAAAGGAGCGCAACTCTAGCATATGCGCTGGCCGGATATTCTCGCGGCGCCCGACGCGTGCGAGTTAATTGCCGGTCTTTTCCTTTAGAATACGGGCTCGACGACTTCGGCAGGACTTCATGGCAACGCAAGGCGAATACGATTATTTCAGGAATATCGGCGTGGACGGCATGCGGCATGCGACGCACAAGCCGTGGTCGGACAGCCAGTGCGGCTTATACCTGATGGAATTGGGCGCCATGATGGGGCTGATGCCCGAAGGCGGACGCCTGCTCGATATGGGGTGCGGCACGGGCTGGACCAGCGTGCTGTTCGCCAGGAAGGGCTACCAGGTCACCGGGACGGACCTGGTGCCGGAAGCCATCGAAGCGGGGCGCGAGCTCAAGCGCGAGAACCGCATCGACAATCTGGATTTCGTCGTCGGCGATTACGAGTCGCTCAAGTTCGACAATGAATTCGATGTGGTCGTGTTTTTCGACTGTCTGCACCACGCGGTGGACGAGGTGGGCGCATTGCGCAGCGCTTATCGCGCGCTGAAACCGGGCGGCATCTGCATTACTTCCGAACCGGGACTTGGCCATGAACGCCGTTCCGCCGCCGTGATGGCCGAATTCGGCGTGACGGAACGCGATATGCATCCCGCGAAGATTATTCGCGGTGCAAAGAAAGTGGGTTTTACGGGTTTCAGCGTGCACCCGCATGCCTATTATCTTTATATTGCGTTGTACCGCCAGCAGCAACGCGGCAAACTCGGCAAGCTGTTAAGTCTGCCGGGTATGCGCACGCTGGCGGGTTTATTTACCGTGCTGTTTTCCAAACAGCAGGCCGGGATCGTGGTTTTAAAAAAGTAGAGCCGCGTCAGTAATGCACCGTCAACCCGCACGCCCGGTCCGGCGCGCACACGGCCACCGTCACCTTGACGCCGTCGGCCGCGGCGCGTACCACCGCCACTTCCAGCACCTTGCCGCGCGCTTCCAGCCGGCGCAGGCCGGGGCACGTGTCCACGTCGAAGCCCACGAAGCGTCCGTAGCAGTCGTAATGCACCGCCACGATGCGGCCACGCACCCGCGCCGCGTGGGGGGGATCGCTGTCGCCATCGCCCCACGGATTGCCGTCAGGGCAGGGTTTTCATCGCCAT
>Ga0307518_10004117_pt1 | contig 10426 bp, 7 predicted proteins | sample 25_EM_MG_FD_203889 | JGI IMG/M metagenome (GOLD analysis project Ga0307518, IMG submission 203889) | Populus trichocarpa ectomycorrhiza microbial communities from riparian zone in the Pacific Northwest, United States - 25_EM | ecosystem: Host-associated > Plants > Roots > Unclassified | place...
TTTGCCCCTATTACTCGGTGACCCATTACCAGACTTGACAATGCAATCAATGGCATATGGCACTGTCCTTGAATGCCCTCACAATACTGAACAAAAACAGGTAACAAAAGGACATTTCTTATGCTACGGAAACAAACTAAAATCCACACACCTCAAATCCTTCATTGCAACAAATAAGACTAACATTATCTTGTTAAAGAGTAAAAAGGTAAACAAGAAAGAACCTGAATACACTCCTTCGTTGGAGCAAGGGGTGCGTGGAGCCATAATCCTCCAGATTTGAGTTTGATGACTGTCATTCGAATGTTAGTTGACACGCTGCTGAAGCCTAATGCTTGCTCTTGTTCGAATAGCCATATACAACCCTTCACAGCCTAAAGACATAAAACAGAAGATAACAGACCTTCTAGCTACAGTTTACATTAGCATACAAAAGAATTGTGCCTTTTACAATACTTATGTTTTCCATGCATATCAAATACAACTCTTTCTCTACTAATTGGAGTAGTTTAATCAGAACAAAGAATATTTCTTTTTTTCTAGACTGATGGCATTTCCCCAAGTGGGGTTTAAAATGAGGACCTCATTTTGAAGGAACTGCTGCTCCACGAATTCATCTAGAGATGCTTCCCATTTTATCAAGGCATATGACACTGAAACGGAACAATTTACTCAACATATTATCCATCTCTCAGGCTGAAGTCTTCGGTCTCATATTCAGTCATGGAATGGAACTCCAGTATTCAGGGGTTCTATGATCCAGATTGCATTATCCATATATGTTTATTGGTTTCCAGTTCCAAATGCAGAATTTAGAAATTCATGAAATTTTAATTCTACAAAGTGATTTTATATTAAAGTTTTTGAAAGAATGAGACAAACTCAAACAGGGTAGAACCCAAAGGCTCTACAAGGAAAAGAAATTGCTAGAAAAAGCATCCTTCTTTGAAGCTGTTAATATACCTGCCATTCTTCTGGGCTATTTCAAATACAAGATTTTCGAAGTTTATCAATAAAGAACTTCCATAATTTTCTAATGGTATGTAAAGAAGTAGCAAAGTTCAACCATAAATTGAAATTGAAACAGCTTTCCTTATAAAGCATTGAATTAAGTAGCTGAACAAAGTTAAGAAGTCCTGTGTTTCTTTATATAAAAGACATTTATTGGAGACCTCCTAAAGTATAAGTTCTTTATATTTTCCTTTACAAAAACTTTCAGTATTAGGAAAACATATTAACTAAGAAGAAGGTTCCAAATGCCCAATCCACTTCACTGTTTGATGTAAATGTGAAGTGCAAAACACCTGCTAGAACGATGGTTTACCTTATTATAGTTAGCAATGTGCAGCAATGCAGAATAAAGTATAAGCCCGCCAAGCAAGCAAGAACATCAACCACCACTAACTTGCACATCAAGAATTAAAAAGCAGAAACAAGATCATACATCAAACAGTGACTTTACAGGTACATAAATTTTGTGAGATGGCAAGTACAACAGACTGGGAGTGATAAAACTTGAAAACAGACAAGTTTTGTCAATACACACAGCAAAGGACATATGTGCACAAGTATATTAAAGTCATAATTATCAAAACTTAAGCCATTCTCCATTATTCTTGAACAAAATCCTTAACAACCAAGCTGAAGATAGAGAAAGTTACCTCAGTCCTTATTGTGCGCCTATTAAGGAAAGGACCAAGAGGGAAAGGAAACCCTGTAAAGTTCAGATAAAACCTGCCGCCACCGCCACCACTGTTGGTGCAGGTGCTGGTTGAGGTGTTGCTTGGAGCAGCAATCACCAAGCTGAACTTGTCTGTTCTTTCCCTTCTGGGCTTTAACTGAGAAGAAACATCCTTCAGGGGCCCACCAAGAAAACTAGAATTTAAGACTTTTAAAAAGGATGGTTTCTGCAGGGTTTTGGATTTAGGGCAAGAAATGGTTAAGGCTACTGCCATTTTTGTTGAAACAGTGGAAATTTTTTATCAGGCCATGGTTGTTCTAAAAGGTTGTGGTGGGGTGTCCATAATGTTAAACAGAATCCAGAGTTGGAACTTCCCCGGCCATGTCTGCGTTGGATTTTCTGGGGATTTATTGTGGATGGGAAAAGAAAAGGATCAAAATAGTATTTTCTGTAGCAAATTAAGACCTTAATTTAGGAGGGTTACCCCCCAAATAAATCAGAGCTAAGAATGCAGGCAATGCTGTAGCATCGAATCCTGATCAGCCATAATTTGGCACTAGGTTCACCATGTGTTCCCACAGATAGCATCCACTCCACACTAGCATGGCAATTTTTAAGAGAACTCTATGCGCACGAAGCATAACCAAGAGCAGATAACCCAGTGACTGGCTTGATGACAACCAATTCTACACTGAAAGCTCATGTTCTACAGTTTCTTTTCAAGCCAAAGCGAACCAAGTTGCTTGCACCAACATGATAGGTAAAGAACCGGTCCACTACAAACAAAACCTTGACCTGTTCAGAAGTAACATCTGGGAAATGGATAAAAACCTATTTCAACTGTATTCCCAGAAGAGCTTCAGATATCCAAAAAGCATTCGGCTGGAATAGTATTTCCACACAGAAGACTGAAATGAAATAACTCTGGTTTTTATCACTTTGTTTCAAAACCCATCATAAAACAAAAAATTCCTAGTTAGACACAAATCGAATAGAACCATAATAAAGATACAACCGAGAAATCAAGCTTTTGGGTGATAGCCCTCACACTTTACTAATATTTCAGATACTTACAAGAGCATTGCACATCCATAAGGAAACGACTTTGGTGGGACCATTATTACCACCGAACCCCATTGTCACTACAAACAGCCCTAACACCAGCAAAATCCTACAAGAGCAGAAGAGCTTCTAACCATGGAAGATATGGGGGATAGTGGGACCGAGGAGCTTTGATGCCAACGAATGTAGTCTTGGAGACTGGAAAGTCGTTGAATTACCAAGTTCACGTCACCAAGAAAAAGATGTGCGACTTTCTAGGTGCAAACTTCTATTCACAATGGTTACAGATTACGACACTAAATTGCATATCAAGTGATGATTTCTCTCACAAGCCAATCCAAACTAGGATAAGCAAAGTAAAGAATGAGAAATGATGGGAGGGCAAACAGAACAGTGATAAGAATGTACAGGGCCAAAATGCTTGCACTGGCAGGTATTACATATAAGATGATCAAAAGGAATATGATGACCAATGGGAACTTTGCTGTCAGACTAACAAAGAAAGCCAGTGATTTCTGAAGGGAAGAATGTATTCTCTCCACATTGAGGTAACTGTTGACATGATTATGATCATGGTGTGTCCCTGATGGTTCAGAGTGATGAATATAGTGTCCTCTCCTGATGTTACCACGGCTTACCCGACTTCCATGAGCTAAATTACTGTCTGATGACCAGTGCGGTTGGTGATCTTCACAGAAGGTGCCAGGAGACTTGTCTCTGTCACCATTCTTGCTCTCAACCATCCAAAGTAGAAAATAATTCTTGCGAGGAAATTTGAGGTTCCCTCTATAAACAAAGCGGAAAGATGATAAATTGCACCACGGGCAAGAAATAAAGAGAGGAAGCCGAATAGGTAATGTGGGGAATTTCACTACAGCCCATTGAAGCCCTAGGACGCAATTTTTGCAAAGAGTATGGCCACACCATAAAACATAAGGCACATTTTCCACAATATTGAAGGATTCCCAGCATATTGGGCACTCTAGAGCTTCTTCTCTGCTAAAAGAAGATGCCTCATCGTCTGAGTATTCTGATGGGACTTGAGTAGGCTTTGTAGAATTGTTCATACTAACACTTCCAGCTAGGCAATTGGATGCAAAATTCAACATTTTGATTGGTGACAAATGACTATGCAAACAACATCACTTTCAATGGTTGTAGAAGCTGAACCATACAAGGAGTGACATTAACAATATATTCATACTGGATTGTCTTCTCTTGCTAATAATTTCCGAGTATTTCACCTGGAAGGAAAAATAAGAATCAGAATGACAACCAAACTAAATTACATGTAATTTAGGCTGCCAGCTTCAGTTTGGCATCCATTTTCTACTTGAACTGTAATCTGATTATGTATAATAGAGAGATCTAGCTTTTAATCTTGTATGTCAAAGCAGATAATATCATGGTTTCATCATAATAAGCTAAAATCTCCAAAAAGCAGAAAGCTAATTAGAAAGAAACAGGATAAGGGGTTAGTAATCCAAAATGAAAAAGAGGATGATGAAAAATTGACTTCATGGTGTCAGAGCTTCTAAACAGAACACCATCTCTTGTAATCTCAAGTGAAAACTAGAAAAGAAAGGCTAAAATGACCCAAAAAATGAGCGCATGTTTGCCAATATAAAAATTGTCAGGATTGATTACTTGAGCAAACATGCTGCTCTTTCATTGTTTCCCATTTAGACAAATACATTCACTGGTTAACCTTCAATGTTATTTGAGCAAGCTGCATCCTTAAATCAATTTGCATTCTCTGCATGCAATGCCAGCTAGCTAGCAGCTACAGTTCACAAAGCAGAAGCAGAAGTTTGTACAACAAACAGTCACCATGACACATACCAATAAACTGAACAAGATGTATATTTGCAAATTCTAATGCCAAACTATCAATCATTACCCAGAGAAGTTAATTATCCCAAAAATTCTTATCTTAGACCATCAAATCTAGATGTTATCCATTTATTAGATATGTGAACAGCTGAGAACTCACCTTCATGCACAAGCAAACATCCTTTTGCTACCCTAACTGAGCCCTATACTTTCAATCTCTGCATGATGGATCATGAAACCAATTAAGGTATTAAGTCAAACTTGCAAACAAAGATCACAGTTATGCAGTTGCGAAGATAGAACCATAAAACTTGTTTTCTAGTGTATCTAACAAATACAAATTCTTATCTTCCACCAACTTCAGCGCTGCAAGGGATGTGAATGTAGAGAGAGCTGATTCAATAATTGCAACAACTTTCTACCACACCAGTCCTCATTTTGCATCCAAGTTTGCTTATGAATGTTAACTTGAACGCATATGTGCTTACTTGCGCACGAGCTGGCGTGTGGGGACATTTTTTGTTTCCCAGAACCATGCATTTATGTTTGTTCATCTTTGCCAAGAGAACAATCCCTTCAAACGATGATATTTAGAATGAAATAATAGACCAACAATCTGAAATAAATCAAATACTACCCTCCCTTCAGGCTCAAGCTCAAGCTCAACCTCAAAATCACCCATATAACACAAATTAAAACTCGAATAAATGCTTCATAAGCCTTCGATTCAACAGTGCCAGACTAAATCCACTCCTAACAAAAACCGTAACGAATTTTCAGCTAACGTTAACCCCAAAAACATTAAAAAAAAACAACTCTAAATTCTTAGTTCTTTAACCTTTAGTAGATTCAACAAACAACAAGGAGCAAGAAAATTCAACAACTAATAGTAGATTGAGAGAAAACAAACAAAGCCCACTTTTTTTTTATCCTTAAAGAAACATTCCTAGCATTCAAAGAAGTAAAATAAAATAAAATAAACAACTGATCCATGAAAATCCAAGCTTGATGTAATTCTATAATTAAAAAAAAAGAACAACTTTGAACACCAATCAGGAAAAGAAAGAAAGAAAGAAGTTCGGTACGCACCTTACCAGTTTATGAAGAAGGGAATTTTAGGAGAGATTCTTGATAAATGATGAGAGGGAAGGAACAAAAACTAAGAGGGTTCTGTTAAAGACGTGCATTTCTTTCTCCCTCTGTTTTGTTTATTTGAAGGAGAAGAGGAAGCAATAGACAATTTTTTGGAACTTAAGCCGAGTAGAGATCAAACTAGAAGGCCACTACGTCCAGTAAGGTTTTAATCTGCTCTATATGTGACTGGTGTCGGTCATCTTCGTGACTGTTTAGGTTGGTTGTTTTTGTAGCTGAGAAATCAAGTTGAAATTGAGTTGTGATATTTTTTTAATATTAAAAGTAATTTTAAAAATTAAAAAATTACATACTATTTTTATATATTTCTGATCAAAAAAATATTTTAAAAATTAATTGCTATTATATTTTCAAACAATACCTAAATATATGGTGAATAATATTTTTTAAAGTATTTTTTTATTTGAAAATATATCAAAATAATATATATTTTTTATTTTAAAAAAATTTATTTTTGATATTAATATATTAAAAAATATAAAAAATAATTTTAAACTAAAAAAAATTAAAAAATATAATGCAATTACAATCTCAAACATAAAAATAAGTATTTATAATAAGTAAGTGGAGGGGAAAAATTAATAATCCAAATATGTTAGATTACTATTATAGTATACTCTCAATTTTTAATTTTGTGTTTTTGGAGAGTAAATTTTATATCTTCCATACAATTATTATTATTATTATTTATCTCTGTGCTGCTGTTTTCTATCTCAAAATATACACTAAATAATTTGTTATTCATCTCTCATCATTCTTAATTATTTTCTATCATTAACTCTTAACTCTTTAATTTATTAACACACCAAAACATTTTCAAAAACTAACTTTTATGTTTTTAAAAATTACTTTCGTAAGAATTTATCTCCATTTTCTTAATCCCATGCCAAACGACACCTTATTTTAGTAAGTACCCGTGTTCATTCATGATTTCTTTTTAACCAATTTTTTGTAACTTACTTTTAGAATGAAAGCATAATTATTTTATTAATATTAAAAAAATTACAACACAAATCATTATTCTCACTTGAAGGTAAGATTTATATTTTAGATAATTAGTTAATCTTTTAGTTTTGAAATTCTAATCCATTTCCTCTTGAGATGGCTGGTACCTGGTGTCTGGTGTTTATTACTCGTAAACAAATTTTATTTGGTGAATTTGAAGTTTCTCTAATGGTTAAGTTAATGATTTTTGAGAGAAAATACAATAATTTTACAAAGATATACACTAGAAATAAATATCTAGTAGAGAATAGAGATTTTGAACTTTTTATTTAAAGAATTTATGTTTTATTTATAGCCCATGAATCTTTTTATGGAGATGAAGGATTAAAGTGTAATATTGCCCAGATAGTATTTGTTGGGTTTCCCTAATATCATACACAGAGCGGAAACTATAAAATAGAATTATTCACCCCTAGGATCCTGTTAGATAGATCTAGAGTTGTTTAGAGATTTATTACCTGAAGATGTGATCTTCTTTGACTTTGAATAATTCCTTAAAGGCTGGGTTGTAGCAAACTATAAGTTGTCCAATTATCCAGTCTCTAACGGTAATCCACACGACCCACCCGTGAAAAATCTCATAAATCTCTATTTAGAAGAGAGGGATTGTTATGAGAGTGTTAACTCTAATTTTGTGTTTACATAGTTTTTCTATCTAATAGACAATCACTCCTCTTTTTTCATTTACAAAATAATAAGCTTAGCTTTATATTTATAAGGAATCTTAAAAACCCTATAAATGATAAAAATATCTATTTGCCCCTTAAATAATATCCATATATTATTTTAGGATAATTTTATAAATTTAATCAATTAAGTCCTTACTTGATTTTTCTAGGTCTAGAAATATAATCCATGTATCAATTATATTCTAATCTTTAATTTCTAAAATATATTTTAATCAAGTCATATTTAATTAAATCATCACAGTTTAATTTCCGACGAAAGGTTCTTAATGTGTGTGACCCATTAGGTTTCTAATATGTTGATCCAAATATAAAATATAATTAAAATTAAATAAATTAAACAATTTAATTTATTATCAATTGATTAATTTATATTTGAAGATCAGGTACATCTTGCAACATGTCATGACCCCTAAATATTAGAAAAGTCATTAATGGTTTGACTTAACCTTTCAGTGACCAGTTTCTCAATGTAATCAATATCCTTTCATCAATTATGTTTTGATTTAATATAAAGCATGCCATGTTAAACAATATTTATTCTCTACATAATAGCCATTGATCGTTTGAATAAGATTTGAAAGTCTTTTCAAATCACGTTCCACCTTTGCCAAATATTTCGTAGTTAGTATTATTTGAGAATACATGGATCATTTTTCTTAATTCACCTAAAATGATGAATTATCTTTTAATCACTCAAATACCTTCATATAGTTCATGCTACACCCAATGTCTAACCTTTCATTACTTCGATTAAGATAACATGTAGCAGGATCTAAGTATAATATTCTCTATATAAGATGACTTAGTGATCTTAAGTCTAAGGATCACTTACACAACCATCATATGAGCCTTTCCATAAATATAGGTGATTTCTCCATATAAAATTATCATGCAGGTTAGTTCATTGTATATGTTTTATAACAAGGACTCACATATTAGTTCTAGATATCCCTTATACCTCAACTTATGAAAACAAACTGCTTTTGTCCTTTGAAATTTATCTTACTCTAGATTCATTAATCTAATATTATATGAATATTAAAGATAAATTAAACTTTTATTAATAAAAAATATGTATTTACATTAATATAATAATTCCACATGTAACCAACCGATTGTCTACATGGCATATTAAATTAACAATATCTCACTTGTACTAAAGTTAATCACTCATGTATCTTGTCGCGTGGCGATGTCGAAATGACGCGCTTTAAAGAGCCTCCTAAGAGGTGTAATGTTGGGAAAAGAAAGAGTTTTTGGTCTACTCATAAAATTATGATTAAGGTTCAGGAGTCGTCACCTAGTATTATGGTTATTAAGAAACTTATAGTATGCGAGAGTCTGGGTAGGGGACTGGTTGTGCAAGGGAAAGATATATTACCCTAGTGCACCCTACATGAGATAAGATAGATTGTTGTTTGATTATTTTTCTAAGTTAAGTTTCTATTCGTTTGTCTTTTTCTAAGATCTAATGCAGATTTTTCTTTGTGAGAAAGTCTCTACCTTATTTGGTGAAGTCCTAACCGTTCTAAAATTCAAATTTTAGCATTGTATTTATTTTACACTTTGTATCTTTAATACCTGAGGGTGTACTCTACTGTGTAGTTTTACACCCTCAAATATTAAAGTCTACATTTAAACCCTAATATAAAATATATAAAATGATTGGTGAAGGGTTTTTGATATTTTGGCCAAATTCTAATGGATAACCATAAATTGGTTATGATATCCATTTTTTTTTTGTATTTTTAAAACATGAGAAAGATGTTTTGTTTTTTGTTTTTAATAAAAATATTCTAGGAAAACTTTTAGTATTTGGCCGTATGCATGAAAACAAAATATTTTTTATTTTTTTGAAAGAGGAAATTAATTTAAAAAGTTTTGAGATTTTTTCAATTTGTTTAGCAATTTTTTTAGAAACATTTTGGAGAAAATCAGGTATTTTAATACCGAATTTGTACCTTACATTGTAAATATATAACCCAATATTATGCAAAATTAGTAGAAAACATGCGAGAAAATCACAAAATTTTTTAAAGGACTTTTAATTTTTTTTTGAATTTTTTAGTTTTTTTTATAATATATAATATTTTATTATTATTATTAAATATATGGGCTAGGCCTGACCCAGTCAACTGGACCGCACCCAGCCGGGTCTTGTTGGGTCGACTAACGGCTTAACAAACCTTGCCCTCTTTTATTTTATCAGGTCCAGCCCAGGCCCGCGTGGTTGCTGGCCCCACCCAACAACCATGCAATTATCTAGTCATTGCATGATTTTCTAGATTGGGGAGGGGGGGAAATAGGAGGAGGAGGAGGAGGCAATGTTACCTTACTTGGCTAGAGGCAAACGGTTGCTGGAGTCGTTCCTGGTGTTGCAGGGAAGATCGGAGGGTGGTTGGTATTGGTGCTGGCAGCGCCGACGCGACAAAATAAGAGGAAGAAGAGGTGGTAGGGGGAAGAAAAAATGGAAACAGGGGAAAAGACTGATTTGTTTTTTCCAAACTTTGGCTTCTAATTTCTCCTCTCTTAAGCTATAAAATCCACCTCTATTTATAAATGGTGGAAGAGGGATATTTTGTCTCATATGGTGTCAAATCTTCGCCCTTGATTCGACCTAGAAGTATCCCAATTGTCAGTTCAAAGTGGCAATCATGGATTGTCAGATTTGTTGTAGGAAAGGGCTGGTCGGGTTGACCACTTCAGGGCGGTGCCATAACTACTGTGGTGTTAATATGCCAGAACGGACCACACTGGGGTGTACTAAGATGTCAGGCCATTGTTTGCATGTAATTTTTATCTAATTTGGTGGAGAGATGAAGCATTAACGTCTTGGATAGGAAGCCACTCGAGAAGCTTTCAGTGAAAAGCTGAAGAAGAAGATGAATAGCTAACCCCAAAACGACGTAGTTTTGATAAAGTTCATTTTAATTCTTCGATTTTTGATTTCGCTCAATTAAACTCCTGATCAGCTTCAAACTTTCAATTTTGTTCAATTTTGCCC
>Ga0307518_10004118_pt1 | contig 10425 bp, 11 predicted proteins | sample 25_EM_MG_FD_203889 | JGI IMG/M metagenome (GOLD analysis project Ga0307518, IMG submission 203889) | Populus trichocarpa ectomycorrhiza microbial communities from riparian zone in the Pacific Northwest, United States - 25_EM | ecosystem: Host-associated > Plants > Roots > Unclassified | place...
TTGTCTTACTAAAAGTTGTAGCCAATAATTATACAAATCCAGTAGTGGTCTTACCTAAGCAATTGGTGAAGATTTACTAGTGTTATGATCAAAACAAAAAACTGTGATGCAAAAAGTTTTTTGCTAGCACTGTGGGAAGTAGACCGGGTGAAATTCCTCTGGCATTTCACCCAAACTCCGGGATACTATCACCCATGGGGTGGGTGAAATAAACCCGTGCTAGATTATTATCACTCATGTGTTAGTTGGAGGTTTTCAACCGTTCTTTGGTCCAATCACTTGGTACAATTTTTGGGACAGAGGGTGAAAACACACTGTATTCTGGGTGAAAATACAATGCGAGAACTCGTGATAACCCCATAATTTACCTGGCACTCATCACCACTTTAGTGGGCCTTTATTTCCAGGCTCTGACCACTACCAAGGGTGAAAATATACTGTATTCAGGGTGAAAGTACAATACAATAAATGGTGATAACCCCGTAGTTTACTTGGTGCTCCTCACCACTTTGGTGGGCCTTTATCTCCGGGTTCTGACCACTTTGCAATGGACAAAATCACCTGATGTCTGGCTGAAAATCGGCAGGAAAATCACACGTTCCCTGGTCAAAAGTCACGTGCTCTTTGGTGCAAATGTATCAGCCTACCAGGTCATCATCACTCACATTCCTCAGCTGAAATACACTTGAATGCATTTGTTGACAATCCACTCCCAAATTCCAGTTGATCCAAGCTCAGTCCAGATAGGCAAAAACACTCGATTATGGGAATAACAAATGTACATGGGACAACAACAAAATAACTAAAATGGTACCAGTGGTATGTAGGCCGAGGGCCATGGATCTGGAGATGAATGTCGCGCAATAAATGTTGAATATAAAATTGCGAAGTCAAAGGTAAACTGGATGTCAGAAGTCAGATGTGTCAAGACTCAACATGAGCATTGTCAGTACTTACCATGTACGATGTGAGCAGATGTTGGCGCCTGAAGGACATCAGTTGAAATGTTGTGCATGCTCGAATTGAAAATGGCCCTACCGTCACAGCAAGTCTGGATCAATTGGGACTTCGCCAGATGCATCACCTGTGGGGCCTTCACTACCGGATCCAATTGGGTCATCCGCCTCCGATGCAATGAGCTGTTCGAGCATCTTCATGTGCTTCCTGCAGTTAGCTAGATACTGCTTGATGAGTTCTACAGTCGCCCAGTTGTTTCTAAAACGATTGAGATATGGATGGCGTTTTTTGGCCTATGACATAACACTTGAGTTGGTACCAGTGTCATCCAATGCAAAGAAAACTCACCACTTCAAATATATTAGCGAGGTCACGCGTACTCTGTTGACAGTATGTTCTTTGCAAGTCAAGGCCTCCTTCATGGCAAAGGGCACGCACAGTGCGCTGGGCAAGCAAGTGTCACGATCTTCACTAAATTAGGCAAATGTTAACGTGTCACATACCTGGATGTTGAGGTATGTTTGCCTCTTGTCTTGCAGTTCCATCTCGTCGATCAAAACAAACCCATTTCCTGCAGAACCCTTAGGTTTGTCGATAGTTTCTTGTTCTTTTCTACCAACACCGCTGATTGCAACACGACGCTCCATGTCACGTTTGGCTGTGAGGGCCTTGTCAAGATCAGCTACAGATAATCAGGCAAGTGAATGTAGCATTTCAGTGACTTCGCACCCTTAAGCTTTTGTAGTTCGGCTTCTTGTTCGTTGACTCTATTCTGTAGGGCCTGTCGTACAGCTGTGGCTGTCTGTCCACGCGGTGGTCGTCCTTGTCCAGTCAGATTCTCTTGGTTTGGTCCAGGATGAGTTGATCCCGCATGTGTGCCGTGAGTGGTGGGCATCGATGAATCGCAGATGGTGGAACTAAGGTGGGAGGTTTTTTTTTTGGTTGATCGACTTTTAACTTCTGGTGTTTGACATTGGCAGGCTGTTGCTTTCAACCCCCATCTATGTGGTGATAGGCATATGATATTCAGAAGTTCCACTTCGTGTTCCGGTTCCTGAGCCCTACATGCATGCACAGACCAGCTACTCCCATCTTACTCTCCAGAACCAAGCGCGATCGAAGCCTGCAGCTGCGCGCATCAGCTTGGTACGTATGACTCACCCTGAGCTTGATATCTATAACTTATCCTGAGCCCTACATGCGTGCACGGACCAGCCACTCACACCCTACTCTCCAGATCCGAACGCGATCAAAGCCAGCTGTGCGAATCAGCTTGGTACGTATGACTCACCCCCGAGCTTGATGTGTATGACTCATCCTGAGCCCTACATGTGCACACGGACCAGCTACTCTCACCTGACTCTTCAGTTCCGAGCGCAATCGAAGCCAGTTGCATGCACCAGCTTGGTACGTACGACTCACCTTGAGCTTGAGATGTACGACTCATCCTGAGCCCTACATGCACGCACAGACCAGCTACTCTCACCTTTCTCTCCATATACAAACACGATCGAAGCCAGTTGCGTGCATCAACTTGGTATGTACGTAGTGTTTGAAGGTCCGGTCCTAGGACTGCTAAAGGACCAAGGACCGGACCAGGACCGGACCATTTGAGGACTGGACTGCAGTCCTGGTCCTACCCAATTCTAAAAAGTATCAGTCCTGGTCCTCTACTTTTCTGGGGTGCTTGAGGACTGGTCTAGGACCGGTCTGGACCGGTCCTAGCCCCTATTTTACCTCTATTAATTGTTGGTAATGAGTGGTACTTAACCTAGCCATAACTAGCCTACATGCTTAATTCAGCCATAACCCACTTAACCTAGTCATCACTATACTACTAAACCCAATCCTACTTAACCTAGTCATCACTATACTACTAAACCTAAACCTACTTAACCTACTCATAACTACACCACTTAACCTAGTCATAACTACACTACTCCTAGTCATCACCTCAGGGGTATGGGTGTGGGTTGCCAAATCCATACCCCTGGACCCATATGCCACAACCACTGGCACCCTTCTGCACCTGTGTCATGTGTGCCACAATGACATCTGAACTCATAGGAAGATTTTCAATGCAAATGTATAACCAATGACAGGGATAATATGACAGAACAAAGCAAAAGAGCTTGGATGGATAGCACTGAATACACTTTGTTCACAGCTGTTCACAACACTTTACATAGTTGGTACAATAGCACAAAGGCTAGTATACATTTTTAAAAGGTGCAGGGCACATCCATTAAATTATTGACAGAGTATACCGTATTGTCAACTTGCAAACCTTTGTACACTCTGTACATTTTGTTCGCAGCTGTTCCCCACACTCTACATAGTTTGTACAATAGTATAAGGGCTGGTATACATGTTTACAAGGTGCAGAACACGACCATCAAATCATCAGCAGAGTATACTCTATTGTCAACCTACAAACCTTTGTACACTCTGTACACTTTGTTCGCAGCTGTTCGCAGCTATTCCCCACACTCTACATAGTTTGTACAATAGTATAAAGGCTGTTACACATGTTTACAAGGTGCATAACAAGACCATCAAATCATCAGCAGAGTATACTACAGTAAACCTGCAAACCTTTGTACACTCTGTACACTTTGTTCGCAGTTGTTCGCAGTTGTTCCCCACACTCTACATAGTTTGTACAACAGTATAAAGGCTGTTACACATGTTTACAAGGTGAAGAATAAGATCATCAAATCATCAGCAGAGTATACCCTATAGCAAACCTGCAAACCTTTGTACACTCTGTACACTTAGTTCGCAGCTGTTTGCAGCTGTCCCCCACACTCTACATAGTTTGTACAATAGTATAAAGGCTGCTACACATGTTTACAAGGTGCAGAACACGACCATCACATCATCAGCAGAGTATACCCTATTGTCAACCTACAAACCTCTGTACACTCTGTACACTTTGTTCGCAGCTGTTCGCAGCTGTTCCCCACACTCTATATAGTTTGTACAATAGTATAAAGGCTGCTACACATGTTTACAAGGTGTAGAACACCACCATCACATCATCAGCAGAGTATACCCTATTGTCAACCTACAAACCTCTGTACACTCTGTACACTTTGTTCGCAGCTGTTCGCAGCTGTTCCCCACACTCTACATAGTTTGTACAATAGTATAAAGGCTGCTACACATGTTTACAAGGTGTAGAACACCACCATCAAATCGTCAGCAGAGTCCACCCCTATAGTGACCCCTCAACCTTTGTACACTTTGTTTGCAGCTATTCTCAGCTGTTCTCAGCACTCTACCTAGTTGATACAATAGTACAAAGGCTTATACAGGGTTTACAAGGTGTAGATCATGTCCATCAAATCATCACCAGAGTTTACCCCTATAGTTGAATCTCTGGGCAAACCTCTGACAGGTCAGCACCCTTACACCCTTGGGTGGTGTATGGATGTAGGTGTCATGCAGGTTGGGGTGCAGGTTGGGCCCTAGACACCCAGGGGTTGACCTGTGGAATTCCCTATAGACTACATCTGCATCTGCCAATATCATGTGCACTTGGGGGCGTACCTGCAACCCAAGGGTACTTTGAACAATGCTTGCACTGCCACCTGAACCCACTGGGTTGCTACCACTTGCAACCTGGACCCATGCTGCAGGTAATGGGTATGTCCTGGGCATGGGTATAGGTCAGCCATGAGACACCCTTGGATTCCCTGTGCTCTTGCCTAGTCCTCATCAGTCCTGGGTGGTCCTGATATCAATCTACACCAATCCTTTGAAAGGACTGGTCCGGACTGGTCCTAGGACCAGCCCAGGACCAATGAGGACCGGTCCTAAGTGGTCCAGTCCTCAGTCCTCCCTTTTTCTGAGATTTGGAGGACTGGTCCTGGTCCTGGTCCTCCCAAAAAAGGGGTCCAGGACCAGACCGGACCGGACCTTAAAACACTATATGTACGGCTCCAGCTGATCTTGATAGGTATGACTCATCCAGAGCTCAGCACTTGTGCTAGGGCTCTGTGTCATGCCAAAAGTTCTTTGTGAATGCGGTTGTGGCCTCAATGTCTCTGTTCAAACAGCAAGACGCCACCTAGATGGTAAAGCAAGGCCCCATGTCAAGGCAAGTACTGGGCATTGGGACACAGTGTCGGTAATACACCCTCGCCATTCCCAGAAGATTGTGTTACAGACACGCATTGCTGCTGTTCCCAAACCTATGCTGGTTCCACAAGAGGCCTGTGATATCTCCGAACCCATGGACTGGAGTTTAGCGGACTCACCGGTTAGGCCAATGTCATGCGAGCCCATCTCTCCCACAGAGGCGACTAGTTGCTCTTCTAAGCCATTTTCTCACTTAGCAAAGTCATTGCGAGCACCGCTTGTAGAGTCGGATGATGAAGATAACCTGAGAAGAAGCCCATCACCAACGTTGGAATTGGACTCCAACGGGCCTTTGAGTAGTTCTGAAGACGAGGGCAAGGATATGCCCCAAGACAGACTTTCAGCTTGGCATACATTGGGTGAGCACTTTGAGCAGGACCTCACTGATATAGGTGCATCCAAGACATTCTCAATCATCCAGGCCTTTGATTTACATTTTCACCCACAACTACAGAGATTAGTGACGAAGACCTTTCTACTCTCCATGCCTTTGCGCTCAAGGTCAAGTCATGTATGCCAACTTGAACGTACTCCATGCTCGCCCATGCCTTCCCCAAGGAACCACCTCCTAGTCTTGCGCATGCCCATGCACGTGTCTCGGCTTTATCTGGTGTAGAGCCCACGTTATTTGATTGTTGTGTCAATTCATGCTGTTGCTATGTCGGCCCTTATATCAATGATCAGCATTGCACTTTCTGCAACAAACCAAGGTTGGATTCGCGGGGCAGACCACGCTCGCAATTCACCTATGTCCCATTGCTGCCACGGCTGGTCGCTCTCTACCATAATCCGAGAATGGCAGAGCAGATGCGGTATCGTGCATCGTGTGAATACGAACCGGACTGGGTGAACGACATCTTTGATGGACACATTTACTGTAACTTGTGCCACACAAAAATTGAGGTTGACGGCCAGCAACTCCCTTCTAACTATTTCTCTGACCCCCACGACATTGCACTTGGACTCTCCACAGATGGCTTTGCACCTTTTCAACGACAAAAAACTACCGCATGGCCTATCATCATATATAACTTCAATCTTCCCCCCGACATTCGCTTTCATCACCAATATATCCTCTGCCTTGGTGTGGTTCCTGGTCCCAAAAAACCTAAGGATTTCGACTCGTTTCTATGGCCTGCTGTTGAGGAGTTCTTGACACTTGTACTGGGCACTCGTGCATACGATGCACTTGTACACAAATTATTTCTCCTGTGCGCGCACCTAATACTTATTGGAGGGGACATACCAGCCATCTCTATGGTGATGCGCATGAAGGGTCACAATGGTCTAAGCCCCTGTCGGATGTGCAAGATCAAGGGCCTCCGCATTCCTAACTCACGCGCGACTACTCACTATGTGCCGCTTGACCGACAACGACATCCGGATGTAGTCAACGCCCCTGCAGATACCACAGTCGCGAAGTACGATCCAGCAGACTTGCCTCTTCGTCAGCATGACGAAATTCTTGAGATGGGGAGACAGGTACAGCATGCATCCACCAATGCAGAAGCTGAACGACTTGCCAAGGAATATGGGGTGAAGGGTGTGCCGGTCCTTAGCTTCATCCGGTCTGTTCAGTTCCCGTGGTCTTTTCCATTTGACTTCATGCACCTCATCTTCGAGAACCTCGTGCCGAATCTAATCCAGCTGTGGACTCACGATTTCAAGGATTTGGGCAGCGCAGACAATCCATTTGTTATCAGGCCCACTGTATGGCAGGCAGTTGGCGCAGCCACGGCATCATGTGGTCCAACCATCCCATATTCCTTTTGCAGCCATCCCCAAAACATTGCTACTGACAAGTCGCAGTGCACGGCCGATGCATGGTCATTCTGGCTTCAGTACATCGCTCCTGTCATCCTGGAAAACAGGTTCACTGAAGATAAGTATTATTGGCATTTCGTTGACCTGGTCAAACTTGTTCGTACATACATGCCTTCAGTTTGAAATGCAGAAAAATGACATTGAATTTGTGCGTCGAGGCTTTGAGCGATGGGTGGAGAAATACGAACAGTAAGTACTAAGAAATCAATAGACTTTCTCATTGGTGCTGAGAACACGTTGATAGATTTTATTACCAGCACGATCCTTCACGAATCACCACCTGCCCGATCACGATACACGCACTCCTTCATATCGCAGACTCAATTGATGCAACGGGCCCTGTCTGGACATCATGGGCATTCCCTATGGAGTGCTTCTGTGGCTCTATCCAACCTGCCATCAAGAATCGACACTTTCCATATGCATCTATCAGCAAATATGTGACGGATGACGCCCGTCTCACACAAGTACAAGTATTATACGACTTGCAGGATAAACTTTCATTCCGAGGCAACCCACACCCCCAACAGTGTTTCCTTCATTCCAACTGTATGTAGCATGTTCTTTAATTTGGTATGCTGACATTTTGAGCACATTACATTATAGACCCGACCTGCATACTCCTCCCACCCCGAACGGCAACCGCTCCTGAGCCTTTGCTTTTAAAAAAGGTTATAGCAGCCCTGGCAACCAGATATGACACATCAGCGACTCACGTCCAGCGCATATGCTCTGCTGAATGTGTCAAAACTTGGGGGAAAGTTCGTCGATTGGATGGTGGAGATACCATGCATGCCGCTGGTGTTATCAAGCCTGCACAAGACTCCCGTGATGCAACATTTGTCCGGGTACGTTGTCTTCCGTTTGTCTGTACTAAGCTTATGCATGGGGTGCAGTACGAGACTTTAGTGGACAAGTACGCACGCCAGAAGAAACGACAACCAGAATATGAAATGAAGACATTCTATGGTCAGCTTCAGCACATATTTGTTGTCTCACTACCCTCAGATGCCGGCCTACGTATTTCCGAACCAACCGTCCATATCCTTGCTTCAATCAAGACCTGCAAGGTGGAGCATTCCAATGCAGCCCTTGATATTCATTACTACTCAAAGCTTGGAGGGCTGGACATTCTTGATATAACATGCATACAGTGTGTTGTCGGTCGTATCCCATGTGTTAACAACAGTTGGGCCATCATCGACTGAAGTGGAGACCTTGCACGCACGTTCTATGTTCCAGAGACCGGTGATGAATAATGCACCCCCGCTGTCCTCTTCCTCTTTGCAGCCTGTTTGCTCCTCCCCGCTCACAGGCCCGGTACTCTCCAATGTCCCATCATTATGAGATGACAGCAATGACGACGACGCCATAGACCGCGCCCGCTCTCGTGCTTCTTTGACACACTCGTTCTCAGACTACGACTCCCTCCCTCTCTCTTCCCTCTCCCGCACACGTGCACTCACATGTCATGTCTAGGCAGAGCATCACTGCCCCTTCTGCCAGTGTCGTCTTCTCAATGCCCGATCCAACCACTAGTTGCATCGAAAAGGGCAAAGGCAAGGAAAGAGATGTCCAGTCCTATGCACAGCAACACACCAATTTTGTTGATGCCATCAGTGGGGGCGTGCTACGCGGTCCATTACCGCCTCAGCAGCCATCGCAGGTATCACCCGTAGAGGTGAGGGTGCATCCACCCTCTCCGGTATTCCCTGCCCATCCCCCCCGAGATCACTTTTCTATCGTCCACGCAAGCACCCAACACGTCGGAGATACCGACCACTCCAGACTTCCCAGGAAACACACTCTTTCACAAAAGTTGTCGGCGACAAGCTTTGCCTCATGCACATCATCTGCATCCCCGACAAGTTCCGCTTTTCCTACCTGCGCAAGTTTCGCTCTCCCTCCTTCACCTGCCCTGTCTTCTGTGTTGGCATCCACAGACACGTCTGGAGACGAGCTACAGGTGCCACCGGCTCGTCCCCATCCTAGGAAGCGGCACCAGTCGACGCCCCAGAGTGGAGCCGCTTCAAGGCTGACCTCTGTCGATGCGATGATGCGCCTCAGTGGGATGTATTGGGTCATTTGTCACTGCCTACTCGGGAACGTCGGATGCCATCAAATGGAGATCATAACAGAGCATGCCCATGCCCGCCCACGCGCAACCGCGCCCACAGGGACAGCAGCAAAAGCAAATGTTGACCAAGACCCGCCCAGTATCCCTACATTCGAGCTCAGTCCCTGTCATGCAGGCAAGTCTGGCAGTTTGGGTCTATTGGGCATTTACTGACACGTACTAACACATTCTACCAGCGGGTGGTTTTCACCCGCTCGACGCGTCATGTACTCACGTCCGATCGCGTTTTGTTGACCAGGTGCTGACTAATTCATAGGTACAATGTCTATAAAGTGGCCAGTGACAGATCAGTCGGTCTTTCAATAAACCGCTGCACCCCATGCCAAGGGCCACAGAAGGAGCTAAACACGACAGTGATAAGCCTATGCTCAAGTGGTACATTCTATTCGTATTGTCGCGGGAATGACTAAATACATAGCCACAACAGGTCAATCTCGCAAACATCGCTCACGGAAGATCATGATGTTGCCACGACTGCCACTGATAACCCTACGAATGAGGATGCATCCTCTTCGAACAGCTCTTCCACTGGCCACAGGTGAGCAGTGTCTCGGAGTTGTGGTGCTCAAAGTACCAGTGGCTGATGCGCTTGACTGGCACGTCAGAAAGCTCAAGTGGCGACTCGTTTGGGTTGATCCCAGATTTCTTCAATCCCTTGTGAACGCCAAATGGGATGCCGAGGAAAAGAGGTGTGAAGTGCAGCGCAAGCTGGAACTCTTGGAGTTGCAGCAGTTTTCGTCTGATCACTCATCATGCTATACTAGCTAATTGTTTAACTATGACCATATTGTACTTGCAAGCTTAAGATTATCCTATTTATGAAGTGGGTGATATACTGGCTAATTTATCCATCGGGAGTCAGGGTGATTTTGCAGATGAGTTCGTCGTGTGAAATTAACCATTGTCGTATCACCCAGAGAACAGTTGAAGTGATTTTCGCCATGATGATTACAGGGTGAATTTAGCTAGCTCAATCACCCAACGTTTCCCGCACCATTTCGATCACCCAGATTCCGGGTGATCCCAAATCACCCCTTTTCTCACCCGTTCCCAAAGCCCCAGGTAAGTGGGTGAAAAGCGATTATCACCACTGATGAAGTGAAAACAACCTGGTTTGGTTCTCACAGTGTAGGCTACATCTAACCTTGGATTGGGGATTCTCCAACCCACCTTGGAGATTCTCCATTCCTTCCTTGAGGAGTCTTGGCAGCACCATGGAGATTCTCCACACCATCATGGGGATTCTCCACACCATGTTGGGGATTCTCTGCACCATGATGGAGATTCTCCACACCACCCTGGCAATTCTCCTCACCAACAAGGTGATTCTCCATACCACCTTGGGAGTTCTCCATTAACTCAGA
>Ga0307518_10004120_pt1 | contig 10420 bp, 14 predicted proteins | sample 25_EM_MG_FD_203889 | JGI IMG/M metagenome (GOLD analysis project Ga0307518, IMG submission 203889) | Populus trichocarpa ectomycorrhiza microbial communities from riparian zone in the Pacific Northwest, United States - 25_EM | ecosystem: Host-associated > Plants > Roots > Unclassified | place...
CCATAGTCATCTACTCCTGTTCTTGTCCATCTCCGTCTCTGTCTCCGTCTACCCCTCTTGACCGGAACCTACGCAAGGGATCAACGCTCGTTATCCTTAGTCGTTGAATCCACGCGGTCACCAACTCTGGCCGGACTAACCTCTTGTCCAGCCCTCTGCTCTCTTCCTTCGTCCGTTTTCGTCCGGACTTGACCGGACCCCCTACCGGAGTAGACCCGGACTTGACAGTATGTGTCACATAGTGGTGTGGCTACTTTACTGACTCGTACTTGCAGCTTACATGCGAAAGTAGCTATGGATGTTGAAGATCGTCTGGCGGATGACTTAGATAATGATGCCATTGATGCAGCAATTCGAGAGTTCAAGGAGGGCAATGGTCATCAGAGTGAGGATGATGTGTAAGGTATTCTGTCTAGGCCATTGAATTAAATACATTCTGGAATGAACTGGTTACTGTTATTGAAGTGCATTGATAGTGGGGCAAAGTGAGCAGAGATGCAACATTGTAGTACAATTGAAGAGATAAAGTGGTACTAAACCCTGCTACACAGGACTTTGCCAGCTCTATGTTGAACATCAATAGTATTCTATAGTACTTGATAGTGTCCATATGGGTACTTTATGGTGTGTTGCATGTTTACATTGTGATACATAGACCCACATAGCTCCTAATAGCGCCACATAGGTACAAGTCATACAATAAAGAGGGGACTATGCATTGAAGCTACTATCACTATAGAGGCTACATAACCCTATGTTGCATCCCCATTTTTTGCTGATGCAGGTGATGCAATGGGCATCGGAGGGGAACTAAGGCAATGTATGTAATTTTCTTTAACTTCGTAATTTGCCTAGCTGATTATTAGCACTCAGGCTTTGGCTCTGATACGTCCATGGCAAGCATCCCGCAAGTTACTGGACATTCTGCGATTCCCGATGAGGCATCTAATACTCCTGATATGTTCAAGACCGAGTTTCACCCTAGCACCGGCCGGCCAGCTGTCACCGACCGCTTTTCAGCCTTCACTCGCACCGCTTCTACCCCACAGCTTCGTGATGAAGAGCCGTGGCATCCATTCCTATCTGAAACTGACTTTGAATTTGTGGAAGTTGCACACCAGGCTGTGCTCAGCAAGGAACAAACGGAGACCCTCCTCAAGATTATCTGGAAGGTCTCTTCATCTAATGCCAAGTTCTCATTCAAGATGTACACCGATGTTTGCACTGCCTGGACAAATGCAGCTTCTCTACTTACTCCAGTATGTTCCAGTTGCATCTGTGCCATTTGTAAACTAATGGATCAGGTACATATATACATAGTTTGAACACCATACAATCCCCATACACTACAAGAAGCATGATCTCGAATTTGATATGTATACTCAGCCACTCTGGGATTGGGCATTGGACATGTTACAAGACCCTCTTCTCGCACCCCACTTCATCTGGGATGCACAGCACTTGTACAAACATAATGGCACAAGATATGAGTGTTTCATTGACGAGCCGTGGACTGCTGATCGTTGGTGGAGGATTCAAGTATGCACATTAGCTTTTGTTGTTGTCATAGTCTCATAAATTGTTGTGTCTTGATATCTCAATACCATCAGTCTTCGCTTCCCAAATTCAATGGCGGCGCTCATGGGGCACCCTTGGCTTTTATTTTATATGCCGACAAAACACGCATATCGACCACCAGTTCTGTGAAAGCCTACCCTGTCATCGCATGCATTGCTAATCTACCCGTCGACATCAGGAATGGGAAGAGCATTGGCGGTGGATGTTTAGTTGGGTGGTTACATATTGTATGCGCCTTTTCTTATTCTAATTTACGCGTTCACAGACTAGTCTTGATTACAGGTGCCCGAAGACTCGGAAGAGGACGGAAAGTTGACGTTCGTCAACCTGAAGCGCGTTGTTTGGCACTCGTCGTTCATAAAGATTCTCGAATCTATTGCGATGCTTTTGAAGACCGGCTTTGCACACAAGTGTTTGTTGGAGATAAACAGAACTGTTGTGGTATGTTTATCTACTTACATAAGCATGCATCGCACTAGAGTAGAGTTCCTAGTACCATAGTTCCCTCAGTAGCTTGCCAGACTACTGAGGGTGAGTACCTTTCCTACTAACCACTTACTACCTACTGATACCTTGTAGTTACCTACAGGTATATACTAATATATTAGTAGCTTGCCAGCATACTGAGGTTACACTACAGCTCTCCTTCTCCCTTCCTTAGGCTAGACCTTCCCTGTGCAGACCACCACCTTTCTATAGTGTTTTGATGGTATTGTGAGATGGTTATATCCATTAATTCTCATTCTTTCAGGTGATTATCAGGAACAGTACACCAACCTTCCCTTGGTACTCAGTGACTAATGTTTGTTCTCATTATATATTGACAGATGTGTGATGGCTCTGATAAGGGGCCTTAGATCAAATTGTCCCTGTCCAATTTGCCTTGTTCCAGCTGACCACCTCACAGATCATGTGATGGATTACCCACGACAGACAGTTGAAGATGCAAAGGCTTTCCTCGAGCTGTACCGACAAAACCGTGCTGCGGGAGAAACGGTACTGAAAGAACAAAGTTTGCGGCCAATCGAGGTAAATGACTTCATTTTTTCATTTGTCGGCGCTAGTGCCAATGACTGATTTAATTTATCTCACTGACTTGGATTCAGAACACATTTTGGACTGTCAATAACTCCGATCCCCAGGACGCCCTCTCTTTTGACAATCTACATGTAGATGACCTTGGTTTATGGGGTGATCATATGCTCCCCACACTTGCCAAACACCTTGACGGTCTTGGTCGTGAAGCGAGGAGTACGGTTGACAAACAGTACGTTTCATTTCATGGCATCACACTTAATAGTATGCCAATTAATCAAACCTGTCGTATCGCTGCCCCAGACATGCTGCATTCCCCCACTGGTGTAACTTCAACCACTTTTCCACCGTCTCAAATGTCATGTTCAGTGATGGAAATAAATTCTTGGACATCTCCAAGGTGAGTTCAACACAAATTACCATTGCAAACTTACTACTACGTAGTTTGATGTTTTGATTCCAGCAAATTCTCTTTACAACGCAAAATGTTGTCACGAAAGTAGCGGATCCAGCAGGCTATGCGCTTTTACAGTGCATAGCTTGTTATTTACAATACCACCTGTACATCAGCCTTGATGTGCACACGGAGAGCACACTTGAAGCTGGAGAAAAAGCGCTCTCTCTCTTTCAGGAGCGTCTAGATGTACTATGTTCGGAACTTCGATTACATTGTCCACTAACAACTGTTACAGGAGTACATTGGTCTTACAGGATTCAAGAACTGGAACTTTCCTAAAGCTCATTTGGCAAAGCATGCATTCCAAGATATCCGTGAAAAAGGGGCCGCTCAGAATTTCTCCACTCGACCCAATGAATCGGAGCATTGCCCCATCAAGCGCTACTACCAACTCCAAACAAACAAGAAGGATATCACCAATCAGGTAATCCATATCTACATTCAGGCAGTTGCTTTTGGCTATAAGAGCATGATTTCCAGATTCTTAAGCTTGATCACAAGTCCTTGGTATCACAGATGATCCGCAGTCGAATCGCATTTTTGACTGAACAGAGCCAGAGCGCCATCCTCACACAAGCAAACATCGAGGAAGGAGGAGCGGGTGTCGAGGACAATCCTTTCGACGGCCACCTTCATTTGGGTTCCCCACAGACCCCAATTATGTTTGATGAAGTGGAAAAGGTATGTGCATCAGACCATTCTTTTACCGGGTTCCGCAAGAAGTTCATCAAGTTCATCAATGAATTTTGCTATACTCATGGCATCTGCTTTCCTGATAATCAGACTTTCCTGCGTCCTGCAGGTCATGAAAAGGTCAGTCAGTATCTTCATAGAAGATTCATAGAATTCAAGTTCTAATACTGATCTAAATAATAGTTACAAGAGTACCGCTATGTCAAGGTTAATTACGAGTCCGCCGTTGACTGGAAACTGGCTACCGACCATCTCTGATGTAACCCCAAGTTCCATGGTCATGAACGCCAGGACTGTGCCCTTGTCCACACGGCCTGTGAGAATGAAGCACCAAAGGACATATTTGTCCGCCTTTTATTCATGTTTAAATTCTTCGTTGGAAATACCTGCCTCGACCTCGCCCTTGTCCAGGCATTGGACGCTCCAACAGGGCTGAAACGCATGGTGGACAAGGACCTTAACTTAATACGCCTTCGCCAACGGCCTCCAGCTCTTTCTGAATTCATTTCGCTTCAGTCCATCATATGTGGAGCGCTGGTAGTTCCTGACTTTTCACATAATAACAACCACTTCCTAGTTGATTATGTCGACAGGGACATGTTCCTTCGGGCTAAGACCCTGGAGTATTGATTTCTTATAATCGCTTTATCTCTTTATCTACTAACTTAATTGGACACGAATGGGTGCTCTCAGCTGACAATCTTCACTCAGGTTACATTACGCCGATGTAATAACAAAACCACCAGCTAATAATGTATGTTCCTCAGTAACACGAAGACTGATGACTTACACAGGAAGCTGCAGTCACACCAACACGTTCCCTGATCGCGACATAATATATTATTTGCGCTTGCTAATAGGTATGTCATTGTGTGCTTCACGTCAATAGAAAGCTCAACAGTTTACGTCCACAGCCGCAGCGCAAGGCATCAACATGCCTTCTTGATTCCAACACGATGTTCGACAACCAACGGCGGTTAGAATACGTATTGTAACGCTTATGGTATGGCAGTGAGTATCGCCTGTTTGTATAAATAAGGTCGCTTACCTTACTGCAATCCCAGGCCAGTCCAAGTGACACGACCTTGAATTAATTCCTTCTCGTTGCACCCGTCTCTCTTACATCTATCGTTATGCCAGCTGCAGCTGCTCGACGAGCACAAGATGTCGAGGATTTTGGTGCAGCTATTTGCGGTGCTACCAGTTTTCCAAGCCAATCATTGGACGAAGGAAACTCAAGCTCTGATGAATCTGACAACCTTTCAGAGGAGCTTGCCCGCATCCGTAATGCGATCCTTCCGCCCTCAGTAAATGTTACCAATGAGCAGCTGCGCCAGGTGCAGTCTAAGACTGATTTCCATTCTTATCTAACATGTTGACTTCAACTTAGGCTCTGGAGTCGATGCAGACCTTATTGACCGAAATGCGTAGTAAACAACGGGAGCTCAAGAAGCGGAATACACTGCTTGAGGCAGCTGCCACTCAATCTAAAGGACGTAGAGGACGAGCCAATCTTACAGATGCCGCTCTCGCCCGCACGGTCAAAGCTGATGCTGTTCGAGCCTATGGCCGGAAGTACTCCATGACACATTGTCTCTGGATCAACTCCGAAATCTTTCCGCTTCGTAGTAACCCCAAGATCAACCTATATAGCAAGGAACATTGGATCTCAGCTCTTTCCATCGAGGATGGTGTCAGAACCGAGCTTTTCGAGTTCATACCACAATCAGATTGGAAACTTATGGCCTACGAAACCTTTGGAGGAGACGTATGTTACATTCCAATCACCCATTTCTTGCTGCCCGACATGACACCTGTTATAGTTCAACAAGGGCATCAACTGTGTGCGCTCTGAAATGGACTCAGACATCAAGGGGTGTGCTGCAGCTATTTTTGGTCTCCAAGCGGATTGGTTTGTTAGAGGCTATGCTCGGGAGAAACAAACTGGGTGTCGGGATCTACTTGTGAATCCACATGGCACATACACAAAGTTTGCCCCATTTTTGTTTCCGAGCGACAAGAATGGGGACTTATCAGCTTTCCTCAAGACTGCTGTTCTCGCGAATGTGAGTTTAACCTCGACTCTTAATAGCATTACTCTCCACTAATAACAATTGCATGTTTAGGTGTTGGGTGTTGCTCTTTTCGGGAAGTCTTTTCTTTCTAAGAGCTATGCGCCCGGCCCAAAGACGAAGGGTAAGTTGTGGGAGCTACACAACACTACACCCGGTATGGTTGCTGCTGCAGCTGTGGTCGTAAGTTCCCCACCTTTCATACTTTGTTAATAACCCATCAAGTTCTTGATTAAATTATTGTTAGGCTATATTTGTCCTCTCTGGTGATACTGAGCTCCTGGCAAAAGCTGGGGACAAATCTGGCATCTCTTATCTTGCTTACCACCACTTCTATCGTGAGCACCTCCTCTCTGGTGACGCCTGGGCTCGTGATGTCCTCGACTTCTTCAACAGTGCACTTTTCCCTGACAGCTCCTCAACCCCAGCAACTTCACTCACCTCCAACGCTCCAGTCAATGACTGGGAGACAGAGTTTGAGCTTGCTATGCGAGAGGGTGGCCCAGTCGATATTCAAGGGGGCGAACCTCATGCCTCGACCCCTGGCATTACTCCCTCTGCTACTGCCCCACCATGCTCTATTTCAGCTGCAATGCAAGGTCTTGGAATGCATGACAACATACCTGAGGCGCCTACTCACATTTCTGCTCCCCCCATGCCTGCTAACCATCCTACTGATGAGCAACAGGACCCTCCAGCCGTCCCCAACCCCCCTGCTCCACAACCAAAGCCCAAACCAAGGTCCAAGAAGCGGGGGAAACAAGCTGCTGCCGCTGTGGCTGATGCTGGAGATGGAACTGAGCCCGCTGTTGAGGGGACCCGCAGGAACACAAGGGCTTCGAAGTAATATGTACACGCTGCACACCACCCTGCAATCTCGTTGCATCCATGTTCTCATTTAATGCCGTCTGCATTACGAATTCACAATCCTTTTCATCTTCATCAACTTGCCCTTCTTTTCACCCTCTAGTTTAGGTTCTTCTGAATCCAAATTAGATTTCTTTCATTGCTCTTAGCTCATTAGTTACTTTTGATGTTTGGTGTTGTCAAAAAATGTGATTGTTTCGTGTTACTGTTGCCATGCTGAAGCCGCAGGATTCTCCGTCATCCAGCTCTGATTAAGATTACATCATTGCAGCAGCGAGGCCCAGCTGTCCTTCTGCCAACCCTGCCTCCAAGCCAACGTGTAATATCACTTCGTTCAATGTCAGGACTCAAGTTCTTAAACAGTGGACAACACATTGGACATCATGTGCTGCAGCCTGGAATCAGCGCTTCACCCTTCTGTTGGCTCTCAACAGTCAGCTTCAGGCTGCTCAATTGGACCCAGACTGGCCCTGGTTTATCTGTCTTATCGATGGTGTTGAAACGCTTCCCCGATCCCCCAGGAGTCTGTCCCCCTTCTTATTTCATTTTATTCTCAGATCTTTTTGTACATGCTTTATCCTACTTGTATATTAGATCCTCATGAACTAACACCGTCCTTTCTTGACCATTTTCAGTACAGCAATATACCACTGAGGCACCACGTATGTCCTTGCATTCTGTGGTTTTTCACCGGCATTGACAAACTCCACTTACTGCAGGCAATTTTTATCAGTACATTGACACGAACTATAGTTTGTGAGTATGTATGTAGTGGCTAGGCTGGTTGTATTTGGTTGGTCTGACCGATTGAACAGCTGCGTTGCACTCTGAACTCAACAAAGCGAGTGGAGTTCCTTCCACTTACCTGGGACATCAATTCCGAGGCTTCCAACTCCCCTGTTGGAAGCCGACCAATAGCCTGCTCTCAAACCACACACATTGACATGTCTAGCAAACATTCCTGCTTCCCTGGATTTACTGGAATCTGTGAGTAGCTGTGAAGCCGGTTGGGAAATTTTAGTCTGATGACCAGTGATCATACAGCATCGGGCCCTTCAGAACTCAACATAGCGAGTTGGCAAATTTAGATCTCCGGACGGCTGCAAAAATTCACGCTCAGTTCGCAGCTTTCGAGCCCAAGGTTATCTACCATAGCTTATTTGTCACACACAATGTGTTAGACTGTCTAATAATATGGTAAGTGCTGCTCTTCCTTTATTTGGCCCGCACAAGGCTGACTTGAAGGCTGTCAAAGTCAAGGATTACAATTCTTTGTCACTGCAGTTGAAAGAGGTCTCCCTTGATGAAGATTTCCTTCCACATATTACCTTAGTAAAAATTTGCGGTGGGTGGCTGTGTGCTGACATCAGCATTGTTTGAATTCCATTCCCACATCATTGGCACTTCGTTCTAGCCTTTGAGCAGGCAGGTCCCCCCAGTACGTTACATTCCTCAGGACGTTGGACTGTGCAACTGACGGCCCCATTTGATATTCCGAGTTTGGGCTTCCTAACTAATACAGGCCGTTTATTCAAGCTTTCACTGGTTTCTCGGTTTCTCATTGCTCTCCAAGACTGTCAGACACTCTATCAAGTTAATTAGTGGAAAATTCTACTCCCTTTTTTCCAGCTCAACTTTGCCGTCAAGAAGGCCTTACGCACATCACGCACACATGCAACTCATGCTCACTCAGCAAGAACAAATCAATAATTGCCCAACAAACTCGATCACAATGATCCCGTTTATCTCAGCGCCTGTGCTTGCTTTCGTCTCGTTCATAGCTTCGGTGTTTGTTATTTTTCGTATAGTAATCCCAATTGTACTTCCTCATCCTTTGAGCAGGTGAGTCCCCCCGGTATGTTGCATTCCCCAGGATGTTGGACTGCATAACTGACCGCCACTTGTGATAGTCCGAATTTGGGCTTCCTAACTACAACTTCCGCTCATTATCCGCAGCTGACAAAAGCCATCTCTGGCTTTCCTCTCTAGATTTTTTGGCCCTATGTGTTTTTATCTGGCAAGTTCCCCGGTGTCCCCAGTCTCTTTGATGGTAGCTTACTCCCTTACCATGGCAGTGCTCAGTACTGCAGCCTTCAGAGGTCTCGTTTACACCCTTGTGGCAATTTGCCGCAATCTCGCCGCTCTTAATGAGCATGCTGGCACATGGCCCCCTGTCAAGGAAGTCGGGGACAAACCTCAACATCAATCATTCGGGACAGAAGATATTGATGGCTTTTGGGAGGGCAGCTCCTGGCTGACTTCTGACGCTGGCTCTGTAACGGTCCAACTTTTTATCTTATCTAATCTGTGATTAGATAGCGTCATATCTTGTCGTAGTGTACAGCCGTATCTTATCTACCTTAGTCTAGACCCGTGCCTCATGCTGTACACGCTGCCTCCCTTGACGTCATTCCACATAGCCTTAGCTCCACCATGACATCACTAGCATAGCATTGCACAGTACATAGCCTCATGGATAGCCTTGCGTAGCCCTTGTGTAGAGTAGTATATATACAAGTGCAATCCAGCACCCAGAGGCTCTCCATTCGAGCTCATCTTGGGTTATTGCCCTAGTCCTCGCGTCCTATCCTCTCAGAGCCCCAGTGTGTAGTAGGGTCCTTGGTGTCTTCGCCTAGGGTCATCTCAGTAGATTCGTTATTCTCTACCTAAAGACATAAGGGTATTTATACGTCTGAGCTGCGCACAGACCATGTAAAGTAGAGAATCTCTGAGAGTCCATAACTGGACGGTAGATAAGTACCTTCCTAACATAGTAGTCCTGTGGAAGCTCGTAGAATCTCGAAGAAGTCCACAGTGAGTCATACATAAGATAAGAGATAAGAAACAGTCTAGATTGACCCATAAGAACATTCCAGAAGGAACGTTATCTCCTTATCATGACCTTGTCATAGATAAGTGATATGACTCCGGTTAGTCGGTACTCTCTGATAACCGGTCATGTGATATGAAGAATCACATGGAAGAGAAAGAGTCCAGACACATCACGTGTCAAGGCTCCTGAGAAGTCACATGCTAGTGATGACTAAGCACTTACTTTCTCAACAACTGGGACTGCTCCTCTCGTTTCTGCATATGGACACAATGGGTTCGACGAGTTTTGCATCAATTTTGCAGATGAACTTGTGCAGCCATATATCCTTCGCCATACATTCAATGATGCTGTCAGGTACAACAGACATATTATGGGCGATGGCATTATTCTCCCGCCTGTTCCGACGATGGACAATACACCATGTGTTGAGCTTCTTCGTGGTGCGCCGCTCAGCGAACATGCGTCTTGCAAGCCTGGTGGGTTACTGGGCATCATGGCTAAAGCGTGCACGTCGTACAAGTCTGGGAAAGCTGGGGAGAAAAAGGCAGAGGATATGCTTCAGGACTTGATCTCTAAGTTCGGGGCACATCCTTCGTTTGTAGCGAGTCCCAGCCAGGCTGGAACGAGCGAAAGGAACTTGTTCGGTATCAACCATTATGCTGGGAACTGCTCGTACGATGTGATGAGCTTCATCGAGAAGGACGCAGACTTGCTAGATGCCACTTTTGTTTCGCTGCTATGCCATTCATCCGATGTGTGTCTAAGTGAGGGAAGAGGTCAGAACAACCAACAACCAACACCAAATGACAACAATAAGCGAGTGGTGGTATTCCTCTGCAGTTCTGGTATATGATCTCCACAGGGGGATGTGCTGCAAGCCTTCAG
>Ga0307518_10004122_pt1 | contig 10415 bp, 11 predicted proteins | sample 25_EM_MG_FD_203889 | JGI IMG/M metagenome (GOLD analysis project Ga0307518, IMG submission 203889) | Populus trichocarpa ectomycorrhiza microbial communities from riparian zone in the Pacific Northwest, United States - 25_EM | ecosystem: Host-associated > Plants > Roots > Unclassified | place...
AATCTCGACTAAGATACTCCTCCCTCTGTACTACCCACTATGCTCTCCTAATCCATCTGTTCACCTGAACTCCTGAACTCCGGCCAACTCCAGTCTCCGTCCTATCTCGTCCCCTTGGTCCTATGTCTGATCCTAGCAAGTCTCCTACTTGCACAAGGGCAAAAGCCACCTCTGTCCCAGACTTGATGCTAGACCTCTAGGAACTTATCCCACCTCTGGGATGTCCTTCGTCCGGACAAGCTGCACTACTCTGGTCCACTTTCCTGTGATCCGGACTTACTCCCAGTGCTTCTCTAGTGCCCAGACTTCGTCTGTATGACCTGGACTTGACTGTCCACACTAACTAGCACCTACTAGTGTCTGGACTTACCTCCTCATTAGTCCCCTGCACCCCTGGACCTCCTAGTAAGATCATCGAGGAGAACCAATCCTGACACTGTGGGTAGACATGGGGTGCACATGATATTGATGTAGTGTAGGTACTTGACAGGTTAGTCAATGATAATATGGTCCCAACCATCCTCTAATTTGACCTCCTCATTGTCTTCAACATCTCGCAGCTCACTCACCCTTTTCACATCATCATCCATGACAAGGTTGCACTTGCTCCACATTCTGAGACAAAGCAGGGCATGGGTAGACTGTGCAGAGAGTCACAAGTGTATGTGGGAGAGGAGGAGTCGACTGCAGCTGAAGAGATGCTCAACATCGATAGATGTGGCTGTAGAAAATATTTAATCTGACAATACTGACAGAAATCAAAAACAGACTCGCCTTGGATGCTTAAATAATTCAGGGCCATGTGAGAGAGTTGAGGGTACATTCCATGCCGTGCATGCCACCAAGCAAGTGGATCAATGACATGTTCAACATCTGAACTCAGATAGTGGTTAATTTCTGAGCCAAGATCAGCAGCTTTGGGAGGGGCAAGAGCAGGAATGTTATCAAACATGTTGATATCCTTGGTAGATAATTGAATGGATTAGCCATAGTAATATGATCAGTATATGCACCTTTGTTTCCTTCTCTTTGTCCGGTGTGGTCTCCGCAATGTTCATGTTGTTCATGTATGAGTTGGCAAACTCATCTCTGATGAGCCATTCAGCAGTGGTTATCCACTCATCTTCCCAGCAAGCAGTTTTGAAGTAAGACAATTTGTGCCTTGGGTGAAGTACTATAATCTCTGTTAGTTAATGGCTGGAAAATGAAGGTGATTACTTACTCATAGCAATACAATACACTTCCAACTGGTCTGTGCGTGAGTAGTAGCAGTTGAGAGTCTCCTGAGCCAGGGAAATGCCAGAGCATATGGAGGGAAGAAGCTTCTTGTTGCACGAATATGTTGAAAGGACCCAGTCAATGTGGTCCATCGCTGGGATGACTGTTGAAAGATTTGGAGTCAAGCGTGAAAAGTACAATGTTGCATCCTTGAGGACCTGATTACATTTGTTTGTATTTGCCATACTGTTGCAATGTGTTACTTACCTTAAGCACACTCTGAAGCTGTTCTACAACTAGTGTTTAAAAGTCCAGTCCTAGAATCACAAAAAGACTGGCAACTGAACTGGACTGCAACCAATTTGGACCGGACTGCAGTTGCAGTTGCCTCCACTCAAGCAGAAAGCAAAGACCGGTCACTTCCTCAACCAGTTGCATATTGGTCACACCTGTTCACTTGGGCTAGTGGAATACAAAATACAAAATTACTAGTAGTGTATTATTCAAAAATCACAAATGAACAAACCCACCGAGAGTGGAAAGGCTCAAATCTATACTACTAGTGGTTTATTATTCAAGCATTAACAAACAAGCAAACCCACCAAGAGCAGAAATGCTCAAACTGTATGACTAGTATTTGATTATTTAAATAGTATCACAAATGAGCAAATCCACCTAGAGCGGAAATGTTCAAAACTATACTACCAGTAGTTTATTATTCAAACATCAACAAACATGCAAACCCATCTAGAGCGGAAATGCTCAAAACCACATTAATAGTGGTTTATTGTTCAAACATCAACAAACACACAAACTCACCTAGAGCAGAAATGCTCAAAACTATACTACTAGTAATTTATTGTTCAAATATCAATAAACATGCAAACCCACCAAGAGTGGAAATGCTCAAAAGCATATTTCTGGTAGTGTAAACTGGTCTGAACTGGTTGCTACCAGTCTTTTATCAGTCTTGGACCAGTTGCCTTGAGGACCGGTTGCAACTGGTTGCAACCACTATGGTGGACTGATATGGACTGGTCCTATGTGGTTTTGGTCCAGTTGCCCAAAATCTGGCCAACAAAAAAACCAGTTCAGTTCAGTTGCCTCCAAATTATGATGAAAAAACCGGACCAGACCAGACTTTTAAACTCTATGTACAACCGCCCACTCCTCATCTGTCAGTTCAAGATCCCGCAAGCCAAGCTCACACCATTGTGTGACAAGGTCAATTGCCTTGTGATGCTTCAAGGCATATTCTAGCAAGTCCAGGGTGGAGTTCCATCCAGTTGCAACATCCCTTGGCATCAAAGTGACGGTCATCTGAAGATCCTTCAATGTTGCTTTCCATGCTGGGAGGGTGATAGTTGAGGAGTTTACAAACTTGTAGGCCAGTTTGCGGAGCTGAAGGTGAAATGGTCAAAGGTACATCTGCAAACATTCAACTCATGTTAGCCAATGCTAACTCAACTGGCCACATTGACTCCTCTAGCTTAATCCTTTCATTTTCTGTCATATCATCCATCTCATCAATCCACCCATCCTCATTATCATCCTCACTATTGTTATTGTCTTCAATCTCATCCATCATTGCCCCTTCCTCAGTCAACTTGTCTGCCAATGTGGCCAACTCAATATCTCTCTTGATTGTCATCTTCTTTGCATCAAACTGGTGAAGCAAAGACTTGACAACAAGGTTCACAATATGCAGGAAGCATTGAGTATGGCTTGCAAAGCTGGCAAACTCTGGGGCAAGTATCTCCAGCTCCTGGATCATAGCTCTTAAGATAAACCACAAAGGAGCACTCTAGTGCCCAGTGTCAGAGACTGAAGAGAAGAGACTCTGGGCACGAAAATTTCAACTATACAAACAAAGCAAACAAAGAGAAACAAAGGAAAACACAAGCCACAAATCATGTGATGATCCATGAAAGGAAGGAGATGAAGTAATTACTAAAAAAAGGCATCCATAAGCACAACAAGAGTGCACAAACACTCAATACCAACAATAGCATCATTATTCTTAGCATTGTCACACATCACACCCAATATCTGCAAGTACCCTCAGCCATCCCAGTCATAACAGGTAAGTTTTATTGAACACAACCTTTTCCATTAATCCAAAGTCCTCTAGAACTCTTGCAAATGCCAATGCCATCTCAAGGCCAGTGTGGGACTGGCATTGTATCAGCACTCATGTGCAACATAAAGTATGTATATCACCAACCTTTGCAACCTCAATGATGTCTAATGGCATTGATAGCAGTGCTCCTTTGTGCTCCAAGTGGACAGAAAATGCAATGAATGCCCTGTGGTTGGGTGATGTCCAAGCATCTGTAGTGAAGCTCAATTTTCCATTGTACTTCTGGTAGGTGGTTCAGTTAGATTCCAAATATTTCCAAGATAAACTGACTTGTAACATTGTAGCAATGTGATTATGGGTGCAGGCGAAGACAAGGTGCACATCATGCAACATGGTCCACTGGGAAAGTATGTAATAGGCTGGGCAACCAGTCTTCATTAAACACTGAAATCTTCTGTCCTCAACAATTGAAAATGGGCGCAGACTTTCCAACACCCAGTGCACAATTTCCACCCTATGTGATGCCAAGTTCAACTGTACCATTATTCTCAACACTTCAAACTTACTTTGTCTGTTCATGAGTGTGCTGGTGATGAGAGTAAGTTGTTGTCCCCTTCTTTAATTTGAAGGCCACAGAAATTGTGTTCAAATAAACCACAAAGGAGCACACTAGTGCCCAGTGTCAGAGACTGAAGAGAAGAGACTCTGGGCATGAAAATTTCAACTATACAAACACAGCAAACAAAGAGAAACAAAGGAAAACACCAGCCACAAATCATGTGATGATCCATGAAAGGAAGGAGATGAAGTAATCACTAAATAAGGCGTCCATAAGCACAACAAGAGTGCACAAACACTCAATACCAACAAATTGACCCATCCTTCAGAATGTTTGGAATAATTGCCTTGTGCACCTCATCTGCACTTGCAGCATTATCAGCAGCATCCACAACTGTGGTGCCCCAACATGTTCATGCATGCTTCTGGAGGTTTCCAGTGGAGCCTACATCCTTTGTATCAAGGAAATGTTGCACCATGGTTGTACACCCCCATCTATAACACTTGAATTCATGTGCCGGATGGCCCCTTTGATCAACAAGCTTGGGGTTTTCAAAGAAAGCATAAATGGGTGAGTTGTGCTCATTTTTCTGGACTGCTAATTTACTATATGAGTGCGGGGTATGTGCACAATATTCTAGCACACCTGGTTCGTCCTTGGCATGTGGCTGGCTGCTGGATGTGTCCTCTTGTGTGGTACGTGGTTCATTATCATCAGAGCTCCATTGATTGATGAATCTGTCATCATCAGGTACCTCTTTGACTGTTGCTCGCCTGCTTGGTTTCAGGCCTTGAGAAGAAGTCAATGTTTCCCCAGTGGTGTTCTTGTCATGACCAATTGCAGGGTCTGAGCAACCCTATTTTGGCATGTTGCCACCCCCTCCACCATTTTTACGTTGCTTCAGCCCATTGTGTTCCTCTTTGAGGGCAGCTTTAGCCCACTCCATCATCTTTGAGACCTGTTTGCCTGAATCGGTGGCTGACTCCATTGTTGAGGGAGCATTGTCCAATGGACTGTTTTTCTTTCTGACATTTTAAAGTTTGTAGTTGCACAACTCCAAACATATCTCACTCAGGCATGATGAGTGATGAGTGATGACTGACCATCATATACATAGCCATAGGCCCATAGCGTAGGTCTAAATAGATGATGTGGGTATCTGTGCAGGTACGGGTAATACATCCAAACCTGCAGACTGGGTATGGGTATGTAATGTGTGACCAAGGAGCCAACCTGGACCTGGACCTGGTAGATACCCATGGTAGTAACCTGGGCAGGTTACCCATGGGTTACCCATACCCTTGCTCCTGCCTAGATGCTGGTTGTGGGGTGGTGGTGGCCATGTCATTGATAATGCTGGTGGTGGTCACATTGATGTTGGTGGTGGTGTTGTTCATGTCAATGTTGGTGATGGTGGTGGCCACATTGGTTTGCATCAAGGTGGTGGTGGTGGTGGTGGCCATGTCATGCTGGTGGTGGTTGTATTGTTGACACAGGTGGTGGGGTGGTAGAGGTCGTGTAATGGTGGTTGTGTCATCAACAGAGGTGGTGGGAACTTGGAGAAAATTTAAATGTGTGATACGTTCAAATTTTCTCTCAGTCCCAAAGTGTTAGTGTTTGGCATGTAAATAGTAGTACAATAAAACTTACTTTGTGGGTGATGCCGGGCAGCAGCAGGGTGGTGGTTGATGTGGATGGGTGGTGGCCATTGCAGCCACTCCCTGGTGATGTTGTAGCAGGAAGTTGTGATGGGAAATGAGCAGATTGTTGAGCTCACTGTCTGCAGCAGTGAGCTCAGTGTTTCAATTGCCTTATAATGAAATAAACCACTGTTTGGCTGTACATACAGACAAACAGCGGCCTATTTCCATATATGGGCAACAACACAGTGCGCTCACTGTCTGCAACAGTGAGCTCAACAATCACAACAATAAAACAAATCATACCTATTGTGTAGCAGCTCAAATTGAAGAGTGAAAGTGAGGATGATAAAATGGATGTTGACATATGTTGTGGTTACTGAGCATTTTTGGTAATGAAACACTACATACTACACTTTTACTATGCTTTTTTGGTCCACTTTTACTACACTTTTATTACACTTTACTACACTTTCTTGGTACACCTTTATTACACTTTGGTACACTTTTACTACACTTTCACTGCGCTTTTTTGGTACACTTTTACTACACTTTTATTACACTTTGGTATACATTTTACTTACACTTTGACTACACTTTTGACTACACTTTTTGGTACACTTTTACTACACTTTGACTATACATTTTTGGTACACTTTTACTACCCTTTGTCCACTACACTTTCACTACACTTTCACTACATGATTAGGTTAAGTTTGGTAGTCATGATTAGCCTAAGTTTGGTAGTCATGACTTGGTAAATTTATATTGTCATTTGTGCAATACATGGTGATAAATATCTACTATAGTGTCCCATGCACATAAATAGTACCAGGTTTCAATCTATAGCATCTATGGCATTACTGGTTTTTCCTGATGTCAAGCTATTGATATTTCAGTGCAGTTCCCTGCATCCAGTGATGTCACCCCTATGACTTTTTACCTCACTCTGTTAGATTCTGAATGCTCAATTGTCCTTGGACATAACTGGCTCACCTGCTACAATCTGTTGATTGACTGGGTACTGAGCAGTTTTGTTGTAAATTAACCAGCACGCATTACTAGTACTTAGGCGCGTGACCGCACGACACTTACATAAGCCTTTTGAGTATACTATAGACAGTAGTATTTTCCATTAGTCCCTCAGTAGCTTGAACATCTACTGAGAGTAAGTAGTCCATTACACACTCATTTCTACACATACTCACTTGTAGTAGTTACTACAGGTACTACTCTAATACAGTAGCTTGAACATCTACTGAGGTTACTACAGGGTTACCAACATCCTCCTACAGCTTCTGTCCTCTAGGTCCACTGCAGCAACCCCCCACACTTTTTCAAGAAGTTTAACATTCTGGACCCCTGCAGAAAGTTTGCTAGTGCCCCTGTCGACTCCCTCTCCAGTTCTGTCCAGTAACCCTGACTCCGGCCTTGTGCCATCTGTTGACACTCTGGTTTGCACCCCTCCGCATATCTCTCTGATTAACTGTCAGAACCGGTTCCTCCAACGAACTCCGACACAAGCGGAGATAAGTGCGAAGGGTTGTCGACGGCAGGTGGAGGAGATGTGGAAGTGTTGAGGACTCAGCTTCAGCATATGTGCTGTGCCCTTGCGATACCTGTGTCCTCTTATTTTGGAGGACTTAAGGACAGAGTAATGGAGGTCTGACGAAGGTTGGAGTTGCCAGAAGGCAGAGGAGACAGAGGAGAACAGAGGGGAGTTCGCAGGAAGTATTCAAGATGATATTCGAACTGAGGGACAATCCCCTCAGCGTGCGGAGTACTTATACTTTACATCAGATATGTATAGTAACTGAGAAGCGGAGGAGAGACACAGCGGAGAAGTAGCTAAGAGTCTGTGGATGACAAACGGATGAGTAACATACACAGAATGGAGATCAGTGATAAGCGTAACGGATCAAAAGGTTAACAGGACACAGCTATGAGTAATCAGATCTAATCTAAAACGGGAACAAGGGAAACAGGAACAGAAGCAGAACAGAAGCATACAATAACCGGAGGCATAAGTGCAGAACTATTTACTAGAAGGAGATGGGGCGTCAATTGTCAGAGCGGAGATGGATATGTAGTGTCGGAGGTGTCCGATTGTGATCAGACTTGGGTCTACAACACTCTAGAGGCCTTGTGGAGTCACGAGGTGTCACGCAGTCATGACATTAATGCAGCTGCATTCGTGCATGCATGCAAATTAGAGGAATCTACCAAATACCAACTTCAGCTGCATCCCTCTGACTCAGCAAAGGCTTGTTCTTCCTCCACCTCTACTCCACCGGACTTGGACATCGTCCCTCTGGAGTATCACAATTATGCAGATGTGTTCAGTAAGGCAAAGGCCTCTGAACTTCCCCCTCATTGCGACTACAACCTGAAGATCAACCTTGAAGAAGGTACCTCTCCACCTTTGGGAACTCTCTACTGACTGTCTCTGGTTGAGCTCTCTGCTCTCTGGACCTTCATCAACAAGAATCTTAATACAGGTTTCATCTGTCCTACCGCTTCCTCCCATGCTGCTCCAGTCCTCTTCGTAAAGAAGAAGGATGGCTCACTCTGCCTCTGTGTTGACTTCCAAGGCCTAAACAAAATTACCAAGAAGGATTGCTATCCACTCCCCCTCATCTCTGACCTACTAGACTCCCCTAGCTGTGCTAAGATCTATTCAAAGATTGACCTCTGGCACGTGTATCACCTAGTCCAGATTGCTCTGGGCAATGAATGGAAGACCACCTTCCATACATGCTATGGGACTTACAAGTGGTTAGTAATGCCCTTTGGCCTCACTAACACCCCTGCAGCATTCCAGCAGTTTGTCAACACTATCTTTGCTGACATACTGCATGTCTGTGTCGTCATTTACCTTGACAACATTCTCATTTACTCCGAGGATATGGAGTCCCACCAGCAGCATGTCCGGGAAGTACTCCACCATTTCTGGTTACATGGCCTCTTTGCCAAACCGGGGAAATGTGAGTTCCACTCAGACTTGGTAGAGTACCTTGGCTATTGCCTCTCTCCGGATGGTTTGACTATGTCTCTGGACAAGATCCAAACCATCTCCGACTGGCCTGAACCTTGAAAGGTAAAGGACATCCAGTCCTTCTTGGGCTTCGCCAACTTCTACCGCTGGTTTATATTCAACTACTCAGACATCATGGTCCCTCTCACCCAGCTCACCCAGAAAGATGCTCCTTGGAACTTCTCTGAGGACTGTCAACATTCCTTCAACGCTCTCAAGCATGCCTTCACCACTGTGCCCATCCTCACCCACTTCATTCCGGATACCCCTATCATCATGGAAACTGACGCCTCTGACTATGCTGTTGCTGGTATCCTATCACTTGCGCTGACAGAGAGATTTGTCTGGTCGCCTACTACTCCCAGACCTTGACTGCTCCGGAGTTGAACTATGACACCCATGATAAGGAACTTCTTGCAATCTTTGAAGCATTCCAGAACTGGTACCATTACCTCAAAGGCTCTGCCTCTCCTATTGACATCATCATGGACCACAAAAACCTTGAGTATTTCTCCACCTCAAAAGTACTTTCCCACCAGCAAGCCCAGTGGTCTGAATTTCTGTCTCAATTTAATCTTGTCATTTGTTTCCATCCCAGAAAACTTGGTGCCAAGCCAGATGCTCTCACTAGACAATGGGACATCTACCCCAAAGAGGGGGATAGTGGCTATGCCTGGGTTAATCCCCAAAATCTTATGTTGACAAGAAAGTATGATCTTATCTTATCTAATCTTGGAGATTTCTAGAGATCACAGTTACATGTGATTCAGAGTAGTGTCAACTGGATTACCAGTAGATCACATGACCAGCTCCACAGGATAGCTGGAACTATCACAAGCAAGGCACATGTTTAACACATGCTGATGCATATTGCAGGCATGTTTCCAGATATCTATGTTTATGGAAAGTGCACCTACTACATATGGGAATATGGTGAAATAGGCGAGAATAATACTTACAGGTGTATATACCCTGTAGGATATCCCATGTAGGATAACAAACTCAGTGTCTGTCAAGTCCAGGTCTACTCTGGTAGGGGGTCCGGTCAAGTCCAGATGAAGATGGACAAGGGACAAGGGCAGGGGGCTGGACAAGAGGTTAGTCTGGCTGGAGTTGGTGAGCACTTGGATTCAACGACTAAGGACAACGAGCGTTGATCCCTTGCATAGGTTCCGGTCAAGAGGAGACAGAGACAGAGACGGACATGGACAGGAACTGGAGTAGATGACTAAGGTTGATTTCAGACTGAGGAGTACAGGATAATCTACAGAGTACTTATACTAAGTGCAAACTAGGGACAAGTATATACAGTGACAAGTAAACAGCCTAAAGGTGGACAAGGAATGACTGGAGTAAGGACTAGGTCAGGTCCAGGTAAAATAAAGTCAGGTCCGGGTAAAATAAATCAGGTCCGGTGAGAATGCTACAAGGTATGGGACATATCGAGTTCACAGAGAACTCATGTCAAGGCAGGGCAGATGGCGAGGTGTGGTAACAAGTGAATGGAGTATAGACCAAGGGTCATACTTAACGGAAGGTTATCTGCGCGAGTGCAACTGGAGTAAGTGGTGAGCGACCGGAGTTGAGCTGCAGAGCTGCGATGCGACCAGAGTGACCGGATAAGACCTGGAGTTGGACATGGTCATAACAGTATCTGACACAGTTCAATACAGTCTCAACTGTTCTCTCACTACTCGCTACTCAAACACTCAACTTCAAGAACCAGCTACTAGCTATCAAAGGTATGCTTGCATCCATCCATTGCTGTTGCCCCAGTTTTGTTGCTACATCTTAGGCTGGTGTTTGTGGTGTAGTGTTCATTACCAAAAATGCGTAGTATTGATTAGGAAATGTTGTGTAGTGCATGTGGTGTAGTCCTTATTA
>Ga0307518_10004123_pt1 | contig 10415 bp, 11 predicted proteins | sample 25_EM_MG_FD_203889 | JGI IMG/M metagenome (GOLD analysis project Ga0307518, IMG submission 203889) | Populus trichocarpa ectomycorrhiza microbial communities from riparian zone in the Pacific Northwest, United States - 25_EM | ecosystem: Host-associated > Plants > Roots > Unclassified | place...
CAAGCCAAGCAATTTTTTACAACAGCGACCCTTCAACGCCTTCCATACCGTATTGTTTCTGGAGGAGCGATCAACCGTTGCTGGGATGAAAGTCCTGAAAAATCTTCTCATGCGCCGCCAACGTTTCTTTCCTTTTGCATCCCGCATTCGAGTCTCAACGGCCCTTCACCCCTAGATGAATCTCTATGACATGGCGCGCGACATTGGTCCAGCGCATCACCTGAGAGCACCCAGCCCAAGGGCAGGGAGCTCTCTCACGATCCTTGTGAGTGTGTCCATGCATTCGGAGGTGTCTCCGGATGGACGTGGACGTGGCTTCCAGGGGGGACCCGCATCCAGGTGCCAATTGACAAGGAAAAGTTGTCGCCGGAAGCGATGGAGGGGGTGGGAGGAGGTCCTGTCCATCACGTGGCAAGGATTGACCCAAAAGAGGACCACTGTCCGTGTTCACGGCGTTGGTGACGGTGTGGAACGCTGACATAACTGCGGATTAAAAGACTTAATTTTACACAGCCGCTTGTTAATGCGCCTCACAAGGATCATAGTAGGGCGACATCATGTTGGTATCATCGAGTTGGCTAGGAGATGGATGAGTGTTGTATACGCCATTGGCATACTGGCTCATGATAAAGGTAGCAATGTGCTGGATCTGATGAATGTGATGAATGAAGTCAGAGAGGGGGGTGGGAGTCAATGTCACGTTGGCATCAACTAGTTGGCTAGTAAATGGCTGCATGTTGGTAGCATACATGCCATGAGTAGATTGGCTGGTGATGAGGGCAGCAATTTGCTGGATCTGATAAATGTGGCAAATAAGGTCAGAGCGGGGAATGGAGGCATCCTGGGACATTGTCCTGCATTCCATGCATCCTGGTCACAGCTTTATGTAGTGTTTCTGGGAAGGGAGGCCACGCACTGGCAAATGATTACCCTCATGCCCCACCTTCATACCATCTAATACAGGGGAAATCAACGGGGTCCACGGACGACGAAATAAGAAAGAGTGCACGTGCTGTGTAGTATTTAGATTTGTGCCTGTCAGGCGACCTGACATCCCTTCAGGGTTTTCCGTCAAACTCACTCCAATTATTACCGGTTGGATGTCAGGCTGATGCAGGTAATTTGGACGTGATAGACCGTATGTAAGTCCCGGCAATCATTTGGCGACCCGGAAAAACGAAACACAATGTAGTGCGCTTTGGCACTCCATCCTTCGGAGCGGTCAACTTCATTGGGTGTCTGGACAGCGGTGGATGGGTGGACATCATTTCCTGCACGATCCCGCAGGCATGATACCATACCCCCAATCAGCAGTTGCACAGTCCCATCATGTACGATCAAACTGCATTGCTCACACCCAGCTTGAGGGGATACCCCAGCCAGGCAGGTCCGAGCAGAGTGCTCTCCCTCGAATTCGGAGCACACATGGTGGAGGTTAAATCCCACCTGCTAGGAAAGAGACTCATATCTGAGGGTAAGAATTGAAAATTACATTTCGTGATCCTGCCAAAATTGTCTTGTTCGAATTCAGGTTAGTATAACCTTTAGTACAGGGGGTATGATATCGCACAAAGGACACCAGTCAAGGTAAAGGTTATTGAAGAATGCCAATTATGTTAGGTATGGCAAGGACGTCCGTGGAGGAAGGACTTGGCAAGGGACCCCAGTTGACGGAGATCCGTAACACAGTAGGCAAAGCCCTGGTGTTAGTGTTACCGCAGAAATCGTGGAATTAGGGTCTCACTACCCATGCCCTTTTGCAGACCTAGCAAACTTGCTGTAGCCGATATGCCCGCCACGTCCAGTAATGGAAATGATAGAGTGCTAGGAAGCTCCGGGATCACCTTGCTTGTCAAGGTCTCTGGCACCCCCATTATTCTCCGTGCCTAACTCACCGGAACATGCCGGCGGACTTTGAATTTGCACCACTGTAGCATTTGTACTATGTAGTAAATCATTAGCAATAAACTAACTACTACATAAGAGTCCCATTGATTTTGCTGTGCCCCATCTCCTTCCACCAATCTAATTCCCATGTTCTGTGATAAGTCCTGGTTTATGCGAACTTTGGAATAGTTTCTCGTCAAAATTGCGCAGAAGAAACATTGACTGGCAAGCACTTCGCAGCGGTGCAACGTACAAATTAGAAAGGCTCAGTCCTCTGGTTGGTGGTGTTGGGATATCAACAAGCACGTGTGTTATCATTTGTCCCAGCGACTGGATCCTGGGTCAGCTCTGCTGTCAACGTGTCCAATGACGATCCGTCGATTCATATCTCAACTGGCGTGTTCCACCATATGTACACCTTGTCATCGTCGATGCTGACCCTTTTCCATTGATTGACAGGATCAGGTTGCTTGATTTCATGCTCATTAGGTGAGTCTGGAAGTTTCTGCCTATTTCGACTTGTTGTGAAGAATTCCGCCCCGTTTTCAGCCACTTCTGGGGCTTACCCGTATGGGTACATACCCGTGCAGGGGTACTGGCCCGCAACGGGTACGCCCGTGGGTACACCTGTGAATAGGTCACTTGCTACTACCACCACCAACACCAATGTCACCAAACCGACAATGCCCCAATGCTGACACGTCACACCACCACCACAAGTCCCCAGTCCCCAGACCATAACCACAATGGCGACCACAATGGCTCCAGCAGCAGCATCCAACGGTGACGGCGACCACGATGACTTCAGCACAGCACCCAACGGTGACAGTGACAACACAAATGACCACCCCACCTCCAGCACCAACACCCGCACGACGACGATGACACAACGAGCACGAGCACGAGCATCTACACCCACACCCTCGACGACAACGACAACATGATAAACTTGTATTTTACTCTGTGCCACTCGCCGGATACCCTCAGCGGTATGGCAATCCACACTGGCTAGTACCAGTGTGGTGCTGCACGGGGACGAAAAAACTACTGGCATGCTCCCGAAAGGGGCATTCTCGCCCGGCTGGCCTGTGGGAACAGCCTCGAGCGCTGTTGGCATCGCTGACAAAGAAGCCTCCTTGTCCCCACCCGCCTTCACCCAGTTTTTCAGACCATCCTTGCGTCGGGTCGCTGCCAGCTCACACGGTTCGGCCTATTCCCCTCGTATGTGGTAGATGGTAGTTCACCTAAACAGCCCCGGAAGGGCGGCGGTCGGGGTAGCGGTTGACCCCCCTGACGAGAGCTTTCGCAGGCTCGAAACCGCACGCCCGAACCCGCCCCTTTACCTGACCCTGTGTGTACTGTACGCGGCCCCGATCTTAGGAGAGGGGCGTCCGACGGACACGACAAACAGATTGACCGCCCGGGATACCTCTCTTCGCACACAGACTATACACTACCCCCCTTCGGGGGGTAGTCTGGGCAGTATCCACCATTGCTCACGACCCCTTTGCAGCGACGGACGGGTGTCACACCCAATACCACGATGACGACGCGGCCACCATCCCTTCCAACCGTGTCCATGACGTGACCACCACCAACCAACCACCCTGCTATCCAGTGCGTCGACGACACGACCAACACCACCTGCGTCAACAACGCAGCTACCACCGCCGCCCCTCCACCAGCGTTGACAACGCGACAAACACCAGCACAACGACAACAAAGATGAACATGAAAACGGCAACGGCGACGACATGAATGACCATGCCAGCACAACCACGACCACCAGACGGCGATGGCGGCGATGACGCGGCCGCCGCCACCACCACCACCCTACCACATACATTGATGACACGACCACCACCATCTGCACGACGACGACGACGTGACACTCATGGCAAATGCCACGGCGAGACGACGCCGACGACGGCACGTCCACTCTAGCACGACGACGATGACGAGGTGACGCAGATGCGGCCAGTGCCACAACGACACGACGCCGACGCCGACGACAGCACCAACATCTGCACGACGACGCCGACGCCGACGGCTCGAACGACCACCACCATTTTTATTATGTGATCAATTATCTTAGACTAGGATTAGTAGTAGCCTATTACAGTGTAACAGAATTATACAATTTGGCGACAGTACGACATACTATTACAGATCGAGTGGTACGGCAGACTGCTAAGTAGACACTTACTCGAGTTGGGTTGTATTTCCTTTCAAGCCTGTGGTGCATGCTTTATAAACAAGATGCCTTCCGTCCACAACGGCGTTGTCTTTCTCGTATTCTAAGTTTGTACCCCGTCCATTAACTACGATATGAGTACAGATTTTGTGCGCAGGTCGCCATTTGCTGACCCATAATCATGTAACCAATTGTTGACACGCTATCTTGAGTACCAAGCAAGGTTTCTGCCGACGCAGTCGGCGCTTCCCGAGTAATGAAGGGACACCATTTACGCCACTGAAGCACAGCAGTACAATACCTAGTAAGCGCCGGACGCACTCCCTTGATAATCTGGTGTGTACGAGTACGCTGTGACTGTCATGGTAGAAACGAGCTGGGTATATTAGAAAAGGTGCGCCGAGTGGCCTTGCCAAGGGGTCGTGACGGTTGTCTAACCATCCTGGACTTCGAGCAGCATGCCGACGTTGGAGGCGCAGATCAGCGTATTGTCAACGCAAATTTCCTCCACTACTTCTACCCTCCATCATTCTGGAGACGTCCCTCAATAAGAATATATTTATCTCTAGCATAGGCAAATCACGACGGACTACGAGCGGTCCTTCTTTCGCCATACCTCGCCGACCGCAACCAGAAATCTTGGTACCAGGCAATCCGACGCTCGGCGCCAGATCTCCTCAATGACTTCTCGTCACAGTCTTTTAACGTCACTTCCGTGATTAGGATCTCGGTCCACGCCGTACCGAAAAATCAAGGCGATTCGTCAGACTGGTGCTTGTGCCGTTTCCGCGAACTCGTCCAAGATTGCAGAATCAATGGAAGGTCTCAAAGACTAGGAGCGCGATCTCCTCGTCACGATAAGCCACAAACCTACTAATTGAAATTGATAATGCTGTCCACGAAAATGAACTGGGCAAAACGGCATGCCAAGTCTGGCGATGCTACAGCTACTGACCATTCTCAACGTCAACCCCCGACAGAACCAGCATTTGATCCCTGTCCTGCCTCTACATTCGCTTCATCGTCGTCAACGGCGGCACGTCCGCCAAGTGAACTAATGATGATCAACGCAAAGACCAAATGCGCCCACTTGCAGGCCAGATGTGGGCCGAGCATCGCCTTGCTGACCGTCTTAGGGAAGAAGGAAAAGATGGACACCATTTTTGCACAATAAGAGACAGTATGAGGTCAACGGTCGGCAGCATGATAGACAATGATATTATTACAGGGGAAGGTGCGGGTTCGGGTGTTCAAGAGGACAAGGGGTGCCGGTGAAGGAGGGGTGAGAGACAAGAGAAGGCTAGAAGTACTGGACAGTGGATGGTGTAGATAAAACACTGTACTCGATGACTGCTTGGACTGAAGACTCGGACGTGTGATACGAAAACTGGGGGAAAGATTGCCGCTGCTCGAGGCTGCTGCAGGGCAGCACAAGTACTCTACAGATGTCAAAGCGCGAGTGGCTCACCCAAGCAAGCAAAGTATCTAAGGTACAATGAAAGTCAAACAATGAGTCAAAGCCAATGAGGGGGCCCTGCCTACAGACACAGGGCGCGGGATCTAACCTGGCCGCTTTTCGTGCAGCGTAGATGTCAGACGTCCACTTGCCCTCTTTGGGTCTTGCCGGTCGCAGGAGGATCGATACCCGGTGTCGAGCATAACTCACCCCGAGGTCCAAGATAGGTATCCTCACCAACGCCCGGGCCCTCTCGAGTGCTTCGTACATTGAGGATAGATGTATCGTAGTTTCGTAGCTAGGTCGTGTCAGTTCCTTACATACCCTAGGTGCTGATGTAAACTAGATGGTCCCAGTGTTGTCCCATTTCAGTTGTTGTATACCACAACACAGAAACGAATACAACATGCTGATCAAAGTAAAGGCATGCACTCAGTTCAAATGACACAGTTCAACGTACCGATGTGACATTGCGTGCATTGCGGACGCTGACAGGACAGGAGGTGCGTTCTCGAGCACCTTTGCCACTTCAATGGGACTCGGAAGTTGATCTTGCACATATTTCGAGCTAGACATCGACTCCGAAAACAAGAGTCATAGCGATGGCCTTCATCTTGGTAGGCTTCGTGATCTAGAACCAGATGGAGAATCTCTCCTCGGAAGTGAGACACGCCCCTCTGGCTCTCGAGTGCGATCACAGTCAGGATCTCTGCCCGCCTTGGCCACCGCGACCATGTCCACCAGGAGGAGATGGATTAGATTCGCCCCGCCAGTGGCCTCCTCCCCGACCAGCTGAAGCGCGTGAGCCCCACCTCTCCATCCATTTGCACCGGGAACCGGCTTGTTGGGACCAGCCTCTCCTTGGACCGCAGGCGCAGTTGCGCTTTTCGGGAGGATCACTGACACACAAAGATAGTCTCCTGGGACAAAACGAAGCTCCTCCAGTGGCCTCTCCTCTTTTTGTCGCTCTGTGGGCTCTCTGTTTTCGTTATCCATATCTTCCAATTGACATGGGGCCGGAGGTTCCAGTTTCCGGGTTCACCAAGGATGTCCCTAGAGTATACCATACCCAGTTCTTTTTGAGCAAAACGTCCCCTATTTGCCGCGTCTGCATAGATGGCGTGGAATGAGCATTTGGCGAGTGGATGCCTGAGTTCTGGGATCTGAGGTGCAGCGTTGCGCAGGGTTGTCAGGACCTCTCGCAAAGTCGCGTCTTTCATGAACTATAAGTAATCGTTGGCTTTGTGAAACCAGTAAACATACCAGGTGAAAATCTGTTGCTCATCGGTGGTTGGAAGCGTGCCTTCTTCGAACAGCGACAGTCTGTGAAATGTCCCCACTTTGACGAATGTGCGAATGAGGAAGGGCGTTGTCTGAAACACTCCGTAAGCACAAGTACTTGTCAAATACTGGGCAATGAACCTTTTCCCTCGATACAGTGGGTTGTCCAGTGGGTGCCGTGTCCATGTCTGCCATTGCGACCGTCGAGTCCAACAGCAGAATGCGTGGGAATATTTGCACTACCCTCCTCTCTTCAAACCATGCGATGCTTTCAAAAACAATACGTCCCACTTGCCTCGACTATGAAGAAATGGGGAGACATAATACTGCAGGTCCGTCATAAATACTTCTTCTCGTTTGTTGGCATAGAAAGCCATGTATATGTGGACCTGTTCGCACTCAACTACGGTGACGATAATGGGGCGCACAGCAATGAGGACGAGGACGCCAAGCTGGACGATGCTGCTTCTACTACAACGACGACCTCAAATGATTTATGATGCTGAGGAAGGTCAATGATGATATCACAGGTCTACCCATGCAGCTACGAGTACCCCTGGTGAGTTCATTGCAACGGTAAGTACCCTTGAGGCGTCTGTTTAGCTAGGTGGAGTCCCAATATCCTTACAGTTTTTGTCGCTCGTCAAATGAACTTTGGCTGATCTACCGAAATGTATACAGTTTTTCATCTCACTTTTCTGATGACCGCATGCGACACGAGCCCAACATAATTATTAGCATAGATAACCAGGCAAGCCAAGCAATTTTTCACAACAGCGACCCTCCAACGCCTCCCAAATCGTATTGTTTCTGGAGGAGCGATCAACCGTTGCTGGGATGGAAGTCGTGAAGCAGTGACATACTTCAAAGCAAATCTTCTCATGCGCTGCCAACGTTTCCTCCCTTTTGTATGCCTTCCCGCATTTCCCACAATGGACCTTCACCTCTAGATGGCTCTCTTTGATATGGCGCGCGACATTTGTCCAGCACATTACCCGAGAACACCCAGCCCAAGGGCAGGGAGCTTTCTGACGATGCTCGTGGGTGTGTCCATGCATTCGGAGGTGTGTCCAGATGGACGTGGACGTGGCTTCCAGGGGTGACTCGCACCCAGGTGCCAATTGACAAGTATAGGTTGTTGCAGGAAGCGATGGAGGGAGTGGGATGAGGTCTTGCCCCTCACCTGGCAGAGGATCACTGTACATGTTCGTGGAGTTGGTGACAGTGTGGAACGCTGATGTATTTGCACATTAGAAAACTTCCTTATACCCTCATAATGCGCCTCACCAAGGTCATAGATTGACATTATGTTGGCATCACTTAGTTGGCTAGGAAATGGCTGAGCATTGTATACGCCATGGCCATACTGGCTCATGATGAGGGTGGAAATGTGCTGGATCCGATGAATGTGATGAATGAGGTCCGAGAGGTTTGACATCATGTTGGCATAAACTAGTTGGTTAAATAGCTGAGCGTCGGGAGCATATAGGCCATGTGTATACTGGCTCGTGATGAGGGCAGCAATGTCCTGAATGTGATGAATGAGGTGAATGAGGTTAGAGAGGGGCATGGAGGCATCCTGGGACATTGTCCTGCTTTTCGTGGATCCCGTTCGCCTTTATGTAGTGTTTCTGGGAGGGGTGAAACGCACCATGCCCACCTTCATACTATCTAATACGGGGAAAACTTGGGTGGGATCAGGTAGGCAGAAAAGCTGACAGCCAAGGACCCCTGTATTGTTATTACCATTTACATAAGGAAAGTCCCAATCATTTTTCGTTTGCACCGTAGATGCAGCACGGCGCGGCGCTCCCATTTTCTTTCACCCTCCCACCACACCGTTACCCTGTACATACACTCCACAGGACCCTGCGCTTCTCCCCACTCGCTCACACTTGTTCAGGGGCCTTGGCTAGCTACACCCACACGCGAGCTGCGGCATGTAAGGCTTTCCCAGCCCATCCCCGCAGTTCGCGATCTCCCCCAGGTTTATCAGCAGAGGCCGGAGACGATTCGCGCCTTCGCTCATTTCACCCCATCTCTTATTATCTCATACCACTTATATTCATCCTCGCAGATCTCGTGATGTATATACTACCTCGTAGTATTCACATTCCTTTCTTTCTTCCCATCATTACCAAACATGCCGCATCAGATGCTCAGTCCAAATAGTTGGTCCCTGTACCAATTGCTTGCTTCGAAAGTTCACGAGGTAAGCATGTATCATCATACTGACAATCGGGGCACACCACACGGCACCGCTCTCATTGACGTTCAGCGTCGTGTCAAGTACTTGCTCTAACAATATTAACTTATTGTGATGAACTGGTAGCCAGTTCAATTCCCTGAATCTGAACAATTCCTGGGCAGTGTCAAACGCATTACGTAGGATGTGCAAGAGCGCCCTCGCTGCATTTTATGGTTCAACGCTGCGGAGTCCTCCGAGACGGGACGTCAGACGGACTGCGTGTTTGAACGCCCTCACTTTGTCAGTAGTGCTCGATCTGGAGATTGAGATCAGGTCCCGGTGATCATACCGCGACGGAAATAACCTCTACATGGTACACAAAACCATATTCGACACCGCCGTAGTATGCACCATTAATGAGAACACAACTTTGTGTCTCCCCATTTCCTCACACCACAGGCACAGGCCTAATTGTTCCATGGTCAATATGTAGTCAAACTATATGGATGCACTACATACTGACCACGGAACACGTTGGCTTGTGCCTGTGGTGTCATAGTCTATGATAAGTAGTTCCACTGATTAGGCAAGTCGCAATCCAGCTACATCAGTTAGACTAAGTACATAGTATGTACATATGTAGCTCTATGTACTTTTAACGTCACTTCCGTGATTCAGAATCCAGATCTCGCGTGCACGGGCATACCGAAAAATCGAGGCGATTCCTCAAACTGGTGCTTATGCTGCCTACGCGTTGCATTTCCGCGAAAACTCGTCGTGTACCTTGGTTAGACTGACAAGTCCAAGATTGCGGTGTTAAAGGAAGGGGGTGACCTCCTCATCAAGATACGCCCCAAGCCTACTCATTTCCACGAATTGAAATCGATAATGCTGTCAACAATGAACTGGACAAACGTGCCAAGTCTAGTGATGCTACTAAAGGTACTGACCGCTCTCAACCCCAACAGAACCAGCCTTTGACCATTATCTTGCTGTACCCGCTTCATCGCCGTCGTTGGCACTTCGGCCAGGCGAACCGATGATAATCAGCGCTAAGATAAACGCAGACTACTCCACAGGCCACCGTGCTGATCATCCTAAAGGAACTGAGTAAACTGGAACAAAGTCAGGGAAGAAGGAAAAGATGGTGTGAGGCCGATGGTTGGCAGCATGGTAGTAGATGCTGATGTAAGCTAGATGGTTGGTGTGATTCTCGTCCACCTCAGGCACTAGTTTTCGGTACCAATAGTGGTCTCGGAGATAGGGTTATTTTACCATGAAGATCACCTATGGTTCCCACAGTACAGGTAGTATTAGAATAGTGGTTGACAGGTGTCAACCGGTCTAAGATGACTTGTTTGAGAGAATAACCACCTATATGAATAATTCGGAATAATGTATATGACTTA
>Ga0307518_10004126_pt1 | contig 10413 bp, 12 predicted proteins | sample 25_EM_MG_FD_203889 | JGI IMG/M metagenome (GOLD analysis project Ga0307518, IMG submission 203889) | Populus trichocarpa ectomycorrhiza microbial communities from riparian zone in the Pacific Northwest, United States - 25_EM | ecosystem: Host-associated > Plants > Roots > Unclassified | place...
GGCAGTTGCGTCAATAATAGGCGGAGTAGCTGTGACGATGAAATTTTTCTTTAAAGCAGATTCATGCCAAGTGCATTAGATTCATGTCCCCTATTATTGGCTATAAATAGCCAGTTACAATTCACGAGAGGGGAGGGAGGAAAAAAGAAAAGAAAAGAAAAGAGTTTATAGCCGGTTACAATTCGCCAAAGAAAAAGAAAAGAAAGAGAGAGGAGAGATTTGGATTACTATTTAAGGTTTTTTTTAGTTTTTATTCGCGAGTGTAAGATATTGATTTTAAAAAAAAACAATTTAAAAAATACCAAAAATATCCTAACAGCCTTGACCTTTGATTTAATAGGATACAATAGGGCTTACCACACTTAGATTTAAAACCAAATCCATCTCAGCCCTTAAAATAATCTGTCATTTGATCCTGTTGTGCCACGTCACCAGGTGTACCAACCTCTCAGTACACCGCGCCATACCAGATCACAAATAAGCCCATCCGGACCGTCCAATTAACTTGCAGATCAAGCCAATCACAGCCGTAGGATCAGTTCATCAGCGATCACACGGTTCACAACCTTCAGCTGCACCGGTGTGCCATGCTCGCGTTCACACCGTAGCAAAATCTAGGAGTCTCTCTCTCCTCTCACCGGCGATTCTCTCTCTCTCATCCGATCTCTAATTGCCGGCCGTGTGAAGCCTCCGAACCACCACAGAAAGGTTTCTAGCCTCATATAAAGCAAAACCTCGGCCTGTTTCAGGGTTTTATCCTCCCTATCTGGCCGGAAAAAGGCTGCCAATTTCGTCGGCCACCCGAAGCTTCAAACCGACGATTCTCCCTCATCAGCCATCAACGATCGTCGAAACCACCGTCATCAGAATCCTCTCCGTCATATCTACCTGAATCAACCATTTTGTAGCCGGAAATATCGCCGGAAAAATTCACCACCTCCAACAGTAACCGCGCGTGAGCCACACGCGCCACCAGGGCATTTTCGTAATTTTCCGAGAAATTCAAGGGTATTTCAGTATTTTGCCTATACAGTGGCACTCAGGTAATTTTTTGGGGTTCCTGATGGTATTTTTGATATTTTTATATATATAAATGCTTGTAAATTTTCTTGCATGTAAAAAAAACACAACAAAAAAACCAAAAAAATAAATATAAAAGGAATAACGACGCGGGTCCAACACCCATCTTATAATGTCATCGTTTGTGGGTCCAAAGCCTAATTCTCAAGTATGGTTATATCTATTTCTCAACAATATCAAAATAATTTCTGTTTTATAAATAAATATTGTTTGTCGACACGTCTCTTTTTTAGAAAATGACCGATGTCAAAAATTTAAATACCAAATATGGATTATGTCCATTATTTCTTTTGGTAACCCAGACGTAATTCTCCTTTTTAGGGACAAACGTCAATATTTTAGACAAGTCTCCTATTATTTAGGGACTGATGTCACTTTTTGACGTATCTCCTATGAATATTGTCTGTCGACACGTCTCTTTTATTTACAGAATAAGGACCGATGTCAAAATTTTAAATACCAAATATGGATTATGTCCATTATTATTTCTTTTGGTAACTCAGACGCAACTCTCCTTTTTAGGGTTAAAACGTCAATATTTTAGACGAGTCTCCTAGTTTTAGGGACTGATGTTATTTTTAACGTGTCTTCTAATTTTAGGGACCGACGTTAACCATTTTTAAAAAAAGAAAATTGCAAATAAGCTCAAAATATAATAGCATTTAAATCAAATAAAAAACACACAAGTAAGAGTAACCTTTCTCTTGAAAGGATGTTTTAAGGGTGGTGTCTACCTTCCGTTAATCATAACTAACCCCGTACCTGAATCTCTGGGAATAGTGTCTAATTTGGGATTTCTAGTTCCCTCAAATTACTAGATGGCGACTCTAAAATCTTCATTTTCCCTAATCGACAAAAAACCTTTTTGTTAAATAAACAAAAAGCGGAGCCGTCGCCCGACGTCGTGTATCGACACCAAGTGTCATTTTTAGTCTTGTGATAGATGGGAAGGGCCTCTGATTTTTACATGTTATTTGGTATTCACTTCCTTCACGAAATCTTGTAGCCTTGCTACATATGGAAATAGGGATATGGGTTTTAAGTACTTGCTTTCCATAATTCAAATATGAAATTGATATATAACAAATTAGTAAAGCTATATGGAAACTTCCATTTTCCTTTGCTCGTGTTCTTCTGTCTGGGACATGCTAATTCGTCTGAGAGACCAAGCTCTACTAAATACATTTTTTAAACAAAAAGCCCACCATAAAAGTTATAATATTCATAAAAAAAATCATCCAGTCATTACAGGAAGAGGAATTTGGTTGTTTTGGGTCCTGGTTGATCTATATAACAAAAATTACGTACGAGGAAACAGCTAGAATGTTTACTTTGACTTTGGAGATGATTTGGTTTTGGTAGCATAGTGGTCGTAGAGGTTTTTTTTGAAAGTTTTAGTTCTTTTGTTGTCTATACTGAACGAAAGCCTGAAAACTTAGAGTTGAATCCTTGTAGATGGTCTCTGGGTTTTAAATGCGCATGCAAGTATCCCAAACTAGTATAGCCTGCAAGTCTCCCGACAGTGGAAAGGTGATCTTACAATAAAGGACATGCAAAAATCATGGGGACTGCTGCTTCTCTGGACTTGTAATATTGTTCTGCATGATGGTGCCTTCTCATTTTACTAAAGACATCATCTGGTACATCTGTGCTTTTGATTTGATTAGGGCTAGCAGTAGCTGTGATCTGCATACATCGAGTTCTAGTGGCTAAAACCACTAGAACTTCGCCTGTTGCCTTTTTTTTATCATAAAAGTTTTCACAAAACTTTTTTCAAGATTTTAACCAGTCATGCTAACTTTATCATTTTTTTTTAACTTTTTATGTCGCTGTCGATATAGTTATTAGTTCTTCTGTTATTACTCTCTATTTTCTGTTTTTAAAAGTCTATTTTACAATTTTAAAAATAAAAACCAAGAATAAAAAAGGAGATTTTTTCTTAACACACATCTTTTCTTTCTGTTAACAGATTGAGATTTTTATACTAGATTTTAGAGTCATTGTTTGCTATAGTGTTAGAATTTCATAGCTATTTCATGTGGGGAATGCTTTCAAATAAGATTTAGAATATACTCTTCGAGATTTACTATATTTTTTTTAGTTGATTTAATTTTTTTTTATTTGGTTTGAACTCTTTTATTATTTTTTTTAACTTTGTTTATAATGGTTTTTCTAGTATATAAGTTACGTAAAAGAGTTGTGATATTGAGTTTTGATTAGAGAAAATATTAGAGTAATAAAAATTTAAATTAGGATTTTTGTTTGTAGCCATTGTTGTCTTTCTTGTATTGTTTATGTCTGCATCAGTTGATATAAGAACCTTGTGATTTCTGATGGTTAGTTGTTGTGTGTTGTTGAATAACAATGATCTTAAGAGGTGATCATAGAATAAAATATGCTCATGTTGGAGATGATAAAAAAAATTCTCCCTAAAAAAAGAGATGTTCAAGAACTGGTGATAGAAAATATATAAAGATGAATTGCACGATTGACTTTTTAGTTAGTGGTGATGCAATTTCAGAGCCTAATTGAAGAGTTATCCAGTCAATTAGTGGAGATGAAGAAGAAAAAACTAAAGAATTGTCAGAAGAGTAATCATGAATCTATGGTTAGCTTTAAAAACTCATTTAATAGGCAGAAGCAAAGTTGGAGACAATATTTTTATCAAGATGAATATGATTTTAAAATTAAAATTTTTTATGATTCTAGTTCCTTAATGGATTTGAATCAACAATTAAAATTTGATGAGAATGAATAAGATGATGCTAAAGGAAAAGATTTCAATATATAAATCTTAATTTTTGATGACTCTGTGCATGTGAAAGATGTTCATGCTATGTTAGTTAAATGAACTCTAATTTTAATAGTGAAAAAATAAGAACACCAAATTAGATGTGGCTACAAATGATTTTTAATTAAGTATATTGTGGAGAATGAGCCTCCCAATGGGGTCAAAGTTTATATTCTTTTTATTTTAGATGATAAAAGTTGTGGAGTAAATATCTAAAAGTTCTCTTGGTGGAGAAACCATCACATATTTTGCTGGTAATGTGAAGCTATTTGGTAGAAATTCTTTATTGCTTGTTTTTGGTGTTGTTTTCATCCGTGACAAAATTGGTGGCCTTCTTATATATTTGGGTGTTGCTTTATATGGAAAAAAAGAAGAAGAGATTTTAAAGAAAATGCTAGATTCTTTAACTTTAAAAAAGTCAACAGTAATTTTGGGATTTTCTTCGAGGAAGCCATGGCGATTCAAGGCATCAAACCAAGGACTGGACCATGTTTAAATATCCTTTCAAGTCACGATTCACCATCTCATCCTGTGAAATTTTCAAGCACACATTTTACGCGACGAAAAGAATCTCTCCCTGTGAATATTTTCCTATCATCACATGCATGCTCTGCTCCAATGTGAACAGCCAGCCCGACGTGGAACTCTACCGAGCACAAACCCAGTAATTCCACGTGGCGCAAACCCAGTTGATTATCTTTGCCAATGTTATCTTTCTCTGGGTTCTTTGTAGACCAGAGGAGCAAAAGAAAAAAATCTATGGACATGATAACTACTTCATTCACCATTCAAAGCCACATACATTTGATCCTCGAAATACACGAACTCGTGTCCAAAAGCTCAAATTCATAGTTCAAACAAACCTTTATTTCTTTTGTTCCCTGTTTTCAATTCTTTTATTACTTCCTTTTCGTTTCTTCTGCAAGCAATTATATGTTACAAGACGTCAAATTAAAGGCAGAATTAGACGTGAGGATGCTCTTGACATTGACTTGCCAACCTACGTACCTATATTAACAAACCATACACAGCCCATCAAATTAGAAAATTAAGGATCCCCAACAACGATTTTTAACAGCCAAAATAAAACTAGAGGGAAACAAACAAAATGGAAAATTTAAAGAAGAAACTCAATGGGGCCATTTTGCTTTTTTTGGCCTCATTGAAACAGTTCCGATCACTGTTGAGAATCCGATTTCTATCCGATCAGGATATTGCTGCTTTGTTCCTGCGGTTCACCCTTATAGGTAGCCCCAGTTTGGGCACAGGGAAAGGGCCATACTGTATACCACCCTCGTCTCCCACAGTTTGCCACCTGATCATGCCAAGAGCACCACAAAATTACAAATCAAAACTGAGGTTTAAGCAAAGAAAGGTAAAGATAATCGACAGTAGAAGTCAAAATCTTGCAATGCTAATGTTAAAAAAATGAAAACAAATTAAATTTTTTTATTAAAAAATCGATCAATTTTAAAGTCTATGACCATGCATATATACATCAACCCTCTTTACCGTCAACAGTAAAGGATATTTTGAATGAATTTGTACGTCATTTGAAAACAAGTTTTTCTACTAAATACTCTTAAATACACCTCTCATATTAGCAACCAAATATATTCATAAAAAATATCTCCTTTTGATTATTATTTTAAGATTCGAGCTTAAGAGAAATGAAGAGAGAAAACAAACATTTTTTACTATCTGATCTACTTTTCTAAATCACATGTTGATCTAGTTTTGTCCTAATTGTAAAAAAATCAAAACAAAATAGAGTTAGTAGATCCCAAAACAGAGAGGACAAGAGAAGAGAAATTATGTGGCATACTTTAAAGGTTAAGAAGAAATTAAGCTTGTGGTGTCAACTAATCCTGACTCCGTTCATCGGTGACACGCCATTGAATTTGTCAATAGCAATTAATTTCTACAGCTAGCTTGTAGCCATTTTGATTTTTAAGACCGCGTAGCTGGCAACTGTGTCGCTTGCTAAGTACTAAAGACTAAAGGAGTGTGTGTGATTGTGATTTGCGTGCTTCACTACTATTTCCCAAGAGCCGCTGTTGATGTGTGGATTAGAGTTATATATAGATACGAGAGGAAGCCAAGTATTTTTCGACTAAAATATTTTCTGGGATATATATGCAAATGTGGTAATGAAAATCTCAGAAAATATTGTATGGCGATCGGTATATCGATCCTTTACCACATTAATGCATTAATATATCATGTATAAAGCTTACTCGACATATCAGGATGCAAGCAAATTCCTGTGGAGTATGTGACATCCGCGCGTTAATCTACAAGCATGCAATTATATATATATACACACCACTCAGCCATTATCAACTGCTAGCTGATCCTCTAATTCTAATTCTAACTCATAGTGTATGTCTCGTGCGAAGGCCATAGACTTAAAGTATACGTTAGATAAATATATCGTGCATGAAAGCCATGCGTCTTGAGAATGATTCTGAATTCTGTTTTTGCTAGACTGGTATCCACTATTCGAATCCACTTGAACCAAAAAAAATATCTCTAAGACCGATGGCTTTTGCCTGTGAACAAGGACCACTTCCACGGCTTAAGGAAAACCAAGAGGACCACCACATCACCTCCATCAAAGCCTCCCCAGTCGACCAACAGTAGACAGAAGTCCTTTTTAAGAAAACCTAACCTACGTGGCTCGACCATTATCTCCCATTTCAAAACAAAATCAGTAGACATATATATGCAAGTACTGTTTCCCCCCCTACAAGTGGGTGTATATTGTGGATATATCTAGAGACCTCTAGGACTGAAGTAGCTTTGTCAGCGAAGTTAATGGAAAGTAGAAATGTCAACTCTCTAATAAAACATCGTACTCAGAACCAAACTCTATGAGAATATGCTAGCATTGTTAATCACAACGTTGTTTCTCTATGCTAGTTTTAACATAATGACAACCTTTCATATTATATGTCTTAAGCTTATTTTTAGTACTCTTGATGTGAGCTTGATATATTAGTTTGTATGAGGGGGGGGACCTGTAAGTGGTTGTGAGATGGTGCAGTAGAATGAGCATCTCAAGCTTGGCTAGCTCACTTCCTGGACAGGAGTGCACTCCATTGCCAAAGGGCATGTACGTGTTAGGTCTCGGAGGCACCTGCAACAGCACAGAAAATACAATTTTACACCCCATTATATATCGTCTCTTAATTTCCTTGCCTATCATCTTCATCATCATCAACTACATAAGCTCTGAATATATTTATCTTTTTCCACAAATAAGAGATGATATATCATATATGTGATTCCAAACAGGACCATACTCATCACACTGCTACAGTCACTGCTTGTGTTTGGTACTAGCCTACAAAAACCAACTCACGTGATCTGATATTTAAAAGATTTCATGACCAGCTGATTGATCATCTAAATACGGGAAAGATTCACATAAACAAAATTGAAAAGGACATTACTCGTCAACCAGGATAATCTAGCAATTATTAACCTTATATTTCCATTCAGAAACAAGATAGAATGTAGCAGTGCATGACCCACTTCATGAAATTTGGTCAGTGACTCAGAAACACAGTATGCAAGGTCGACACACACACACACATGTATATACAATTACAGGTAACCTACATATATATATATATGGGCATATGTATGTTTTTGGTATGTAGCTAAGTGTACGTACGCAAGTGGATTAATCATTCTCTGGCCCTCACCTCGAATCTTGAAGGATCAAATTTCTCGGGTTGAGGGAAAAAATCTGCACAATGATGAATGCTTCTAAAGAGAGGAAGAACCTTCCAACCTTTGGGGATAAAGTAGCCTTCAAACTCAACATCTTGAACTGCTTCTCTGAACGTGAAAGACAGTATACTTGCTGTTCTTAGCGTCTCTTGGATCACCTGAAATATTTTTTTTATCCCTTCAATTAGAATTATAACACATTATAGTTATATATAAATTAAACTAGTTTCTTTTGTTTGAGAACGAAGACTTTTTTTTCCTTTTATTTATTTATTTATTCTTACATTAATTCAAGTCCCGTAAAAGAAGAAGAAGAAGAAGGATGATATATATATATATATAGTCAATTGAGCAAGTAGAAAACTAAATTAAGTTGAATATGCCAAAATTGATATTTGTACCCGGCTAGTCAACGGCATGCGCCTTGTATCCTCCCACGTAAGCCCTCGATTTGCCTCTACTATTTTGCTTCTAATCACTTCCTGTTCTCTCTACAACAAACAATTAATTTTTTGGTTGAGTGATACAGACCACACAATACATAATCGATAAATCTAAGATTTGATTGCTTTCTATGCCGCAAGCTTCTCTGCTCAAGGCATTGTTTTAATAGACCAATATTGATTGGTCATACTAATAAATAAAGAAATGAATCGAAAAAAAAAATCAAGTTAATAAGACAAAAGAGTAGAAACATAAGAAACTAGACACAATTGTACAATCATTCAAAATAGTAAAATGCAGGTTCCAAAGAATGATAAAAGAATGGAAGGAGGAGAAAGTTAATTAAAAGGGATGGAGTTAGATTAACGTGGGAGATATTTACTGTGACAGCTTCTAGTAAATCTGGATTATCATGCAAGTACTTCAAGATCCATGTCAGGACACTAGCAGTCGTGTCATGAGCAGCAAATATCACTCCAATTATATTATCAGCAATTTGAGAATCACTAAGCTGATTCAGCTTTTCGTGATCTTTAGCTCCTAATAACACTCCAAGCAATCCTCCTTCACGTCTCCCGCTTTGCCTTCTCTTCTGTATCAATTTCCTCAATGTCTCGTTGAGTAGCTTCCTTGCCTTTTCAAACAAACATCAAAACCCAGCACTTATGATTATTACATTGTTATTTGTTTTTCAAAATCAATAAATTAATATATAGAAAAGTCATCATACACTATTTCTTCATTAATTTGTCGACAATACAATGTGTGCGCACTTGAGGACAACGTAGGATAAAGACATGCACCGATTTAGCATGAAGCAATAACCACAGAAATTGAAGAGAGAGGGGACCTTGCTAGCTAGCTAGCTCCTTACTTTCATTGCTTTGTGGAAGGGTGTTCCTGGTAAATCCAGAGGCATAGAATTATATCCCTTCTCCAGGCACCGATACAGATGCTTAATCCCGTCCATTTCCATGTCTTGTTTCGCACCAAAGGCAGAAATCATTGCCACATCAAAAGCATACTAAAAGGGAGGGAAAAGGAAAAGAAAAGTACGTTTCTTTTAGAATCTTAATGGGACAAAAGTTAAAGTAGTAAGAGATAAATCTAGTTTTTAAGAAACCGACATGTATACATACATACCCTCTTCATTTCTTGCAAAGTATTAATAGTGTTACTCTTCCAAGTGGGAAGAAGTCTGAGGACAATTTGCTCGATCTCTGAGACAGACCCTCTTATAGCAGAGGGTAAAAAAGAGGCCTGCACCAACTTCTTGAGTCTTGAATGATAGGGCCCTTGATGAAAGAACAGAGCCTCTGGTCCTATCATCTTTTCTTTACTGGTCGGATATGTAGGCTTGAACAAATGAGCCCGTGTCACTAGAACATTTCTTGCTGCTTCTGGACTTGAAATCATCACACAAGGGCATCCCAATATGTGGGTCTTAAATATGTCTCCAAACCTACAAAATGAGCTTAATTATCGAGATCAAAAGAGAATCGAGCGACAAAACATATTTATACACGTAGGAGTATATTTATATGAACGTCAGGGATGTGCTCTATGTCTCTTTGATGCTATATATGGTATGTATATATAGTATAACTTCTGTATACCGTTTTTGCCTATTGGAGAAGAAGGAATTTGGATTCTCGGTATATAGCTTGAGTGTCTCTCCAATATAAGGCCAGCCCATTGAGCCAGGTGGTAGGCGTTTGTCTTTGGGGTGATGCCATTGAAGAAAAAGAAGCAACAGCGAAAAACAGCAGAACAGGACTGGTACCATCACAATAGCAACCTGAGAATATCGTAAAGTTGCAAAAGCAAAAGGTGTTGATAAACTAAGTTGCATGGTTGTAATAAAGAACAGTTAACTACAGAAAGAAGTGGAGGGGGGGGGGAGAGAGATGTGGCAGAGGCTAAATTGAACAGGTGCTAGTAGTGGTGACTTAGAGAGAGGGAGAGGCTAATGGGGTGAAGTTGTGGGGCTTATATAGAAGGGACAAGGGGTTTGTAGGTGACAGGCGTCACCGTGTTTATGGAGCACCTTTCTCTTCAGCCCCTCCTTTACAATAATTTTCCATTCGCCCTTTTGACTTGATACTACTGTTTCTCTTTGGACACGTTCTTTCGGACGATGATGTACGGCTCACGCGATGAATACCTCTACCATATCATACCTTATGCATTCAACATTTGTCTCACACAAATCTTCAATTTCAACAACTAATTCTTATACTACTTGCTACTTAGTCATTCTATTAAGAAAACATGAGAAATCATCCAGTACAAATGATATATATATCATGCAATAGCTAAGCCAATCAACAACCAATGATATCTTCTTCTTTTTATAATAA
>Ga0307518_10004127_pt1 | contig 10412 bp, 2 predicted proteins | sample 25_EM_MG_FD_203889 | JGI IMG/M metagenome (GOLD analysis project Ga0307518, IMG submission 203889) | Populus trichocarpa ectomycorrhiza microbial communities from riparian zone in the Pacific Northwest, United States - 25_EM | ecosystem: Host-associated > Plants > Roots > Unclassified | place...
ATCAAAGATTCAAACATGTATTTAGACGATTCTATTTGATTAGATAAATCATAGAAATAAAATATGTAAAGATAAAATGAGCACACACTGAAGAGAATCATGCAAATCCTCTCACTAAGGCACTATCCAACCAGAAGCATGATCGTCATATGGAGAGATATGATATTAAATACATGATTGATTGACTTTAGTATAGGTGAAAGATTGTTAGTGAATATGTCTTGTAACCAATCAGCTAGTTACATGTAATACTAATTTTATTTATATAAAATATATTTATTATTAATAAAGGTTTTTTTATCTTTAATATTTATTTATATTTGATTAATGAATCTAATAGAGTTTATGAGACATAAATATTTTGCAAAAAAAATTATAAAGTTGTTAAAAGTATAAGATTTATATTATATCAAAGTATTGTTTTTAAATATTCATAGTCAATATTTTATAAAGACATGATATTAATTATAGTTGTTAAAATTGATACATATTATATTTCTTCTTTTATGAAAGGAAGCAATTGCTCTCATAAGCTGAGGTATGAGAGATACCTGAAACTAATATACAAGTGTTTGTTAGATTACATGTACACTAAATTGACTCATATGAGAATTTCGTATGGAGAGATCACTTCTATTTATGGAAAGCCTCATATGACAATTATGTAAATGATTTTTAGACTTAAGATCACTAAGTTATCTTATATAAAGAGTATTATGCTTTGATCATGACTCCATGTTGTCCTAATCAAAGGTAATAAGTATAATATAAAGTATATTAAGGTATTTGAGTAATCAACAGAGAATTCATCACCCTAGTGAATTAGGAAAAATATTTCATATGTTCTCAAAATAGTATTGACTGTGAAATCCTTGAATAAGATGTAATGATATTTGAAAAGAGTTTCAAATATTATTTAAATAATCAATGATTATAGTATTGAGAACAAAAATGATTTAACAAAAAAAAAAATTTTATGCTTTAATGTCTAAATCAGAACATTCTTAATGAAGAAATAATAATTACACTAAAAACCCAGTCATTGAAATTTTAGAGAATCATAACAAGTTATGATCAATAGAGGTATTTGAGTAATCAATAGAATACTCATCACCTTGGTGAATTAGGGAAAATATTCTATATGTTGTCAAATAGTATTAATTGTGAAATCATTGATAAAAGTGAATAAGATTTGAAAAAAATTTCAAATCTTATTTAAATAATCAATGACTATGATATTGAAAAAAAATAATTTAACAAAGAAGACATACTCTATGCTATAATGTCTAACTAGAAATATTCTTGATGAAGGGATAATAATTACCCTAGAAACTGATCACTGAAATGTTAAATCAAACCATTATGACTTTTCTAATATTTAGAGGATCATAACAGGTTGCTAGATATTATATTTGATCTTCAAATATAAATCAATCAATTATTGAATTGATAATAAATTAATTTATTTAATCATATTTTATTTAGGATTGTGATTTATATTTGGATGAATTTATTAGGGAACCTAATGGGCCACATACATAAGAACCATTAATCAGAAATTAAAATAGGATGATTAATCAAGTATGACTTAATTGTAAATAAGTTTTAAAAATTAAAGACTATAATGTAATTTGTACATGGAATTACAATTCTAGACTTAGAAAAATCAAATAAGGACTTGATTGAATAAATTTATAAAATTATCATGAAATAGTATATGTCATATTATTTAAGGGGAAAATGATTTTTTTTAATCATTTATAAGGCTTTCAAGTTTTTCTATAAATAGAATATTATGTCTCTTATTTTATATATAGAAAAAACTATTTTAGTTACAAAAACACCTACAACACAAAAAAGGTTAGCACTCACATGATTCTTGGGATTTTTAAACCCTAAATGAGTTAAGAGATTTCTCATTGGTGGTTTGTGTGGATTACCATTAGAGGTCAGGCACTTGCAAAATTTGTGATTTGTGATAACCCAACCTTGAAATAATTATTCAAAGCCAAAATGAATATGTAATCTTTAAGTAATCTTTGTTTAAACCCAAAATAACTTTAGATTTGTCTAACATTATTCTTGAGATTTTTAAAAAATTTTAAATTTATCATTTCTGCTGTATATATGTCTTTCGGGAAACCTAACATTAATGATGATTAAATGGTTTCTTCTGCAACTCACATCATTTGTTATTTTGCTTCTAAAACTACTTTAACTGCTTCATTTCATGACCTAAAAAGGCCTTCATCACCTCTTTCACATTCTATACATAAAGGTCTTTCCATAAATTCTATTCAACTTTTTTTATATATATAAATAAGCATTTTATGAAAAAAAAAATGCAATAATTATTTATTGACATTACTACTTTTAAGTCATGGAATTTAGACCAGATAATTTCCCATTGTAGTTATTCTTAGAACTGGTATTGATTGTCTTCATGCTTTGCTCAAATCTACTACACTATACCCATTATATGTTAAACATTTAGAATTGTCTCTTATAAGGAGCTAGCTTGAAGACATCTTTCTTGATTCTTTGAATTCTCACTCTTTGTTACTTTTTGCATTGGCCAAATAGAAAGTTATTAATATGTATAAATTATGTGATATTTAGGTTATTAAAAGAACTAATTGAATTCACTATACATTTAAATATGATGCACCACATATAAGAATAGTGTAATTATCATTTTGCTCTTCCAACAAAAGAACAATAAGCTTAGTATTTGGTGTTTTTCATTGGAGTAATTAGTTATTATAGGATTTAGAGGATAATTGGATTGTTTTATTTTTTAAATGCATAGTATAAAAACTATATTACCCCTAAAAGCAATATATTTTAAAAGATTAATTAGGGTAATTAGGTATTTTTACTCTTTTATATGCATAATATAAATACTATATTACCTTTACAAGCAAAATTATTAAAAGGTTGATAGGGTGCTACTATCCTTTTAGAATTATAGTGTAATGATTATATTATCTTTAAAAATAAAATTTATAAAGCTTGCATCTAGTGGCTTTTTGTATTTTTAAATTGGTTTTTTAGTGATTAATAAGTGGATTTGAGGGCAATTTGATTTTTTAACAATCATGAATATTATTTTAAAAAACTATTGGCATGTATGGCATCATGCCAGACCCAAAAACTACTTTTTAGGGTGGCATTTGAAGTGTCTTACCGTAATTTTTTTGTTGGTGCCACATGTATACACAGAGAGGTAGTAGTTATACTCTAATGAATTTTTTTTTCCTTGTCAAAATATAAAAATAAATATTAAAAAAATCACATGTTAAGTAAAAAATATTAAAAAAATCACTTGTCAAAATTTTTTTTGTTAGTGCCACATGTATACACAGAGAACTAATTGAATTCACAAGTTAAGTAATTTTTTTTTGAACACTGAAAAAAAAAAAGGTTTAGGTACTGCTAAAATATTAAAAAAAAAAACAAAAGATTTAAACCATGAATTTAAAATCTGTTGTATATTTAATAATATTTTTTTAAATATGGTGATACACTAAATGATTTTTTTAGTTAATATTAAGATAATAATATATTAGATTTATATCTAAATCAATTTAGGTTGACTTGCGAAACTCACATAAATAAACTTTCAAAAATAAATAAATTGAAAAGCTCAATTTTAATTAATTCAATATTAAACAGTGAAATTAGTAAAAAAAAATATCAGTAAACTCGAGTTAACAATCCACACTCGTAACCCAAGTTATGGATGTCATTGAATTCAATAATTTTTTTATCTCAAAGATTATTTTTCATTTAATTGTATGGTAATAAAGTGCATGCTAATTTTTTATTTTAGAAATATTTTAAACAAAAAATAATCAAAACAAGTGTGTGGGCCTAAGATAGCAAAAATAAGCCTATTTTTTTTTATGCTTAATAACAAAAAGAGGTTCCTTTTATTTTAAGTAAAAAAAAATAGATTATTGATAACAAATGCTAAAATTATATTTTTTTTCAAAAAAACAAGTTAAATCATTGATAAAAAAAAATGTGAAATTGTTTTTTTTTTTAAATTGAGGGACTAAAAATACATTAAACAACAAAAAAGAAAAAAAAATAACAGCTCTGACATTATGGTTTAACCTGTTAAACCTATAATTCGGGTCATAGACTTAACTAGGTTTAATACATTTGTTTTTTTTCTTAAATTTATTTTTTACCTAAATATAAAATAATTAAAAAAAAGGCAAAAAAATTTGCTTGGACACACACGCTTAAGCCTATTTTTTTTTTATTTTGTTAGGGGCGGACAACCGTGCTTGGGGCTTTTTTTCTATCTTTTTAAAGGACAAACAACCCTTTTTTTTATATAGAAAAAACTAATAATTAGACAACATGTTGTCTGCTTGAGGTAAACAATATGTCATTTGTCTGCCCAAATTTTGGCTATTACTGTGGTGGCTAGAAAATCAAGACAAAATATTTTTTATCCTAAAACCCCATTTTATCCTAAAAATATCTTCTAAATACCTTTAGAATATGTAGAAACTAATTTATCAACCTAAAAAACCCAAAAAAGGATCCATAAACACAAAATCAAACTAGGTAAAATTTTGTTTCCTTAACTATGATTTGTTTTTTAGGTAATATTGAGATTTTAAATAATCATCATCAAATTCTTCTCATTAAATGGAATCTGTGGACATTTAGATTAACTATTTTAGTAGTCGAAATTGGTGTTAACAACGATTTTTTCTCTCTACGTCAAAATCCGACGAAGCTCTCTCTCCTCTCACAAACAAAGGATTGAAAAAAAAATGAAGTTTTGTATCAAAATTTAATTTCAAAGAACGTAAGGGATTGAAAAGGTATAATTTAAAAAATTAAAGGACTAAATTGAACTTTTCATGATAATTTTGAACCACCACCTATTTTCAACACTTTTTTTCATCTTGGATCTCTATCTTTTCATTTTGCCCTTGGTTGGGAAATAAAAAGCGATTGTCCTTCTGTTTTTCAGTTGAAGAACTGAGTCGGGGAGAAAAAACCTTTGAGAATCAAAATGAAAAAAAAAAAAGAAAAACATCACTCTCAAGTGCATAGTAATTTTTAAGAAAGTCAACAATACACATGTATAAAGTGTTTTCACCCCATGGTTTAGTGTTCTTTATAATATATAATTTGAGCTTGTTCTTAACAGACCCAAGGCTTGACAATTTTTCAACTTCCTTTCATTTTCCTTGATCGAAAATGACAATATTGTTCCTGGATTGCCCGGGACCATCAAATGGCAAAGATTTTTTCTTTTTCTTCCCCTACTGTACTGTGATTCGTGAGCTCTGTGGTGAACTTGTCACCAAGTAATGGGTTGCCGCTCACTAACTCCACTGAAATGAATTGCCGACATCGATCCATCTTTCTCCAAGAGGTGGGGGCATTTGACTTCAAACCTTTGTCACTTACTGAAGAAACAAGAACACAAGCACGAGAAAGTCACATCCTGTGGAAAACAACCCCATGTCTCGGGCATTAATTGGATCAGACAGCTAACCCAATATCATGGCAGGAACTTCGACGTCCAGAGACAACATCAAATCTTTTAAGTAATTGAACATAGTCTATAGATTTCACTGGATCTGTTTATTGTTTGTCAGCGGATACAAAGCATGGTAGCTGCAATAACAATATTAGATATCATGTAGGATATGCATTATTTATACATTTACTTTATATCTTTTCATGCCTACTCTTCACAGAGATATCAGGAAGATCTAGGATTACAACTGAGTCGTTGAGCTTCCAAGCAGAAACCTGATGAAAAATTTTCTTTCTTGATACAGCATAAAGAAAAAGGAATCTTCATGGAATTCATGATTATCAGCCTGAACATCCCGGAATCTCTCCAAAGTTTGTTTTCCAACTCCCCTTAAGTTTAGATTAGAAGGGGAAAAGTTACAGCAAAAAGGGGAGCATTTTTCTCACTAAGTCACGTGTAGTTAGTAACCATGTTTTAGTAGACAGATTGGTAAGAGCTTGCAGCGTGGAGATCCTTGAGCATGCAGACCAAATTGCCTTCTATATTGGCAAAGGGTGCCCACTAACCCCCATCCTGATACAAGCCAAAAAAAAGATCATTGAGACTTCAAGGAATAGATTCCTCAGAACCAAATTTGAGGCAAATGAAGAACAGGCAGCATCAAATGTATTAAACAAGTGAAACTACATGGAAATAAAATGAATGTGAGGCAGCTTTCTAGAGGTAATTTGATAGGGTTACTATAGTAAACAACAAGGGAACATCACCCAGTCAATAATATAGTTGTAGCTCAATTGCACAAGACAGTATATAGACCCACCAGCTCCAAGGGCTTCTGGTGAGATGGAGATGGAACAACAATAGCTGGGCTTCGACTCATGGAAAGTTGCAGATCTGTGAATTCGCTTCTTATTGCGCGGTAAATTTCTGATCCGGAGGTGGTGGAGCCGTCAGAAGATCCTCTTCCTGCCCTTGAACTTGCAGGGTTCCTATTTGCCCCAGTGGTTCCATCTGTATCTCCAGCACCTGTCTGTATTAATAAGAATAGACATCAAGATCAGCGAATCATCAGCCAGTGACAGGCACCTCAGAAAAATAATTCCACTAGTACTTTGAGATTCTATGAATAGGATGCCCAGCTTAACCTTACTGAGCTTCCAAAGGACAAGCACCACTTAATAATCTTAACCCAAACACATCAACAGCCCACCCCAAACACAAGCAGTTGCAGCATTCCTCAGGTGGTACAAAGCTTATTCTTCAAAAACTGAAGGTTGCGAAAAAAAAGACAAGCCTCTCTCGAGTATGACATTCTAACACTAACTCTACTGATAGACATTAGTTTAAAATGAAAACATGAGATTCAACTAGAGCATTGGAAAAAGATACATAAATAGTAAACTGCAAAGCCAGAGGATTTTTTTTTTCCTAATCAAACTTACATTAGACAAGCCCTTAATGTGAACAATAATGATTGTAATATCATCTGTCCTGCTTTCATGTTCCAACCATATTTTGTATGACTCCCCAGCAATGGCAGCACAAGCATCTCGGGGGTCTGTGCATCTTGCCACCTATCAATAGAAAGAGCCAGTAAAATATCAAGGACAGAAATAGCAGGAATGAGAGTAAAAAAACAGAGATAAAAAGTCTACAACCAACTTGACTAGAATTTCATCACGGAAGAAAGTGATAATCAATTCAAAATTCCAATGGAATCCATATTTTTTTCCCTCTGTTTTTTCCTTGGCAAGAAATATTTTTTACATGATTTCAGTGGACATATATTACCCCCAGTGGCTTCTGGCAAGTGGCATGTAATGTTTTTGCTATTTCAACTAAGAACATCATTAAGTTATGTTCCTTGCAATAGAATTTTAAATGGCAATTAATTAAATTTTGGTTGCTTGTTTTAAAAATTCAAAAGCATAGCAATAGCCATGTTTTACCTTAACAAGATATCATTTCTACTATGCTGAATTATTTAAAAAAAAAAAACAGCATTTTAAGAAGATTGAAAATTTTATTAGAACATGCAGCTAACATCCACATGCACCTTTTTCATTTCAAGAAGTTATTAAATAAATACAGTAATTGTTAAATCTGATCAAATGTCTGACTATGGCTCAATATAATTGTTTTACGGTTTCTAGAGGAAAAGCAAATTTTAGTACACTAAATTCGTCAGCGAGCAGCTCAGAAATGTTACTGGTAATTCTTCTATTGCAGCACTTGATGGTATAGTTCGATGAACTAGGCCAATGAACCCCTATTTAGCACTGCATTGCAACACCAAACACGTCTACCGACAGTACAGAGAAAAAAATTATGAAGAAAAACTATTTTCATAATTATGTATTCAACAAAATTTGATGCCAATCAAGAAAGAAGGTAATTTCCTTTAGTCTATTTTGATCGGTTTCTATGATAAGCAGGCACTCTTTCTTCATTCAAATGAGAAAGTCTGGATGCAGATCAAAGTCAATAGTTGATACTGACTTAAATATCTGTACAACTCCGTGTAAATTCCACTTCTTCATTTCCATGAAATTATAAACTTTAATGAAAAGGAAAAAAAAAACTATCAATTATTACTGGACAACAAAAAGCAGCAAGCAATCAGAGGCCTAACTATATGAAGGCAGTCGAAAGGCAACCACTAAATCATAAATGCAACGCATAGAAAAGAAAAATACAGAAGGGTCATAACGCCATACCATATCCACAACAGTCTGGCTTGAGAGGAACTCAAAAACTCCATCACTTGCAACAACAAAGAACAAATGATTAGGAGTAAGGCGAACCATAGACACCTCTGGAACAGAAATGACACCGATTTTCTCAGCTGTACTATCCCCTACACTCCTCGAAAATGCTGTTCCTGGATACATCCCGTTTTGCACCCACAATCTTGGAGGATCAGCCCCGTGACTTTCCTCATTACCCCATACCTGTATATCAGGATCCTCAAGCCCTTCGACTTGATCAACAGTCAGAACCCTAGCCCCAGAAAGCTTAACTCTCTCATACTCATCTTTCCTAAACGGTGTTTGATCACTAGACAAATCCTCTGCTACAATCCTATTCCCATTTTTAACAGCAATAACTGCTCTCGAATCGCCCACATTAGCAACATAAATTGTATCTCCAATCACAAGAACTGTTATCGCTGTTGTACCACTCATTGAATCATCAATCTCACTACTTCGTAACTCATTGTTTGCCGTTGAGAATGCTGAATTATAAGCTTTAACAGGGTCATCCAACAACGTGGGATCAGATGCTAATATTTCAACTAACCTATCCTTAACAAACTTGGAACATTCAGTACCAAAATGACCATGGCCATCAAACACACCAAAGAAATGTACATTTGGGTTACCTTGAACTTGTTTTTTAATGCAGAAACTATCCTGGTTTTCCTTATCTGGCGAGTCAGGATAGTAACCTCTCTGTGTTAAGACAGAGTACTGCAATTCATAGTTACGTGAAGGGACAGGAACAATCTCCAGTGATCTTTGTGTAAGTATATGCTTGCTGGTGGCATTCATATATGAACCCATTTCACCGTAGTCCCCTGAATTACTCTCTGTTGACGATGGGTACGTGCTACAATACTTGCCTTGAACACAACCCATATTACAAACGGGTAACCAAATAGCTAAAAAGAACAAATTTTGAACCGCACGCTTAGTGTTTGCAAAAAAAATCCAAAGAAGAAGAAAAAAAGGGGGCCTACAAATTGCAGGGATGCAATTTCTGGTGGAAATAGAGAAATGGGGATCTTATAAATTCAACAACGAAGCACTGTAACGAGTGATTTTGTGGGAAAGACATGTTCTTGACAAAGGAAATTGAGAAACAAACCCTAAAAGGCAAAAGCTAAGAAAATGTCTCCAAAAACCTCTCGGTGTTTAAAGAGGAAATTATATTCTCAAAATGACGATGAAAGATTTGAATCTGGGTTATACCCAAGAAAACGTTTTACAAGAGAATTATAATAAACCTCCTAGGAAGAAGGGAATTATCAGTTGAAAGAAGAAGCAAAAGAAATGCTAGGGCAGACCCTAAGCAGAAGCAAAAGTTGAAAACTTTTTTCAGTCTATCAATGATCACACGATGACGGTGGATGGTTTCCAAAAGAACGAGAAATGCAGCTGTTTAGGGGCGCACAAGATCGCTGCTCAAGAAGATGAAAGAACCAAAGCAAGGAAGCGTGCTTGTACTTTTGTTGAAGACACAGGAAAATTAAAGATAAACAACATGAGAAAGCGCAGGAAGAGGACAATGAAGCGTCGATGATGACGCAAACGAGAGAGAGGTTGTGTGCATGGATGGGTTTTCTTTTTGTGCTCAGACAAAAGTCCATCTTCCAAGAAAACAGACAACTCTATTTAGACAGTAAAGTGATAAAAACAAAGTTACATGTTTTTCCCTTTTTTTTTATTGAATCCCAGATGAGTGTTTTGGATTATTGAGGTAATCTATCTGAATAAGGATAATTAAATTAAAAAAAAAACTAACCAGTAAAAACTTCCAATTGAGCAAGGCTTTCTTGATATATTTCACCATATTAGGACAGAAGTCACTGTGATTGTAAGGAAATTGTAAAGAGTGATGGAGTTGTAAATATGGCAAAGTTGAAGTTAGCATTGATTGGCTAAAGATTACGTCTCCAGAGATTTCGTTGTTTGTTTGGATCATAAGTTTATGGCTTTTACCGTTAATTAACTATCCTGACATTATTTTTTAGATGAGTTGGATGATTAGTTTTCACGTTATTAATTACTTTCCCTGTGCTTGTCTTTATATTTTTACAATTTCACTCTCACAGGTTTTATATTTTCTTGATTTTATGTGTTGAATTTTCTTTTTTTACTTTCCATGTTTTCATATATAT